>JACCDN010949290.1_pt1 | contig 30162 bp, 26 predicted proteins | sample 7441691 | NCBI WGS metagenome assembly JACCDN01 (sample SAMN15323439, study PRJNA562643) | freshwater metagenome | isolation source: river surface water | place: USA:Blue River Watershed | collected 2017-08-16 | reverse complement strand
GCACCAAATACGAGTGCCCGTATTGCCAGGGGTGCCTATCTTGGTATAGTTGGCCCCTCCTATAGCGAGCGCATGGCGCACTTGGCATAAGGTTTCCACATTGTTCACAACCGTAGGGCATTGATAGAGCCCTAAAACAGCCGGGAAATAAGGAGGCTTGATACGCGGGTAGGCTCTCTTACCTTCTAAAGACTCTATAAGGCCCGTTTCCTCTCCGCAAATATAAGCGCCTGCGCCGCGGTGCACAATGATATCACAGCTATAGCCAGAGCCCAGGATAGAAGATCTCACAAACTTGAGTTTTCTGGCTTCTTCAATAGCCTTTTCCAGTATCTTCGCTCCTTCATGCATTTCGCCTCGAATGTAGATAAAGGCAAGCTTAGCCTGAGTCGCATAGGCGCTGAGGATGATACCCTCCAGGAGTTGATGCGGGTCTTTATAAATGATTTGCCTATCCTTAAATGTACCTGGCTCGGATTCATCCGCATTGCAGATAAGATAGACGGGTTTACCAGACTTCCTGTCTACAAACTTCCACTTGAGTCCAGCCGGGAAGCCAGCGCCTCCACGGCCTCGGATGCCCGAAAGCTCTATTTCTTTACACAGCTCTTCAGGTGGGCGGCCTAGGGCTTTTTTTAGGGTTTCGTAGCCTCCGTGCTGCATAAAACAGTCTATATCGGTAGTATAGCCAGGCGCATCGATATGCTTAAAAATGATTCTCGTTTCTGGTTTAGGCATAGTTAAGATTGGAGCTGCTGAATGAGCTGTTCTGCTTTTCTGAGGTCGCATTGGCTAACGAGGTCTTCGTTCACTTGCACAACAGGGGCCTCGTGGCAGTTTGCCAAGCACTCGACAAACTCTAAAGTAAAGGCACCATCAGGAGTGGTCCCCCCTAGGGGGCAGTGCAAACGGTCTTGAAAGAGCTTGCAGACAGCCTCGCTCCCCTTTAGCGCGCAAGAGAGCGTCCGGCACACTTTAATATGCTGCCTTCCGACCCTTTCTTGCTTAAACATAGGGTAAAAGCTCACCACTTCGTAGACTTGTATAGGCTCTAGCTCTAGTTTTTGAGCCACCCATTCCATAGCTTCCTTAGAAATACAGCCCATTTCTTCTTGTATGAGGTGCAAAATAGGCAAGATACCGCTTCGTTTTTGCGGATACTGTGGAAGCAGACCTTCAATCGTTTGTAGAGTTTGTGTAGACAGTTGAAACATAAGGCATTAACGGTCGCATTCTCCCATGACAAAGTCGAGGCTGCCCAAGATAACGGTGATATCCGTCATCATATGGCCTGGAACGATTTTTGGAAGGATAGATAAGGTAGAAAAGCTAGGGCCTCGTATTTTCAAGCGGTAAGGCACCCCGCCCCCCTTAGATACAATGAAAAATCCTAGGGCACCCTTAGGGTTTTCTGCCTCAAAATAGACTTGGCCAGGAGGGATCTGCGGACCAGTTGTCACTAACATAAAGTTTTGGATGAGCTCTTCCATACTGGTCAAGATCTTGGCCTTAGGGGGGGCAAAGATCTTACGAGCCTCTTCTGCATACCAGAGACCTGAAGGCATTGTTTGAATAACCTGGCGTAAGATACGCACGCTCTGGCGCATCTCCTCCATGCGAACTAGGTAACGGTCATAAGAGTCTCCCTTGGTGCCTATAGGCACATCAAAGTCATACTGCTCGTAGCCAGAGTAAGGCTTATCTCGCCGGAGGTCTAGGTCTACACCAGAGGCTCTCAGGTTAGGCCCTGTTAGCCCATAGGCTAAGGCATCTTCACGGCTGATAACCCCTATATTTTCGGTACGGTCTAGCCAAATCTTATTACGGGTTAGCAGGCCTTCAATCTCATCGAGCACAGGGATAAATTGGTCCAAAAAGGCGCTTACCTCTTCTAGCCACCCTACCGGAATATCGCGGCTAAGGCCCCCAATGCGCGTATAGCTGGTGGTAAAGCGCGCACCGGTAAGCTTCTCAAATAGGCTATAGAGGTGTTCTCTCTGCGTAAAGGTATAGAGGAAAATCGTCATCGCCCCAGCATCCATACCATAAGCTCCTAAGCCCAAGAGGTGCGACGAAATACGCGCTAGCTCGCAGCACATCACCCGTATGGCTTGGCAACGGGGAGGCACCTGGAGGTTCGCAAGCTTTTCTACCGCAAGTGCGTAGGTCACATTATTATGCAGTGGCGAAAGGTAGTCCAGCCTATCGGTATAGGGGATAAACTGGTTGTAGGTCATGTTTTCGGCTATCTTCTCGTCGCCCCTATGTAAGTAGCCGATAACAGGCTCGCATTTCATGACCCTATCGCCATCCAGCTCTAGCATCAGGCGCAAAACCCCGTGTGTAGCAGGGTGAGATGGCCCCATATTTAAGAAGACACGCTCTCCTTCAGTGCTTTCAGTCTCTTCCTTGGGGTAGATCCATTCTTGACTATGCGTTTTTGTTTTCATTTCTGGGGGCAAGAAGGTTTTATTTTAGCTTCTGTCCAGCTCTCATCTAAGGCTTGGGGTTCTGCTTGGCTAGCAGTTTCTTGGCCACTAGCCCTAAAGGGCCCGCCCATCATAGGAGCAGCTATCACCTTGGCTTTTGTAGCCTCTGCCACATCAGGAGCGGGGAGATCTGTCTCTATACCTGCTAAGGGAAAGTCTTTGAGTAAAGGATGATAAGGATAGCCCTCCCACATTAAAATGCGCTTCAGGTCTGGGTGGCCCTGAAACTGTATGCCAAACATATCAAAGGCCTCACGCTCGTGCCAATCCGCTGCCGGATAAAGGCGGCTGAGGGAGGGAGGCGGCATGTCATTTTGAATATGCATAATCACTCTTATGTAAGATTTGTGAGTGCTAGACAAAAGGTGCACCGCCAGACTAAAGCGCGAAGCTCCTGGCCAATCCGCAAGACTTAGCCCCCAGTCTACACAGGTGAGGTCCATCAACATATCGTAACCATGGACGCTTTTCAGAACCTCAAATAGGGCTAGATAGTCTTTATGAAGGACTTCCACCTCGGGCATATCCTGACTCACTCTTTCTTTTAAATCAGGCAAACGAGCCCTTAAGTCATTCAATAACGTAGTAGTCATAGGGGTTGAGTTAGCCTTGAGAGGGAGGATTCTTTGGAAATTTTTTCTTGCAGGGCCATCATGCCATCCAGCAAGGCTTCGGGCCTTGGCGGGCAGCCACTGATGTAAATATCCACGGGTACCACACGGTCGACGCCTTGCAAAACTGCATACGAGCGGTACATCCCCCCTGTAGACGCACAGGCCCCCATAGCCACTACCCACTTGGGCGCAGCCATTTGCTCATAAATGCGTCTCACTACTTCGGCCGTCTTGTAGGTGACCGTGCCGGCTACTATCATGCAGTCGGACTGACGGGGCGAAAAGCGCATCACCTCCATGCCAAAGCGGCTCATATCAAAGCGAGACGCAGCGCCCGCCATGAGCTCTATCGCACAACAGGCTAGGCCCATGGGCATAGGCCAGACAGAATGCTTTCGCACCCAGTTGATCACCGCATCCGCTTTAGTGATAATCACCTCCCCCTCAATCTTACTATTATAGTGATAGGCTGTAGGGGAGGAAGGCTGAGAGGTAGGTGTATGCATACAAGCACAAGTTAAACTAACTGAATGAGTTTAGAACTCCTCAGAAAAGTAGCAATGTAATTTTGCATATTTGCATGCGTTTTCTGGAAGGTTCATCTAATCAGCAACGCAATTTATTAGCAAAACTCAGTATGACTCCCTAGCAAACGAAGACCTCCTTTAACGATAGCCATAAAAAAGCCCAAGGAAGAAAGTATTTATCTTTCCTTACCTTGGGCTTAAATGCATTATGATCTAAGGCTGTAGATTACAGCTAGCTTGAATAGCCGTACCTATTCATCACTAGCATTAGGAGCAGATAGTTTCATTTTCTTAAACCGTGTTTCCATCACATGATCTTCTTCAGTAAGAAGCAATAGATCATCCCGCACTCTCTCATTTGTCACGTAAGTTCTTAAAATATCCTGACGCAAATCTACAGGGATAGTGGCATCCAGGGCAATAGCCTCTAAAATACCACCTGCTGGTGCTTTGCGCTCTTCAGGATGCTCTTCTAGATAGTCCTCCAAGGCATACTTTTGGAAGTCTAGAGGACAGTTTTGATTCTGTAGCAGATTAAAGATAAAGACCTTTTTAGTCTCTTTATCCCATCCTGGAGCCTTATAAAAATAGTCGAACCGATCTTCTAAAGCTGCTTTCAAATTAGGAACAGAATTACCCCAATTATGACTAACTTTTTTTGAAAAATTTAACATAATTATTTTTCTCTCCCGCTCACTTCCATTAATAAAAATTCCACCTAATAAATCAGTAAAATCGTTCATATTCAGAACAGGCAAAGAATTAAAGAACTCCTTAAGTATGCTGCTTCTTAACTTAGGGGCATTCTGTATTATGGTAGTATCATTACAGGCTCTAAGACGTTGTTTTAGAAGAACACCATATTCGAAGGGAAGCTCCATAGCATAGCTATATTTTTCATATTTATCACTATACTCAAAATAAGTATAGGGGTAATTAACTAGCAAATCCTCCAGTAGTGTCAGCTTGAGCGAAGAATCATTGATAAGTTTTGCAAGTGCTATTTTATCTTCAAGTTTAAAGAAAGGGCTACTTACCATAGCAGATAAGGCCTCATCCTTTACTAGACCAGCCTTCATCAACTCTACAATCTTCATTCGAAAAGGAGAGAGCAAACTATCATACTTGACTATCTGTGCACATAGCTCTAATCGAAGGTCCTCAGAACAGCTCCGCAGGAAGTCTAGCAAATAAGGAGACTCGAAATATCCAGACATCAGTTGACAAAAGTCTTCCGAAAAAATAGCACAACACAGCTGTATTTTCTCATCTAAGGGTATATCCAGTAGTTGCAATACGCCTAAGCGTATCTTACAAAGACAGTCACTCTTCGCAATTCGTATATAAAGCTTGTTTTGAATAGACATTGGGAAATCTCGCAGAAGAAACTGGAAACTCCCAATTTCATATTGATTCAACCCATTGCTCAATAATGGCAGAAGGATATTAGAAAGACAGAGTTCTTTCTCTTCTAAGGATAGCTTTGTGGCCTTTAAAACTCCGATCCTTAGGAGGAATGGGCACTGATTGCTATCCACTATCAAACGATATAAATTCTGCCGTATAGGCTCTGCAAAGTCCTTGATGAGATCTTGAAATTTTTCTAATTGCGAAGGATGAAAAGCCTCTATATCTATATGCGACTGCAGTACTCTTTTTAGAAAATCGGCTTGCCTTTCAGGATTAGGAATTTTGTGAGCATCTGTATAAGCTTCCCATATATTTTGAGCAGTATAGGTTTTATCATAAATTAGATCTTTTTGGACATCCTGAAGGAGCTTCTCAGCTGCTGTACGGATATCGTCAGGCACATTTGGATGCTGAACAATACGCTCTAATACCTTTTCCTTTTTTTTAGGATCGGTAATCGAAGAAATAGTTTTTAAATCCTCTTGCGTGAACGTTGCTTGAGGGTCATTACGCATTAAGCGCGTGAAATGACGGTCAGAAATTTGGAGCTGTGATGCCTGTTGTAAGCCTTCAGGCCTGTTAGCAGCATTATTCAGCTGGCTAACAGTAGGATTAGATGTCCCTACATTATTCTGCATACGAGGAGATGTAGTAGGTTTATTGCTATTTTGATTATTTATAGGATTCATATCATTTTAGATTTTGCTTCTAATTAAATTACAAATAACTTAATAATAATGCATAAAAAATCAATAAAAATACTACAAAAAAATAAGCCACTAAAAAGTCATTCTAAATAAAAAATCCCGCGGAATCCTAATGACTAAAAAGTTAAGCCTCCTGAAATAGACCTCTTGCGGACCCTCTTATCTTGGTTTGTGGGCAGGAGAAAATAAACGAGGAAGCGGAGCTGCACAAAAGCGCATAGTCAATTCAGTTGATGTCTGAGAGTTATGATAGGCCCACTAAAGCTTTTAATAAATAGATTCTATGATTCTTGAGCTCGCAAATATCAGCTTAATTTGCTATAACTAAGAATTCCGATTTTATTTTTGACGAACTTAAGACACAAAAGACAGTACTTATGCAAGAGGACTAGTGTGCTTCTTGACTAGAAGCGTGAACTTGGATTCAAAGATCCTCTCTATTTCCCCTAAATATCCAGTTTCTGCATGAGAGCATCGGGTAGCTCTAGGTTGTGAAAGACAGCTTTTACGTCTTCTAGAGCCTCAAGCGCGTCTATCATCTTAAGGATTTTCTGGGCTATGGCTTCTTCTGATACCAAGACGCTTGAAACAGGCTGGTAAACAAGCTCTGCTGACTCAGGCTTTAGCCCCTTGGCTTCTAAACAAGAACTTAACTTATCAAACTGAACAACGGGGCAGAGGAGCTCGAAATGCCCTTCATGCGTCATACAATCGTCTGCTCCCGCATCTAGGGCAAGCTCCATAAGCTTCTCTTCATCGATTTGATCTTTAGGAATGACAAACTGCCCAAGATGGTGAAAGCTAAAGCTAAGCGCGCCGGCACCCGCTAAATTGCCCCCATTTTTTGAGAAAATGGTCCGCATCTCTGTTGCGCTGCGGTTCTTGTTATCGGTAGTCAGTTCCACAATCACCCCCACCCCACCCGGAGCATAGCCTTCATAGAGGAGCTCCTCGATAAGTTGGCCTTCTAGGTCTCCTGTACCTTTTTGTATAGCTCTTTCAATATTATCAACTGGCATATTTAAGGCCTTAGCCTTGGATATAGCCGTTCTAAGCCTTGTGTTAAACTGAACATCCGCTCCTTGACGAGCCGCTATGGTAATTTCTTTGACCACTTGGCTAAAAACCTTAGACTTTTTAGCGTCTTGTGCCGCCTTGTGGCGCTTGGTATTGGCCCACTTGCTATGACCTGCCATGGTAAAACCCTACCTTAGCCTTTCTTAAAAGGGTTAGGAGGAGGAAGCTTGGGGTTGAGTGGAGCTTCCGCACCTACGGCCTTTGCAGTGAAAGACTGCTGCAGAATAGTCAGTAAATTCTGCACTGTCCAATACAAAACAAGGCCCGCCGGAAAGTTATAACAGAAAAACAAAAACATAAAGGGCATAAACTGCAAGAGCTTGCGCTGCATATCATCCGTACTTGGCGAAGGCATCAGTTTCATCTGATAGTACATGGTAACGCCCATGAGCAGAGGCAAGGGATTAATCGGGAAACCAGCCAAACGGTAGACGGTATCTGGTACTGAAAGATCTTGTACCCACAAAAATGGGGCAAAACGCAGCTCTGAGGCTGTACGCAGCATAAAATAGAGGCCTAAAAATATCGGTAACTGGACGATGAGCGGCAAACAACCTGCAGCTGGGTTGACCTTGTACTCCTTAAAGAGCTTCATAGTTTCTGCCTGCTGCTTTTGCGGGTTATTCGCGTATTGTTGCTTAATAGCCTTCAAAGGGCCTTGCAAGGCTGCCATACGCTTAGAGGAGCGTACTTGGGCGGTAGTCAGCGGCCACAAGAAGAGTTTTATGAGCACCGTAACAGCAATGATCGTCAGCCCCCAGTTAGGAATAAGCTTGTGCACCACAAGCATGACACTCAGTAAGAACTTACTCACTATACCAAAAAATCCAAACTGCATGATGAGCTCCTGGTTATCGCCGAGGTTTTCTAGACGGCGAAGTTCTTTGGGGCCTACGTAGTAGCTCATATTTAAGCACTTGGATGCTCCCTTTTCTAGGGATCCTAGAGAGAAAAGCAGACTACCTGTGATACCTTCTTGCGTGGAATTGGCAGTATTGAGCTCTGTGGGCCTTACAAAAATACCCAAAGCAGGAGATTGTGGAGTGAGCACGCTAGCAAAAAACTGATTTTTCACTGATGCCCAGCGCACAGGAGACTGCTGGATTTTATGGGATAAGGCTGACCGACTGCCCATACCTAAAAAGCCTTTACTATCTCTAAACTCACTAATTTTCACAAACTCTGCTTTCTTACCGTTGTAGTAACCAAAATTGAGGTATTCGCCAGTAGTATCACCCTCTGTTTCAGGAAAGCTACCGACGTTGACAAAAATACGTTTTAGATCAAATACTGCTTCGGTTTTGTTAGAAAAGCGAGTCTCATGCTGGATGGAGTACGGGTCTTTCTGAGCAGGATCCAGGCTTATTTGATAAGCGCGTATCACCTCTAATCCCTCTGGGCTTGTATATTTAAAGCGAATGAGAGAGGGAGACTGGTCTACAAGCTCGTAGGCAGGAGAAAACTTTTGAGGGAGGCCATCCTCAGAGAGGGCTAAAGACAGAGCAGGCTCATCCGTCTCGGCATTAAACACAAAGGGCTCTGGGCTATAGATAACCAAGGGATACTGCTTGAGGCTAATGTCCTTTATCGCCCCTCCCCTTGTTGTAAAGCAAACGGCTATAGTCTCATTCTCAAGCGTATACAATTGCTCCTCTACTTCTTCAGCATTGCTAAAGGCCAAAACTTCTTCTTTCTTTTGCACCAAGGAAGGAGCCTTTTCAAGGCTATCCCTGTCAGTGCTAGTAGCTAGAGACAGACTTTCTTCTGGCATGGCTTTAGCCTCTACTCCTAAAGGCTCCACCGCCACATAGTGCTGGCTTTGCCAAAACATAAGACCAAAGCCTAAGGCTAGAAGGATAGCCCCTAAAGAAATATATTTTTTATCCATAATACCGTTTAAAAATTGCTAAGACAGAATGTCATTGCCGATGAGCTTTTTTGAAAAAGCCAACAGAAGGGCTCAATCTAGATTTTTTTTTGGCAGAAGGTCAAGCCCTCCTTGATGCCAAGGGTGACATTTTGCCAAACGCCGTAGGGTATACCAGAGTCCTTTGCAAACAGAATAAGAAGAAAAAGCCTCTCTTGCATACTCGGAACATGTTGGATAAAATCGGCATGTATGGCAAGTCCCCCCTATGAAACACTTGAAACCTTCAGACACTACATGCTGGTATAGCCAGATACACCCTAAACAAAGCGTGCGTAGGCTACAATGGAAGGAGTGGCTGAGGGCATTTCTCATAAACATACCGTTTATCTAGAGGTTTTCTGGGTTGAGTCTAGACTGCTGGGCTTTAAAAAGCCAAGCTTTTTTGCAAGCAGATACCAAAGTTGTCCGTGTGTGCTTGCAGAATAGCCTAATAATAATAATTCTTGTAGCGATAGTAGCCATAGCCTGGTGTTCCCTCACCTATACCGTTGATGACCATGCCGAAGACATTCGCTTGCCTTGCCTCAAGGATCTGCATACTTTGGCGAAGCTTCTGAATAGACGTAAGGCCAGATCTTACAATCATAATCACAGCATCCAGCTTTGGAGCTAGGCTAGCAGAGTCTGTAGCTGCTAGGAGAGGGGCACTATCAAAAATAATACGATCAAATTCGTTTTGTGCTTGTGCCATAAAGGTACTGAGTTCTGCCTTTAAGAAAAACTCACCCGGTTGCTCTGGATGAGCCCCTAGTGGGAAAACGATCAAATTAGGATAGGTGGTAGGATAGGTAAAGTTTCTCCAATGGCTGAGGTCAGCCATGGCCTCAGATAGGCCCGGCTTATCTTGCAGCTCAAATAAGCGGGAGAGGTTACCCCGCCTTAGGTCGCCATCGATGAGTAAAATTTTTTCCCCTGTTTGGGACAGGGTAATGGCTAGATTTGCCGCTATGCTAGACTTACCCTCACCCGGAAGTGAACTACAAATAATCAGCGTTTTTAGCTGCTGGTTTTCTTGTCTAAACAAGATAGAAGAGCGCAAGTTGCGAAAAGCTTCAGAAAAAGGAGGTGGATTGCCTTCTGCTTTTAAAAGCGAAGCAGGACCACTGAGCCCATTTTCAAGCCTTAACTCTGGGATTTGAGTCAGGACTGGCTCCTCAAATGACATCGCTACATCTACAGATGAAATGATACGATCATCAAAGAAATCCACAATAATAATAAAACCGCACCCTAAAAGCATTCCTATAACCATACCCGTTAGGATCCCCAAAACCCAATTTCTAGGAGCTTCAAGAGCTGGCTCTGCCTTTTGAAGGATTTGTATCGTCTCGAGGTTCACATTTTCATTGATTTCTAATTTCTGGATATGCGTTAAGAGGCTAGCATATAAACTCTTAGTCCTATCTAGGGCCATTGTTAAAAGCTCGTATTCAGCCTGAATTTGCGAAGACTGCAAGACACTTTCTTCAGACTCTTGGATGGTAGCCTGGATCGTCTCTAGCTGTTTTTTAAGAATATTCAGGTTGGACTGGGCTACCTCCAGGTTGCGGTACAAAAGCAGGTCCAAAAAGTTTTGTAGGCGTTCTGTTTCCTCTTTTATAGCTTGTATCTTAGGATGCTCTGGTTTCAAAAATCTTGCAAAATCATCCAGTATAATTTGAGATTTCAAGAGTTGTTTTTGTGTATCAAAGTATTCTTTACGAAAGACTTCATTGACAGGTAGCTCCTCCAATAACCCGCTAGTACCCACCCCATTCGAGCCCAGTTTTTCATTAGCCCCATCTGCACTGAAGCTTCCTCCTTGCGTCATCAAGCTGGACTTATCCAAAGATAATGTTTCTAAAAATTTGATCTTTGTTTTTAGCCGTGCTTCCTGGTCTTTTAGTTCTGAAAGATAGCGTGTACCAGCTGTGCCTTGGGCCTCCCAATAGGCAAGATTGTACTGCTTCTTAAAATCAAACATAGATTTTTGCTGCTCTTCTTGCTCTTTTTTTAATCTAGAGAGCTCAGCTGTGAGTTGGGCTATCGTAGCGAAAGAAGTTTCCTGACGCTTATCTCTTTTAAACTCGATAAACTCTCCCATAACAGCGTCTAAGAAAAAGCGGGTATACTCTGGGTCTGTGCCAATGGCTCTGAGCTCAAAAATACTGGTTTTGGGTACTTGGCTGGCTGAGAGACTCACCTCACCGCTTAACTTAGGGTACTCCTGCTTGAGGTAATTTTTTGCACCCTGAATCACCTCCATACTCATCATGATTTCTACCTGAGTTCCAAAAAAATTAGCTAACTCCTCACTATAGGAAACCCCATCGGGTAAGCTTAAACGAGCACTCACCATCATCCTTCCCTTAGAAATATAACGTAAAGGCTGGTGGCCTATTTTGTAATATTGCACTACCGCTCCTGCGAGCATGAGGATCAATACGAGCCAAGCGTATTTTCTAAGCAAGAGCCAGTAACGATAGCTTTTATTAAAAAAGACTATGCTCACATTCGAAGACTCTTCTGTATCAAATCCTTTAATTTTAGCCATAGGATTCTACCAATTAAATAAACGCTTGGGAACGATAATAAAATCTCCATCGATGACTTCTGGATCCTTGTCCAGCTGCCCTTTTTCAAGCACGGCAGCCACGTCTACATGAAAGGTCTGGATAAGGCCTGTATGGGGATCCTTACGTACCAGTTTTACTTGAGTATCATCAGCAAAATCCGCAAAACCTCCTGCAGCCAAGATAATTTTGGCCACTGTATTCTTTTTTTCAGGATCTAGGGGTATGGTCCCGACTTTATTGACTTTACCTCCTAGATAAACAAGGCTTGGAGACAGCTTATCCTCTTCTGAATCTAGGCTTAAAAAAACAGTAGCTTTTTTATAAAAACTGTCTTCTAAAGCAAGAGTGATGCTCGATTGTATCTCAGCTAAAGTCTTTCCCGCAACAGACAATTCTCCGTAATAGGGTATACAAATAGTACCAGCTTCGCTGACTTGTAGCTTGATGGGAGGGTCTCTATCTTCTAGGACTCTGTAGAGTAAAAGATCTTTTTTACGAATAACCGTGTCCTTTTGAGAAACAGTTGCTGGGATAGGCACGGGGGGCAAGGAGGTCTCTAACGTGACTTCAGCTAATAATACTCCCTGAAAGAAGCATAAGCAACAGAAGACATAAAAGAGGCTAGACTTAAAAAGCGAGAATCTAACTTGGAACCAAAGAGAGGGTAGCATAAGAAGGCAACAGATCCAATCATAGCACCTATATCAAAGAAGGCAAGCCTAATACCCATAGCTGAGGCATGGACCAAAAGGCTTAGCTGGTTTTAATTGTTTGAGGGACAGTTGTCTTTCGAGTCAATAAAAGCTCGCCTCGAGCTAGCCGAACATCCAAGAGCTGTGAAAACAAATAATTGAGCTGAGGCACTTCTTTATTCTCCGAATAGAGCAATTCTAAAACTAACCTATCCAAAGCGAAAATCTTCAGTTTTTCCAAGGGAATAGGTATCCATCCTAAGCTCATGCCTTGCAACTCCAGTCTTAATGCACCTTTCTCTTGAGTCGGGCGGAGGGTCGCCTGGGCAAAGAGAGGCAAGGAAAATGTCTTTCCTAGATGCAAGATCAGCGGCTGTGAGAGAAAAATGCCCTCTTGCTGCACACAAAAGCTAGGGGGCAGAGGCCGTTCTAGGTGGAGCATTTTTTGAAGAGCCTTGAAACTAGGATGATTCACTTTTAGACCCAGTCTCACAAGCCCAGGGGGGAAGGCCTGGGCTGCCCAGCTATTCAGGTCTAGGTTTGAAAGGCGCACTTTCGCTCCATCTTCTTCAAAGAGGCGTTTTCGTTTTTCCACCCAGGACCGTTCCAAAGGCTTTTTATCCTTTACCCAGTAGACATAGCCCTTATTCCTGGCTAAGGGAAAATCCTCCACGATCTTAGGGCCCTTCAATAGAAAAGCAAGAAAGGCCAAACTGGCCCCTAAGCTGATATAGGAACTCAGCCTAAATACTAGGCCCAAGATAGAAAAAAAAGACAGCCGTAAGGGAGCTTTGGCCTCAGGCTTTGGAGGAGCTAGAGTAGCAGGAGGGGGAGAGGGAAGCATAATCACAATTTATCCCTTAGAGCTTAATATTTTTTTAAAAAAAGGCAAAACCAATCTCTATCCCAAAGGATACCTTCGTATACAGATAGCTGTTTATGCTTGGAGATCTATAGTACTGCACTATTATCACGCACGATACATAAAGCATTCGTGCTATCTAGGGTATGTTTATACAAAACTCTACCATCTTGAGAGATTTCCGCTTCTAGTTTTTGAAATTCATTTTTTACAGGCCTCAAAATCAGCTGATCTATCGTCTTTTGTAAATTGACCCGTACAGAACGTTGATCCAAAGAAGCCATAGGCTCGCACATTAAGTCAGGCACCTCCGTATCTGCAAAGACCAATTTTAGCGCCATGCTTGTATCATTCCAGAAAAAACTGGTCACTTCTACTCCTGACACAATGGCATCCTTTCGAAGGTCTCGAGCCAGGGTGTGTGTCGTCATGCAGACAGTAGACCTCTTGCATAACCATTGTCTTTTGCTCTCTGAGTTCGTCAAAAATAAGCTCGGAATCCTCATGTACGCTTTTGTACACTCCGGTTCCTCATTTATTTTTTCCTGCCCAGAAACCAAAATACGTGGTTCTGCAAGAGGTCTAGTGCAGAGTTCAGGCTCTTGGCAGTTTTTTGAAAATCGTAGTATAATAGCATCTAAAACAGGGGGCATACAAAGGGGTAGGAAAATGAAAAGACCTCATCTTATAAACATGTTTATACCAGGATGCAAGCTACATTAGACTTCTTAGGGAACGTTGCTATACAGCTGGCCATTAGGAGATACTAAATTTGCGCTGACAAAGATAATCAGATTACGTTTCTGACTCGTTTCACTTTTTGACTGAAATAAACGGCCTAAGAGAGGGATATCTCCTAAAATCGGTACTTTATCCTGCACCTTCACTACTTCTTCGCGTGCTAGACCCCCGATGACAGCAATCTGCCCATTGGCAATGGTGAATTGCGTTTTTATCTTTCGAATAGAAAAAATAGGCTGTATAAAGCCAGAGGGAATATTCACAGAGGTATTGCCCGTAACTGCAATGCTACTACCCCCATATTCTACAAAGCCTTCAAACTCAGTGACCTTGGGTTCTAGGGTAAGGGTAATATAGTTATTCATCTCGACAGTGGGTGTCACTTCCATTTCAACACCAATATTGCGTACAGTAAAGTTTCGGGGCGTACCAGCGGTAATAGATACACCTGCGCTACCACCGCCGTTGAGATTGGTAGAACCCACTTCAGAACCTATATCTCCAAAGCTTTCTGGATAACGAAACTCCTGGGCTACTACAATCTGAGCAGTTTTACCAGAGAGGACGGTTAGCTTCGGAGCGCTCATGAGATCAGACCCCCCATGTTGCTCTAAAGCCTTGATCATGACATTTAGGTCCCAAGCGTTAAAAACTCCCGTAAGGTTAGCTGTAGGTACAGCCTGAGAGCCCAGGTTCAGCGCATTAGGAATGCTAGGCAAGTTGTTACTAATTGGAAAAGTATTGCCATCTACACTGATCCTGCCTTCGCCTCCGTTGGTGCTTTGCCCAGCATAGGCCTGGGAGAGGCTGCGTAGATTATCTTTGGCCCCACTACCCGTTCCGATACGTTTTTCTCCTTTTTCAGCAGACCATCGAAACCCCAGTTCTTCTAACACTCCCTCTTGTACTTCTAAAAATCGAGCCTCAATCTCTACTTGTTTAATATCTTTATAATGATCTAATAAATTGTGTAGGCGCTCCAAATGTCTGGGCGTATGGGTGACAATGAGCTGAGTGCCCTCAAAAGCGAGGTTGCTACCAGGGGTGTGCTCAAAATCTATCCCTGCTTTCTGTAAAAAGACCTTCAGCGCTTCCTCTTCTTCTAGGACAGATAGGGGCCGACTAGCCTCACTGCAAGCATTGTGCTCACACGCTTTATCCACTAGCCGGATGACGGTAGCACGAGCTACCGGAAAAAACTCTGTCTCTAAAGTCAACGGGCTTCCAGGACTATGTTCAAACACAAGCGTATCTTCATGCACCTCATAGGCAAACTGGGAACACTTACTTAAAAAACTTAAAATTTTATCAAAAGAACAGTGCCTCAGGTTAAGGCTCACCAATGGATTCAATCCCTGCGGATCGACCAACACCATATTAATTCCACGCTGATCGGGGTCTATAGCCACCGAAAGTTCCGATAATAGCTCTAGGGCCCTACTCAGCGGCATATCTGAAAGCTGGAGTTTGGGCACAATTAGGGTGTTTATTTTTTCTAAAATGGCGTGCTTTGGTCTGTGTTTTGGAAGGCACTCTTCTGGCGGTTGAATATCTATTTTCCAAGTAGTATCGACTTTCTTCAGCAAGGTCGCTCTAGTCTCTAGGCGCTCTTGAGAAAGAGGAGACAAGCTTGGATGATGAGCCCAAGTTTTCGAGACTAGACCTAAAAACCCGATGCCTAATCCTATAAAAAATAAGATGCTACGCTTCATAAAGAAAGGTAAAAATAATCAGGATAAGAATTTTGAGTATCCCAGTATTCGAGTAAGATAGTCTTATACTGAGGATAAACCCCCTTTAGGGATAAAAGACCTTCTGATAACTGCCCACTATCCCCTACTTGTCTAAACTGTATACAGGTTTTTTCTGATTGAACTACGGCAATACTATAGCTATCCAAGAGCAGTTTTTCCTGTAAAGGCAAAACAAATTTTTTTTGAAATGAGGCATCCCAGACCTCTAAAAAAGGCTCTTGCAAGCATTGTTTTTCACTATCCCATTGCCTAGAGTGAAAAGCCACACACTGTAGCTGCTGCTCACTCTTATCACCTAGGCTGAAGCGAAACGATTGCTTCTTACACGTATCATAACATACAAAAGTATAGTCAGCATCTGGAGTAGCCTGATAATACCCCTCAAACACAATAGGATAATAAAGCTGCTCTAGCTGAAGGAGATGAAAGGCAGAAGCCCTAGTTTTATTCTGCCTAGAATATAAAGGATAGGCCTGAAAAACGCTGCCTTGCCCATCATAGGAAAAACAAGGTGGATGCCATAGGCCGTATACCCAAACACCCTCCTGATCCTGGGGCTTGGGGGCCTTCCATTCTGCTTTCTGAGGGGCGGCATAAGCAAGAGTGGGAGGACTATAAGGCGTCACAGGAAAATAAGTACACGGAGGCAAATCTGCACTTAAAGCATGAATTCTATGCTGAAGTATATACCCGCCTCCAAGGCTTAAAGAAAGCAACAAACCGAAGCTTTTTCCGTAGAGTAATAATTGTTTCATGATTCTATATTCTCTATCCACCGATTTTTGACCACGGCTATCCCTAAGGTAAATTCGACTTCGCCCGGTATATGCTGTATAAATCCCTGCTCTTGTTTGATCGTTCCTTCTCTAGCCTGAGCACTGACCTTATCTATAATAAAAGCATAGGGTCCTGCACTCAAAAGCTCTAGCAAGACCCGCAAGCTTTCAGTGTAGCCTACAAAGCCTACCCTGCAATACAGTAGGTAAGACTTGTCTAAAAGTCCATTTTCTTTGGAAAGCACGCCGATCAGAAAATGCTCTTGCAGCCTATCTTTTTCTGTATCAACCTTGAGCCCTAGAAGGCTCTGTGGCCTAGCCTTCAATAAGCACTGCCACAGATAACTAAGGGCATCTTCTTGTAGACTCCTCAGCTCTCTTACGGGCGCTAAGCCGTCTAAATTGAACTCCGCCCCTGGCTCTAAATCTATCCCAAAGCCCTCAAGCCTTGCCCTAAGATCGTCTGAAAATTCCTCTATCCTGAAGGAACCGGGCTTATATGTGCTGTCTTTATAGAAAGCATATATCCCTTTGGGTTGATACGTTTTTAGCCACTTTTCTAAAAAAGCTAGATGGGCTGCTTGCGCGTGCTTGTTGATTTCATTTAAACTAGGGCTTATTTTTTCAAGCCGAACCCCTTCAAGATAGACTAGTTCTCTGGCTGCTTTTAGGCCCACAGCTTGGTAATACAGCTGCGCTCCTCGTAGGCAAAAAAATGCTCCTAGCCCTACTCCTAAGCCCATCCACCAATAGGACCTATAGCCCTTGAATAAGAAACTATCAAAGCGAAATTTCATGGTTGCTCATGGTTGGGGAACTATCAGTCTGAGATCAAAACCCATTGTTCCATCAGGCTTTGGGTAGCAAGCGCTTTTACGGATAGCTTCTATACGATGATCTTTGCTCAATAGGGTGATTAGCTTTTCAAGCTTAAGTTCAGAAGGGCTATTGCTCTCATAACTGAGTCTTTGCTGGCTTTCAGCTTTTTCAAAAAAATTTCCCTGTATATCCACCTCTAGTGCAGGGCTACTAGCTACTGGTTTCACCTCTAGGCGCTCTAACCAAGCATGACCCACCGTATACAGGCTATCTTGCAGTGCACTCAAAATTCTTGGCCAATATGCCTGGTAGCGTGCTATTTGCAGCTGATAGTCTATAATACTTTCTAAATCTTGGATTCTAGACGTATAATACTCCCTATCCTTCTCAAAAGCATATAATGTTTCATTGAAAATCTGAGCATCAGCCGTAGTAGATCTTAAATCGCCCAGAGACTTAACTAACTTATAATTGAACCCTCCCATCATCCCACAGAGCACTGCTAGTAGTATAAAAATCACTCTCCGATAGGCCTGAAGCCAAAAATATATCCGTTCGGTAATACTTAGAAACTCTATCAGTTTTGTATCACTAGGCTGAATACACGCAGGTTGATTCTCCTGCCTCTCAGCGAATGCTAAGTCTTGGCCTAATCTCTTTTTTGCAGTCTCTTTTCTTACACTACACAAGTACACATCGACGGCTTGGCAGATTTCCATAAGAGATCTTAGCCACGCCTTTTCTAGCCCCAACCCACGTAGCCTGATTCTATCTTGAGATCTTCCTAAAAGAAGATAATGCCAGGTATAATCTCTTAAAAGAAGGCTAGTATGAGTCTCTATTTCAAAAGCAAAAAGGGCACGCAAAGGTTTCCTGTTTAAAATCTCGTAGTCTTCTTCAAAGCCAAATTCTTGTCCAAAGACGACTTCTAAGCTGCGGACTCTTTTTGCTTCTAGGACTTCTTGAAGAACAGCCCTCACTCTAGGGGACGGTATCTTTTCAGCTTTTTGAAAAAGGCTAAAACTAAAAACCTCGAGTACTTCTGTCTTAGCTAGGCGCACCAAGGCGCAATTTGGCGTCCTAAGGTATAGCCTATGCTTATGTTGTGTAGATTGCATGGCATCGCAAAGTCTTATCAAATAAGGCTCAAAAACAAGTAAAAAAGTCAGAATACAAAAACTTTTCCCCAACAATAGACACTAAAAAAACACACGCCTCTTACCCTCAAAGGTTTACTTTTTTACAAGAAAGTTGAAAAGGTCCATGGTCTATACTGGGCTTACTTTCACTATCCAGGCCTCTTATATATAAAGCGATACAAAAGCCTGAGATGCGTAAATTCAGCTATCAGGCTAGCTTAAAGACCCTGCAGCATGCCGGAAAAGGCTATTTTCAAGAAGAATTTACCTCTTTAAAGGATAAGCAGTTTCTTCTCCTTCAGAACGAGCTACCAATATGACGCCGCAGGTATTAGTGAAGACGTTCACCGCAGTACGAAACATATCCAAAATACGGTCTGTCACCCATACTACGCCTACAGCTTCCAAGGGCAGGCCCACAGCTCCTAATATGAGCGTGATCGATACGAGACTAGCCGCTGGCACAGCCGCCACACCAAACGAGGTCAACAAGGCCATAATCACCACCAAAACATGATCTACCCAAGTGAGGTATATACCTGTTAAAGTCCCATAAATCTGGCCAATAAAAATCACCACCAAACACTCATACATAGCACTCCCTGCCATATTAATCGTAATACCTAACGGCAAGGTGAAACTGGCTACCCGGTTAGACACTTTTGAATCCTTTTCTAAGCACTCTAAAGCTAAAGGCAAGGTGGAAGCCGAAGAAGCTGTCGAAAAGGCTGTCAGTAAAACAGGAAACATGGCCCTTAAGTGCGTCCAAGGATTCACTTTTGCCATATATCGCAATAGTGGTATCATCACCCCCCCCGCAAATAACAGCAAGGCTGACACCACCGTCAACAAAAACCAAAGCATAGGCATGAGTAAGTCTAGGCCTGTCCTTAAAATAACCGGCATAACAAGGCCAAATATCCCTATGGGAGCAGCCCGCAAAATGAGGTCTGTTAGTAGCATCATCACCTTATGAATGCTATCCCAGAAATTTTTCTGAAAAACTCTTAAATTTTCAGGCAGTTTATTGGCAAACACCCCAAAAAATGCGCTAAAAACGATTAAGCCTAAGAGCTGTTTTTCGTCTGTTGAAGCCTGAATGATGTTCGGCGGCACTAGCTGAAGAAAGATATTCATAAGCTCATCTACGCTATAGGCCTTACTCAAATTCATCACCATACCAGAGCCCTCCACTACCGAAGATCCCAGAATCCTTTGTGCCGTCTCTAAGCTCACATAGCCTGGTTTTAACACCATAATGGCCACAAGCCCTACTATAACCGCCACCAAAGTACTCGCCAAGAAAAATAGGACAGACTTTAACGCCAAACGCCCAAAGTTATCCCCCCCCTTAAAGCTCATGACGCCTGTAATAATAGAGGCCACCATCAAGGGCACTACAACCATCTTGAGGGCATTCATAAATAGCTTGCCTAAGAAGGAACACAGGTGAGCCAAGCTTACCCCAAGCCAAGACTCTTGCAGATGCATCATCTTAATAAAGAGCGCAACAACTAAGGCCAAAAATAGGGCCAGCAAGACCTGCCAATGCAGTTTAGTTTTTTTCTTCTTCATGATAAAAAGACTTCCGTAAAAGGTTTAAAAAGCATTTGGCTCATCCAAAGCTTTTTTACAGTTAAATCAAAAACTCTAACAAAGAATTTTTATGGCACTAGCTTTGTAAAGAAAGAACAAGGCAGAGAACTGCAAAAGAAAAGCCAGTATTGTACCCAGTGCCCCTTAGGCAAGACTAAAGTTCAAATAATCCGCAAAATGAGAAAAACGAAAGGAGTAGCCTTGCTCTATGAGGCCTTTTGGGCGTACAGACAGATTGCTGAAAAAAAGCTCTTCTGCCATTTGGCCTAAGAAAAGCTTTATTAAGCCTTCTGAAAGATGCAGCCAGGGCCTATAGTGGTAATGATGCGCCACAATAGTAGCCCATTCTAGCTGAGTGATAGGCTCTGGGGCTACTACAGTCAAAGGTCCTTTTAGCCCTGCTGTGTTTAAACTCCATAAGATAACCCCCACAAGATCCTCTAGGCCAATCCAGCTCATAATCTGTTTTCCGCTCCCCAAGATGGGTATTAATCTACAGCGTGCGAAAGGAAGCATTTTTTTAAGCATACCGCCCTTAGGGCTCATGACAACCCCTAGGCGCAGGTGAAGGGCATCGATCTTGGCTGCTTGCAAGCTAAGGGCTGCGAGCTCCCAGTCTCTTACCACTGTGGCTAAAAAGCTAGCTTGAGTATTCGTTTCTTTTGTAACAGGTGCCGCTGGATGAGGAAGGTAGGGGCAAATATGGGCCCCTGAGGCAAAGATCACTCGCCTAGGCTTCTCCCTCAAACTAGCCAGCTGCTCGCAAAACAAGGCTGTATTGAGGACTCTGCTCTTATAAATCAGTCTCTTACGTTTATGAGTCCAAAGGGTATCTATGGGGCTGCCGGCTAGATGAATAACCGTATCTACTCCCTGAAAGGCCGCTTGTGGGATTTTTTCTCTTTCTGGGGTCCACAGATACGCTCCCGGCCGATCCCGAGTCGAAAGCTCTACGACCACATGGCCCAAGGCCTCTAGCTGAGGTTTCAATGCTCTACCTATAAAGCCTGAAGCACCTGTTAGAAGGATTTTCAAAGCGTTCTTATATGATTTTATTAAAAGCTTTCAGCCTGAGTTAACAAAAGACGCTATTCTTTATCAAACGAATATTTTCCTGGCCCTATCCAAAGCAGGCTAAAAAACACACAGGCCAGCTCCAACGCATGCGCCATTTTTGAAAAACTATCGCCTTTATGGATATGAAACAGTACCGCCATCGCCATATCAAAGCAAAGAATCATCGACACGGGTCTAAAGAAAAAACCTATCGCATAAAATACTCCTCCAATAATATAGGACAAGGCCGCCATCACTCCCCAGAAAAATGGGGCAAAATGTACGCCAATTAGAGCCATTGCACTGCCGGTAGAAGCTAGGCTCAGTTTCCCTCCCAAGAGCATAGGAACACCATAGCTCACCATAATTAGCCCTAGAGCCACACGCATGAAGAGTAGACCAAAATTAGGCGATTGAAACCATTTTTTCATACCCTTCATCCTATAGATCAGGCTCAGGAGAAAACAAGTTAAAAATTCTGTGTTGATTTCCCGTTCTCCTTTTAGCTTAATGGCTCTCTATGCGTATAGAATATGTCCTTAGCCTAGGAGCAGCCTTTATTTATGCGGTATGTATGGTGCTGATTAAAGAAAGTCTCCGCCAGGGTGCAGGTATCCTTCGTAGTACTTTCATTTTACACTGGGTGATGGCCTTGGTATTTTTGCCTTTGCTAATAGTAAACTCTACTATCCTTCCGGGGGGATTTTTCTTGGCACCGATTGCAGTGGGTTTATCCGTATTTCTGGGGCAGATTTTCGTTCTTTGGGCACTCAAGTTTGGTGATCCATCGGTCCAGACGCCCGTCATGGGGGTAAAGTCTACTATGGTGGCCATCTTTGTGTGTTTTATAGGAGGAGGGTATATTCCACTGATGTGGTGGCTAGCAGGCATTTTATCCTTAGTAGCCATCTATTTTCTAAGCTACGCTGAAGGCTCTACCTTACTTAAGAAAAGCAATACCTGGACGATAGTGCTGACCTTTTTGGGAGCCAGTTTCCTAGGCCTAGGGGACGTCATTATGGAAAAATTTGCCCCCAGCTTTGGGGAAATCCCTTTTTTGGTGATCGCAATGCTCAGCTGCGCGATTGCTTCTTTAGCCCTGATTCCTTTTTTTGAAGGGCCGCTTTTTGCTATGTCTAAGCCAGCGCTAGGATGGGTCCTCGGGGGTAGTGTCCTATATGGGCTTGAGGCTATCGCTTTTTACATTGCAATCAGCTTTTACGGGCAGGCTACTGCTATCAATGTCCTTTATAGCTCACGGGGTTTGTGGAGCATTTTTGTGACTTGGGCCATGGCTTACTTTTTTCATTACAAGCCAAGTCCTGTCAGTTCAGCCATTCTCCTGCGCCGAGGGATAGGCACTTTTCTCTTATTTATAGCTATTTTGCTGATCATTTTTGGCTAAGCACTATACATACCCATCCAGGCCTGATATAACCTTTGTGCCACTTTTTTGCTTGCAGTTTTCAAGCGTATAAAGCAGTTTGAAACTGTGGCTGGGTCCTATGCAATGCCAGACCGGTGAACTCCGCTAGGCCCGGAAGGGAGCAACGGCAACCAGGATCTGCTTGTGCCGTAGGGTGCCTGGCCACACTTTTTTTCAAAATCAGTCATTTCCATAAAAAAAACTTAATCAATTATAGTAGTTCATAATTTTTACTTTAAATAAAAATTACGCAACCACCCCCCATGATTCTGGAAATAACTCATTTTAATCTTTCCTTTAAACGCCTGTATGGAACCTTCTTACCAAGTTATCGCTCGAAAATGGCGACCCAAGAGTTTTGCAGAGCTTGTCGGCCAAGAAGCCATCGTTCAAACCTTGGTAAACGCTATCCAAAGCAATCGTATCGCTCACGCCTATCTCTTTATAGGCCCTAAGGGAACAGGAAAAACCAGCACTGCCCGGCTTTTTGCCCAAGCTCTAAACTGTGAAGGCGGCCCCAGAATAGATCCAGACCCCCAATCCCCCATCTGCCAAGCCATCCTTCAAGGCTCTTGCATGGATGTGATTGAAATCGACGGGGCCTCGAACAACTCTGTAGATCAAATCCGCGACCTTAGGGAAGCCTGCCAGTACACACCCGCCCAGTGCAAGTTTAAGATCTATATCATAGATGAAGTGCATATGCTCTCTACAGCAGCGTTTAACGCCCTGTTAAAAACACTAGAAGAGCCCCCAGCTCATGTAAAGTTTATCTTCGCCACTACAGAAAGCCAGAAGATCCTACCTACTATCCTATCTCGCTGCCAAATCTTTCAGTTTAAACCCCTCAATCTTCTCACTTTAATTCAAAAACTAGAGTTGATTGCCAAGGCCGAAGGCATCCATTTACAGCCTGAGGCAGCTAGGGCTATTGCACGCCTGGCTAAAGGGGGAATGCGCGATGCTCAGTCTATGCTGGACCAGCTCATTGCTTTTTGTGGCAAAAACATTGAAGAAAAGGACGTACAGGCTGTCTACGGCTTAGCCAGTCAAGAGCTCCTAGAGAGCCTTTTATCTGCCTTACTGGTGCAAGATTATGCAAAAATCATTGGCCTTTCTGCTCAGCTTTTTAAAGATGGGGCAGACTTGCTCCGCGTATTTTCAGACCTTCAGGAAACCGCTCGAAGCCATCTTTTAAGCCTCTTACAAGCTCCTACAGCTTCATCTGAAGCAGATCTGATTATTCGGCTCCTAGATAGTCTAAAAGCCAGTGAAGTTCAGATCAAAACTGGCCTTTCCGAGGAAATTAATTTTGAAATCGCTCTTCTCAAGGCTTCAGAGCAAACCAGAAGCCGCTCTATAGATAGTCTGATTAAGCGCTTAAGTGCTCTTAGCGTGCCCCCGCCTCCTAAGCGAAATGCCTCTCAGCTTGAAAGCCCTTCCATTTTAAAAGCTACATGGATCCAAGAAGAAGAAGCCTTAGATACGCTTCCCTACCCACAAGAGCCTTCTACTTTGCACGAAGAGCCGCAGGTCCTAGCGGCTAGTCCCCCTCCCAATACTCCTAGTTTAGAGGCTTCCATCCAACGCCTTCCTGCTTCTACCCAGGCCATACTAGAAAGAGACTTTAAAGCCCAATTTGTAGGCCTTAGGCGATAGTTTTTAAAACACCCAGGAGCGTTCCACCATGGTAAAACCCCAAAAAGAGCCCATTGTTTTTTTCAACCGCTATACCCAAAACCTCGAGCAAGAAGCCATTTATGGTGAACCCTGGCTCCGCTGGGCCTATGAGACGCGTATAGGGAAACGAACGACTAAGCTCATCCTAAAGCGTGCCTGGTTTTCAGCCTGGTATGGTTGGCGGATGGATAGCCCTAGGAGCCGGAAGCGAATCCTCTCTTTTATTCAAAAGTACGGACTCTCCTTGGATGATTTTGAAAAAACTCCTGCAGATTTCGAAAGTTTTAACGATTTTTTTGCCCGCAAGCTAAAGTCAGGAGCGACCCAAGTGTCTCCTTCTCCTACAGAAGCCTGTTTTCCTGCTGAAGGGCGTCACTTAGGCTTCCAAAATTTTTCAAAAACTGATACTCTATTTGTTAAGGGCCAGAGCTTTGATCTTTTGTCGTTTCTCCAAAATGCAGCCCTCGCACAAACCTACGAAGGGGGTAGTTTGGTGTTTTCACGCCTCTGCCCGGTGGACTATCATCGCTTTCACTTTCCTGTCAGCGGGACTCCTCTCAGCCCTCGTTATATCAAAGGAGACCTCCTATCGGTTAACCCCATCGCTTTGCGGAAAAACATTCGTATCCTCTGCCAAAATCGGAGGATTATTACCGAAATCCACACGGCTCACTTTGGAAAGGTCCTCATGGCTGAAATTGGGGCCACCTGTGTGGGACATATTCACCAAACCTTTAAGCCAAACCATGCAGTACGCAAGGGTTCAGAAAAAGGCTTTTTCAAGTTTGGCGGCTCTGCTACCTTGCTTTTGTTTCAGCCTAATACCATACAACTGGCCCCAGACTTGCTAGAACAAACCCAAAGAGGCTACGAGCTCTATGCCAAGATGGGAGATAGCCTGGGAAGAAGTACGGTATCAGCTTAGCTGGGCTTTATATCCACAGAAATATCTAGAGTGTTGAAAATACTCAAGAGCCTCGCATAATAGCTATCATCTGGCTCTACCGGTCTATTCCCCGGAGCTTTTTTCTTTATCTTATCTAAAAACAAAGGTCTCCACTTCTCATAGCTAGGAAAGGTCTCTGTGCTCATATTTCGATTGCGTTCATACTCTTCTTTAACTAAAGCCTCAAAAGACTCCTCATTATAGGGAAAATGCTGGAGCAAATAATCCTTTAAGGCCGCATAAAAGGGGTGAGCCTCTCCAAACTTTTTCGCATAGAGGGCATCATTCAAACGGCTTGCATATAAGTCAAAGGATTCTTGAGTCTTCTCATAAGTGGGATTTCGACTAGAAAAAGCACCTAAAGGTCCCTCTAAGGTCTTCCCTAAAAGCTCTGTACCGTGCCACTCCCAGCTAGCCACTCTAGGGTGGACGACACCTAGGGGAGAACACTCTAGCATCCTATCCAATAGGCCAGGGCCTGTGACTGCAATCACCTCTGCGGGCTGAATCGCTACAGTATTGAATTCCTTCAAATAGGCATCAAACAACGCCTGCAGAGCTTCATTAGCTGTCCCTTCACAAGCCTTAATAGCGCTGTGCAGTTGAGTAAAATAATTTAAAATATTTAAGGGCTTTGCCTCATCGTTTAAATGCTTTTCAAGATAGCTGAGGATATTATCTGAAAAATCGCTATAACTCTGCACATCCTGAACCTTAAACTTCACGATATCATTATTCTTGTAGCCTGTTCCCCCCTCCATAGGCCTGCAAAGAAAAAAAGACTCATTGGGGTCTCTGTCTTGGAAAAAGCCTCTCCTAAGCTTCGTAGAATCACAGCTAGGTTCTTGAAAAAGAGCTTTCATCAAGTTGCTATGGCCAGGGATTTCTACTGTTTCTTCAACAAAGGTCAGACTCCTCGTTTTAAAGTCAAGCTGAGGGCGTTTTTTTAGTTCAAAAGGGAGTGTATCACACCCATACACAAAAGTATCCACGTCACAGTAGGTAAAGAGGGTGGATAAAGCCTTCTCTGGCTCTACCATACACAAGAGACGGTAGATATCACTCGCTATGACAGGGTTACCCTGGCTTGCATTGGCAAAGACTTGCTGGATGCTTTCACTATACTCTGGAAAGGCCTTTTCTAACTTCGCTTGAGCATCGCCTATCAAACGCAGCTCTAGCCGGTTCGGATATTTTGCCTGTAAAGCCTCTATCCAGGATTGATTAGCTTGTAAAGTAAGGTCATCCAGGGCTAATACCACTTTTAAAAAGGCAGGCGAAACGTCTAGGAGCTTATTGAGGTAGCGTGTAAAACGTTCATGATACTTCTCGCCCCCTATCCGCACAGGGTAATGCTCTACGTCACGGCCAAAGGTCCAGTAAAAATGGAGCTCTGTGGGTTTTTGGATGAGATGATGGATCAGTTGTTTATCTTCTTCTAGATGCGTCTCTCCTTCTAAAGCTTGAATAGTCTTAGCTTCATAGGCTTGGATGCTCTTTTCTGCATCGGCTTTTAGCAAAACAGGAGCCTCAGCCATACAACTAGCAGGGCTTGTTTCAGCCTGCTTTTGAGCTTCAGAGCTTATCAGGTCCAAGCTTGGAGAGGAGAGGGTGCTTTGCTTGTTTTTTAGTTTAAGATCCATAAATAATAAAAATTTTATTAAATATGGACAAAAAACTAGCTATGTCAATTAAAAATAAATAAATTACACAACGTAACGTAAGCACCTGGCTGCCATCTATGCTACTGCTTAGGCGCCAAGCTCTTAGGATTATACTTCGCCAAAGACCGATTTCCCCACTCTTCGTAGGTAATGCTATCTTCACTTAAAGGGAAACGGTCGACATACTTGGCCCGTACTTCTGGGTTGGTGCAACGAATCACAAAGTCGCCTATAGGGTCTAAAAACAAGGCTAAAGCAAAGCGCTCACAACCATCACATACTGCAGGCTTACCCACATAATGATCGGTGGCTCTCACTGCGCCATTGCTGATTAGTTCAAGAACCTCTCCCATTTGAATGAGCATGATGTCAGTAGGGGGAGACACAGGCTTGCCTTCGATGTACAAACCGCCCCCCTCAGGCCTAGATACACGCTCGCCATTCTTATAATACACTTCTGGGCATAAAACCGTTAAAGCGCCATGGTCTCTATGGATATTGCACCAATTAGGGTTTCCATCGTTTTCCCCTTCCGGGATCGCTTTGTAGTGCAGCATGCGTCCTAAGCCGCGAGAATCTTGCCTCACCCCTAGGATAGTCAGCACCTCCTTGCCCACAGCCAACATTTTCTCGGTAATAGCCATATACGCTGGCTCTAAGCCAGGTACTTCCGCAGGCCATACGTTGGGGTGGGACGGCTGGTTGGGTACCCAAGCGTAGTAAGAACCCTTATAAGTATCCTTTTGGCCAGGCACCAAGGCCTCTACCCCGCGGGACCATCCTCTTGCAAAATAATCACTAGGCGTGCACTTTGCCTGCACTTCAGCTGGTAAAGCAACAAAATGCCGTGCCTGCTCTAAAAATTGCTCGTAGGCCGCCTGAAAGCCAGGTACCCCTGAAATAGCAATGTAGCCGGTACGCTTAAATTCACTTTGGATTTCATCGCCCAAAGAGGCTAATGCATGATACGGAAACAGACGAAGCTCGTCTTGAGGGGAATCTGGGCTCGCAGCTTCTTGGGCTGAAAGTGGAAGGCAGGTTAAGACACTTCCCCATAATAGGGAAGACAGGGTAGTAGAAAGCTTTTGCTTCATGGGAGTATTTTTTAATCCTCACCCAAAAAAAATCAAGTTTAAAAAATAGACCTCTTGGAGAACCACGTATTTTGGTTGCTGGGCAGGAAAAAATAAATGAGGAACCGGAGTGTACACAAGCGTACATGAGGATTCCGAGCTTATTTTTGACGAACCTAGAGACCAAAAGACAATGGTTATGCAAGAGGTTTAATCAGCCCACAAAGCCCTTACCTAGCTTATGTACTAAAAACTTTAAGCTTGAAAAGTATCCTGAAATATGCAGCACTGATACCTGTCTATATATTAGTTATAGGCACCTTAAACCTAAAAACTATTCTCATTATCCAATACGCAGCCCTTATTAAGAGCTGTTACGGAGCCATCACCTATGAATATCAGCATACAAGATCTACTCGATGCAGGAGTACACTTTGGCCACCAGCTACGTCGCTGGAACCCCCGTTCCAAGTCCGTCATTTACAAAAATATGAACGGCATATCCATCATAGACCTTCAGATCACCTATGATAACCTAAAAAAAGCCTGTGATTATATCGAGAGCCTCGTAGCCGCCGGGAAAGACATCTGGTTTGTAGGCACCAAAAAGCAAGCCCAGGACATCATTCGTGAAACAGCAAAATCTCTGCACATTCCCTTCTGTGCAAGCCGCTGGCTGGGAGGTTGCTTGACTAATTTCTCAACCGTTAAACGCAGCTTAGACAAATACAAAAAATACATTGCCATGGATACAGATGGCAGCATGTCTAAACTTGCGAATAAAAAAGAAGAAGCCGTTATTCGCCGCGAGATGTCTCGTATGCACCGCAATTTTGAGGGCTTACTCACGATCAAGGATCTTCCTGCAGCGCTCTTTGTAGTAGATATCCAAAAAGAAGCCATTGCTGTTAACGAGGCACGCCGTATGGGCATACCTATTATCGCCATCGTAGATACCAATTCCGACCCCAGCCTCGTCCAATATCCGATCCCAGGAAATGACGATGCTGCAAAATCCATCCGCATTCTCGTTCAAACCATAGGAGAAGCCATACAAAATGGACAAGACAAAAGGCAGGCTCTAAAGAATGCTCCAGCCCCTAAGCCTAAGGCCCAGGATGAAGCGCAGACAGCTGCCGCAAACGTCGAAACTGCCCTATAATCTCTTTATCCTAATTATATCCATGAGTACAGACGCAAAAAAAATAGCCGAGCTCAGAGCCCAAACCGGTGCTGGTATTATAGACTGCAAAAACGCCCTCCTCGAAACCCAAGGAGACTTTGAAGCCGCTATTGTCTTTCTAAAGAAAAAAGGTCTCGCCACAGCTGCTAAAAAAGCAGACCGCGCAACAGCTGAAGGCTTAATAGAGGCCTATATCCACGCTGGTGGAAAAATTGGGGTTATGGTGCAACTCAACTGCGAGACAGACTTTGTAGCCAAAAATGATAGCTTTAAGGCCCTTGCTAGAGATATTGCAATGCATATCGCAGCCCTTTCTCCTCAGTACATACACAGACAAGAAGTTCCCGCAGCTCTCATAGAAAAAGAGAGGGATATCGCAAAAGAGCAATGTGCTGGCAAGCCCGAAGCCGCTATTGAAAAGATTGTAAACGGTAAACTGGATAAGTTTTTTGCGGATCATTGCCTCCTAGAGCAAGCCTTTGTGAAAGACCCGTCCATCACCCTACAAGAGCTGATCTCCAGCTTTATTGCAAAAATGGGGGAAAATATTACCGTTGGACGCTTTGCACGCTACCAAGTAGGGTAAATTCGAGGTCCTAAAACGTTTTTATTGAATAAGTTAGGCAAAACATATAGCATACTAAGGCTGGGGTTTTGCCTTTTTTATTAAAGCAATAAGACCTTACTAACATTTATATACGCTTCAGAGACCCCTGAAATACCGGGTGAAGCGGTAGTTACTGACTATGGGCCGCTTACCCCCAAGCAGCTAAGGACATCATCCTTATGAAATAATGCTAGTACGAAGGGATCTATGCCTTCCTGATCGGTCAACTCTCCTACAAAGCCTTATAGGGGAATTTTTCTTTTTATAAAATTTAAAAATAAAAGCTTGATGTTTGGGGAAAACTTTACAAACCTTGATAGAAACAAGGCTCTGTTTCGGGCTTTTGTAAAAGCTAACGTGTGTGTTTTTAGAGCGTTTAACGCTACACTGCATCCTACCTTTCTTATCTAGAATGACACCCTAAAGTGCCCTTTTGGCTCCTTTTTTTGCCTGCTCAGCCCAGATCCCAATCATAGCTATTCCTCTTCTCCTAATAGAGTTTTTTCTTATTTCTTTTTATTTTTAGTTTTTCTTTATGTCTGAAGAATTCCCCCCTGCTCGCCTTCCAGAAGCTTTCTTACCTGCTCCTATGCCTTCTGTTTCTCCTGAAGCCTCAGTGCCTAAAAAAACAGTTCGCCGTGGCCGGGCTCCTAAAGCTCAGGGAGAATCTCATGCTGAGCAAGCGACCCTTTCCTTAGCTCAAGCGAGTGACAGCCCAGTTTCTTTGGCTACCAGACCTACACCCTCGATCAAACGCTCGCCTCTACAAAGAAAGACCAAAGCCCATCCGACTGCCCTTCCGCCCGAGTCTCTTCTCCCCTCTACCCAAGCCTTGCCTT
>JACCDN010561035.1_pt1 | contig 30173 bp, 29 predicted proteins | sample 7441691 | NCBI WGS metagenome assembly JACCDN01 (sample SAMN15323439, study PRJNA562643) | freshwater metagenome | isolation source: river surface water | place: USA:Blue River Watershed | collected 2017-08-16 | reverse complement strand
ATTGCACGCGCCCCACCGTCGCCATGACGGATGTTGCTTTTGAGAGCCTATAGCCTACTGAGGCGTTGCCTTGCATCACAAAGCCGCCACCAACAGCCAGGCCTCCGCCCCCAGCGGCGCCCAAGAGAGCCTCAGCCTCAACATACCAACGCGTATTGAGGTTTTCTGTCACGCCAGCCCCAATTTGCCCTGTCATGTACGCACCTGCGTCGCCCTGATAAGCCGCAAGCCCTTGACCTGTGACAAATAGGTTTGGCGATACAAAATAATCTAACTGAACGCCTAGGTTTCCCACTGGGTCATCCACCGAACGGTTACGCCATTGCGGTGCTGCTTTGTAATAGGTTTGGTTGGCCACACGCACACGCAACTTGCTGGCCTCAAAAGCTGTCAAGTCCATCGACGGTACAGAGGCACTCGATACAGCCGGTGTACCAAACCGATACCCCAACTTAACATCGAGACTCTGTGCCTTGAAGCTGCGAGATGGGGCACGCAGATCGCTCAAACCCAACTCAAAAAAAGCGTTTTTGCTGAGCATTTGCTGATAAGAGACACCCGCATCCAAAAGCAATCCACCACCCGTGTCCACCCCACCGCCGCCAGCAGGGCCTGCCGCCGCGTAAAGCTTTACAGCCTGTATCGTACTCAAGGGATAACGGTAGCCAGCGCCCGCCAATATTTGCATGTACCCGTTGTTTTGCCCGCCGAGTGCGCCCTCTGACTCCAGCTTGAGGTACCAACGGTCATCAAGATAACTCAGCCATTCCACACCCGCCAGCTGCAGGCGACTGTGCTGTGGTACACCGTCATCTTTGACGACCGAGTGAGGGATTCGATACGACCGGTATGTAGCCGAGAGTTCATTGGTATGGATGCCAAGGCTTAACTTGTGCCCCTTGAAACCTGAGCCTGCATAGGTGGAGTCTAAAGGGTTTGCCCATCCAGCACGCAGCAAAGTGTGAAACGGCAAGTCGTATTGAAGATACGCCTGTGAGCTATTGATCGTGCCCGATGGAAATGTGACACGGCTCACACCAAACCCTAAATTACCCATGTGTGTTGCGTAAACCAAACCCAAATCGCTGCGAAGCATCAAGCCACCACCAGAAAGCGTGTAGCCCCCCCGACCACCGCCGGCTCCGACAAACAAGCCAGCACGTGCCGACCATGCATCCACCAACGGCTGGCGCAACTCCCCCTCTACACCGAGCGTGATAAAGCCCCCACGCTCCCCACGCACGGCACCGTAACTGCCCACACCCACACGGGCATTCTGGCTCACGTCAAACAACATGCTGCCGCCAAGCATGCCCATCTTCTCGCGGCCTGGCAACGTTAAGGTCTCTGAGGTAAACCGCAGCGTGGTGGGAACGGTGGGCAGGCTGCCCTCAGGCTCCGAAGCAAATGCAGTAGCGGCAATCAGCGAGGCTGAAGCCGCCAATAGCGCTCGTGGTTTTAAATTTTTATGCACCACACGCGCCTCCATTCAAAACCAAATGCACTTGATAAGGCTTCGCTTACCCATTACGACTTCCAGCGCCAAACGGCCTGCAAGCGTTGCATTTGCTCTTTCTTTTCAGGTTCATCAGCGGCTTTGCGCCAAGCTCTGCGCACAAAGGCAAATAACACCCCACCAAATAAGCCAGCCAACGTTGCCACCACCACGATCAAGGCGCGCTTAGGTTTTGACTTGCGCTCTGGCACAGACGCCACATCCACCTGCTGAATCAGCGGCCCCTCTTTGGCCTCGTCAACCCGGGCAGACTCGTACTGCGCAATCATCACCCCCAGCATCGCCTCGCGCGCTTTGATGTCGCGGTAGGCCTTCACTGCTATCTGCTGTGTAGGCGAGGTTTGCTCTGCACCTCCCGTGCCACGCTCCATCTTGGTGAGCTGGGCACGTAAGGCCGACAGCTCACCAGCTACGCGTTGCACCTCGGGGTTTTGTTGGGTGGCGAACCGGCCCATGGCTTGTAGTTGCACCTCTTTAGATGCAATTTGCGCATACAGCTCCGCCGTGGCACGCACCCCAGTTTCAGCCATCACCGCGGTCACTTGCATGCCAGACTCTGCCTTGGCGTTTCTAAATTGCGCCTCGGCATTGGCCAACTCTTCTTGCGTCTTGCGAATTTGTTCTTCGTAAAAAACGCGGCGCTGCTGTGCATCGGTCACTGCCAAGCGGCCCATGAGGTTCCGAAGCTCTCCCACATAAGCATTCGCCAGCTTGGCGGCAAACTCAGGCTCTGTGTCATCTACCTCAATGGTGATTAGCCCAGTTTTTTTATCTAACATCACTCTGACACGCCCCTTCAAGGCATTGCCAGCACCTTGCGTCGTCTTGGCATTGAAGCGCTCTTTCAACGCCAATTTTTCAACCACCGCGTTTAACAAACTCTCAGACTGCAAAAATGCCACATACATTTCATCTGGGCTTTTGATACCCGCCGCTCCGCCAGCCAAGCCAGCCAAGGCACCTAAGCTAGCCAAAGCGGAAGCCGCTCCGCTTTGCTGCTGTTGCGGGGGCATCATCACCGTTTTAGCGGTGAATATTGGCGTCATCTGCAAGCTAACGACCACGGCCAGCGCAGCCGCGCTCCCAGCAATTTTGAGAATCGTTTTCTTTTCTTCGCCCAGGGCAATCGCCAAGTCGATCAAACTGATTTCATCTTCTTGGTCTTCTGCCGTGGCGGCGGCTGTTGTTTGCTCAGTCATGTCTGACCTCTTAGTTCTTCAAGGTCTTGATGGCCGCAGCACCTAAACCCAGCTGATAGAAGATTTGCGTGATGTCTTTGGTGTTGCGCACCACAGCACTCCACGTAGCTTCCATATCCAGTTTGTCGGGCACGATGATCGAGTCCCCTGGCAACACGCGCTTGCTTAAGACAGAGTTAAACCAGCCTCCACCCGTGACGGCAGAGCCATCCGCACGCAAAAGTATCACGCTGTCTTTGTCAGCCGCACTGCCCACACCCGAGACCTTGAGGTAGTCAGACACAGTTTGACCCGATTTGTAGAGCAACGCAGACTCTGTATTGACAGAACCATAGACATAAATAAAGTCGGGCCGCGCTGGCACCACAAACCGGTCGCCATTTTGCATGCGCATCTCTGGCAGCTTGCTCACGGCATTCCCCAGTTCTGGCTCTAAGCCCAAGGCCACGCGCCCCTCAGGGCGCAACGAGCGCATGCGCTCCAGCGCTTGGCGCTGGGCCTGTTGTGCCGCCGCAATTCTTGCTTGCAACACATTGGCATCACTGGATGCACCCACGCTCTGGCTCATGGTGGCAAGCTGTGCCGCCGACTCCGACTCCATGCGTCGCAAGAGTTTTTGCAGATTCTCCACTTGCGCTTTACGAATGTCCTCGCGATAGAGGCCTGAGCCATACAAATACGCATCTGCACTCAAACCACCAGCGTTTTGCAGCACGGTTTGCAAAGTTTCGCCTGGCTTAACCTGGTAAATGCCAGGACGCATAACCTCACCCTCAACGCGAACCATCACACGACGCTTGGCAATAGGCACCCGCAAATCATCCACCGAGAAGACCGTCACAATGTCACCAGCTTGCAACTGGATGTTTTCTGGGTCTCTGTCATCTGCCAAGGCTTTTGACAAATTAAAAGGCACCAAAGAGACCGTCAGGTCAGATCGATTAAGACGCTCCACCAATGCATAGTCCCAATTGATTTCGTCATACAAATTACCCACGGTTTCGGCCACCGAAGGTGTCTCGTTTTTGGTGCGAGCGTCAATCGGTGCCTGTTGAGAAAACAACCGAACCTCTCGACGCGCCTTAAACGTTTCAATGTTCGAAATTTGAAGACCTTGTTGACCTTGTTGACCTTGTTGACCTTGTTGACCTTGTTGACCTTGTTGACCTTGTTGACCTTGTTGACCTTGACCCACGACCTTATCAAACAATAAATCTTCGGGGATCATTTCACGCTCACGCTGCGCACGTTCACGCTGGTAGGTGTCAAACAAGGCCTCGTTTTGCTTGCGAATCGAGTCTCGGCTAATCAAGGCTTCTTTGTTAGGAATCAAGTCACGCACCCGCATGCCCTCTTTCCAAGCCAAGCGAATGGGTTGTGCCACATTCCCGCGCAAGGTCACTGCCATGCCCAGTTCTGGCAAGATGGACTGGACGGTCAACACATCGCCATTTTTAAGCGGCGTCTTCAGCCCTTTCGCGTCTAGCGCAAAGTCTTCTACCGACCGTGGCTGGGCTTGATTCGGGTTTAAGCGCTCCACACTCACGCGCTTGGGGTCGGCCACCACGGGCAAACCGCCCGCAACAGCCAATAGTTGCTCAAGGGTTTCATTGGCAGACTTAATTTCATAAACCGCTGGGTTGTTGACCTTACCCACCAAAGCCACATAGCCTGCGGCAGCCGGAATGACGATCACATCGCCATCGACCAACTTGACATCGCCCACGCTATCGCCTTGCGCCAGAAAGGCGTACAAGTCAAACTCTTTGATCAGCTGCCCCGCACGCTTGAGCTGCACATGTCGCATCGAGCCATTGGCACCCGGCCCGCCAGTAGATAGCAAGCCACTCGCCAAGGTAGACACACCACTGATGGTGTAGCTGCCTGGCCGACGGGCCTGCCCCACCACATAAACGGTGATGGAGCGCAAGTTCACCAGAGTCACGCTCACTTGGAAGTCTTTGTAGTATTTGCCAATGGCTTTTTGAACCACCTCATCCGCTTGAGATGCTTTGACTCCTGCCAAAGAGATCGCGCCGACTCGGGGTACGTTGATCACCCCTTTACGGTCCACCGTGGCACGCACATCCATGTCGAGCGAACCCCAGCCACGAATAGCCAACTGGTCGCCAGGGCCTAGCAAATAATCACCACTCACTGGTGCACTGTCGATGGGCGCAAAGCCTGCGCCCCCAGTTTGCGCCCCCTGCTGCGCTTGCAAAGTGCGTTGGCTGAACTGCAAATTTTCGAAAAATGCTTGGCCATAAACAGGCAACTTTTGCCCTGTCGTTTCCAGTACAAACTTTTGAAAGTCGTTCGGTTTCAGCGGCTCCAGTGGCATGGCCATTGGCAATTGCCCATTAGGCAAGTTATTTGTATTCGTAGGGTTAGCCAATGCTTCTGCAGAACGAATGCTAGGTAGCCCTCCTGCGATAGAGCCCCCCGCCGCCATGCCCGCTGCGCCTGCCACCCCAGTAGGCGTTTGCCCCGTTTGGCCCATTTGCGCCTGCAAACCCTGCATCCCCACTTGGGCCATTGCCAAGCTAGAGAAGCCAGCCAAAGCCAGCCCGCACACAGCAAGCTGCACAGCTCGCACTCTTTTTGGGAACATATGTAATTCTTTCAAAACTAACTCGGCACTTTACCAAAGCGCCGCTGCCGCGACGCAAACCATTGCAGCGCCTCATTGAGGTGCTGCTCTGCAAAGTCTGGCCACAATACATCTGTAAAGTAAAACTCGGTATAGGCACATTGCCACAACAGAAAATTGCTGATGCGCGACTCCCCCCCTGTGCGGATCAGCAAGTCGGGCTCGGGCATACCCGATGTACTGAGGTAGTTGCTAACCTCTTCAGGAGTGATTGCAGCCAAACTCTGACTTGGGTGTGCCTCCTGCCAACGCTGCATGGCTTGCAAAATATCCCAACGTCCACCGTAGTTGGCGGCCACATTGAGGGTAATCACTTGATTGATGGCAGTCTTTTGCTCGACCTGGCGAATTCTTTCTTGCAACTCCGCGGGAAAGCGAGAAATATCTCCCAACACCTTTAAACGAACACCTTGTTCGCTCATCTCTGCAATTTCTTTATCTAGGTACTTGATAAAGAGCCCCATCAGGGTAGAGACCTCTTCCTCAGGTCGCCCCCAATTTTCTGTACTGAATGCAAAAATGGTCAGATATTGAACGCCATGATCCGCACAACTTTTAACCATCGCCTTGACTTGGGCCGCACCCGTGACATGCCCCACCGTACGCGGCATGAAGCGCTTTTGCGCCCATCGACCATTCCCGTCCATGATCACGGCTACATGTTTCGGGTTCAATGGGTTGCTTTCTCTGCTTATATTTAAAAAATCTGCTTGTTGATTATATCTAGTCAATTTAATTGAAAAAATTTATATGAGGTTTTTGCAGGCCCCATGCCTGTTCGTCCTGCAAAATTTAACGATGGACCTCACGGGGATGACCCATTTCGACCGCCAGAATCGTCACCACCTCACCTTTTATGTCGCAGATGACACGGACATGGTAACCGCCACCTATAAGCAAAGGCGTAAGAAGTGGAATTTTTTCCACTGGTAGATATTTTATATGAAGGGACGAAATTCAGTGACAGCCAGATCGTGGGCGCGGTCAAACGAGTTGAGGCTGGCTTGGGCGTTCCAGACATTTGTCGAGAGTTAGGAATTAGTACGGCGACGTTTTACAAATATTGGGCTAAATGCGGCGACATAGATGTATCCATAATGTCGCGAATGAAAGAGCTCGAAGTAGGGAACTGGCGCTTGAAGAAGATGTCCCTCGAGGAAAAGCTCAGGGCTGAGATTGTGGCGGAGGCGCTCGAAAAAGTGGTGAGGCCATCTCGCAGAAGGGAGATGGCCAAGAAGGCAGTCACAGAGCGAGGTGCTTGCTTCGGGCTGCCTGCGCGGCGTTTCGCATCAGCGAATCCTACTACTGCCACGAGCGCAAGCTCAATGCTGAAAACGACGAAGTGGCTAATTGGTTGATTCGATTAACGGATAACCATCGCAATTGGGGCTTTGGCCTTTGCTATTTGTACCTGCGCAATGTAAAGGGCTTCAAATGGAACCACAAACGTGTGTATCGGATTTACAAGGAGCTGGAGCTCAATTTGCGGATCAAGCCGCGCAAACGGCTGGTGCGCGAGAAGCCTGAAACATTGACAGTACCGGAAGGCGTCAACCAAGTGCGGTCGATGGATTTAATTCACGACCAACTCGAAGATGGGCGAACATTTCGATCGCTTAATGTGATTGATGACTTCAACCGTGAGGCGATTGGCGTTGAGATTGACTTCTCGTTGCCATCAGAACGCATGATTCGGGAGCTCAAGCAGATCATTTCATGGCGTGGCAAGCCAGAAGTGATTCGGTGTGACAACGGCCCAGAATACATAAATAAGTGCGGCAATCCAAACATGGGCGCAAGAGATGGGGGTCAGGCTTGGCAGAGGTGCAAGACTTTGCAACGAAGTGGATGTGGTCTTACAACCATGACCGCCCAACATGGCCTTGACGGATTCACCCCTAAGCAGCAATTGGCCATGGCTGCGTAACGTTTCTACTTCTGCGACACTTGCAAAAAGGGACGATTACCCAAAGAAATGGCAGTCTCTATTTTCAACTTGTTCACCATACGCGGGGGCTTACGGGGCCTTCTGCTTTGCTACCGCCAACGCAATTCGGATTTCAAAAGTAGAGGTGACCTGTAACCTTATCGCCCAACTGCCTCAAACACGCCACGTCACGATTGGTACGTAATCCTCGACGCGATATAGGCCTTTAAGTTCGCAGTCACGACATCTTGTGAAAAATGTCGCTTTACATATGAAAACGCCTGTTCACCAACCTTTTTAATTTCTTCGCGATTATTTAGCAAACGGCGAATAATCGCATAGTAGGCGTCGCGATCAAATGCAGCCGCAATGAAGCCGGTATCTTGATCAAGAATTGTCCCGCGCAACCCATAAATATCGTAGGCAACGGCCGGCACACCGTGCTTGGCGGCCTCAATGACGACGCTGCCGAACCCTTCTCTTCTCGAGGGGAGCAATAGAAGATCTGAATTCGCATAATAGTCAGATACGTCGTCGACGTGCCCCACATAGACACAGCGCTCGGGATACTCTGTCAGAAACTTTTGGAACTTATGAGAATAACCCTGTTCATCCGGACCAACAATGGTCAGTTTGAAGTGGGCGCCCTCGTCCAGTAAACGCTCAAAGACATAAAAGATGTCGTCCAGACCTTTTGCTGCATTCAACCGCCCCGCGTAAAGCAAATGCACAGGATCGCTGTACTTGTAACCTAATCTGCGTACAGGCTGATCACAATTGATAGCGACCCCCGCGATTGAACCAGAGCCGAGCACAGATATGCTCGAACTCCCGCAAACGCCTTGACTAATCAAAAAATCACGCTGCCCAATACCGTCACACAAGGAAAAATCGAGAAACCTAACGAACATCCTGTCCAGGGACTTATAAAACATCCGCTTCAGACCTGTGTATTCCGCCCACACTTGACCGGTAAAGTAATGTCCCACCACTACAGTGCGCGGCAAACACAGTTTCATAGCGAGGGCAACGAGTGCCATTTTGGGCGTAATCGTCAAGACCAGTCGTGGTTTCACACTATTCACCAGCTTGATATAACGAATAATGGACACCAGATCACTAAAATTTGGTTGACGCTCAATATCGATATGACGCAGTTCAGCATTCGTGCTGCCAAGCTCCAAAGTCTGCTTGTTGTCGCCGCAAACCAGCAACACGCGATAAGACGCGGACAAGGCTTTGACATGCGGAACCAAGAAATTTTTCGCCGCAAAAGAAGTCGACGACATCAGCATTACGGAGGCCATGTCTTTATTCTTCATCTGAATCTTTCATGAGTAAACTTCATATCAACATCGGCCTTAAAGCTTCGCGTATCAATCAAAATCCGATATATTTTGCTTGTTCGTATGAATGTGAGATACCGTCCAATCTGATACAAATTTATGTTTATAAAATTATAAATAAATGCAATTTTATCGGTATAAATGGTCTCATTTAGAATTTGAATTCCACCCTCAAAATTCTTAAGCGCGTTTAGGACGACCGCACAAACGTCCTGGACATGACAAAAATGAAGTCCAACACTGCAACCCGCTTTCCCTTTAAACCCGATTCCGAGATGGCCTAGCATTACAATGGTGGCATTTTTCCATCCGAGACCTTTCTGCCCACCAATAACGGCTGAAGGCAGGAGAATCAAATGCCGCTGGCTATCGATACCCTCGGAGATCAAGCGGGCCAAATATGCCGCCTTGGATTCTTCATAAGCGCCGACTGGATTAAGAGGGGCACGTTTATCTATTGTTCCGTCTGTGTATCCCGAAAAGACACCTAAACTCGACACATCGATCAATTTCAAATTCCGATCGCGACAAATATCTGAAATTGTTCCGGCAAGATCGACATTGGCGGCCTCAAAAAACGCTGGGTTTCGAGTTTCGCCAGCACAATTCACAACCAATTCAACCTCGGATGCCAGCCGAGCGAACATATCGACAGATCTACCATCATAGGCATAGTAATGTAAGTTCGCATGGTTGGGCACAGGTACATGTGCGCTGCGCGTGGGAACATAGACTTGATGGCCAGCCATCAACAACGCACGTACGATTTCGGCGCCTATGTATCCACTGCCACCTACTACTAAGACTGTCTGAAAATTGTGGCGACAATAGATATGACTTGAGAACATGGGGCGCTTTACTAGGATTGAATTACGTCAAGATAGATAAATGGTTAGCTCCGACGAGATCGTAGATCTCCCAGAAAGTAGGCTGGACATGTCTATTCTTATGGTTAAATGCTGACATAAGGCTAACATCTACGTACATCGATCAAGTTGGCCGAGCGCGCATCGTCTCAGGTGAATTAGGTGCAGGCCCGATCGGCAGACGTCGAGAGAATTTCATCAATGCGACTGCCAAGACAATCATGAACAAATACTGAATTTTAAGGAAATGATTGGAGAAAAATACACCGAAATGCATCAAAATGATCACAGCGCGCACAACAAATCCTGTACGCAAGTTTTTCAGTGCAATTGAATATAGAAACGCAAAAATGATGGCCTGAATAACTAGGCACACATACATCCCGAAAAATCCGAAATCACGAACATATTCGCGAATAAAAGTGCCTGTATTGTAAGCAGGGTCCCACAGATTTAGATTGGCTTGGTCGGCAAACTGATTAGCGCAGAATAATTTGCCGAGAGAACAGGTCACATCAGTCACACTAGCAAAAGTCTCGCCTCCCAAACCTATGGCGGCAGCACGTTCAATTTCCAATGCAGCATTTACCAAGCCAGTTGAGAAGTATTTGATAAGAATAAGAATAATAGAAACAAATGCGTCAGACGTCACCTTGTCGAGATCGCCACCTTCGTTATATAGCCTCAAGAAAGTCACAAGTAAGAAGAATCCAACCGAGAGAGCCCCTACGTACATACCCACCTGAGGTGCCTTATCTCTATCCACGATTTTTACGCTGAAATAAAAGGCAACAATAGAAAAGATCAAGGTTCCCTTTACGCCATGCAGCGATAAGGCCAGCACAAAATATAATAGAAAGGATATGGTTTTTACTCTGCTGAATTTGTATTCGACACTTACTTGCGGGAGCACAATCAGGGAAAAAATGTTACAAAAGTACAAATAATTAAATAGACGGTTAGCTCCGAAAATCAGCTCCACTTCCCTCAGTGGCAAGGTGAAGTAGATCAAGGGCCCTCCTGCATTCATCACATTGAGAAAATTATTGGCCAAGCCAATTGCACCTAAAATGGTAGTAATGCGGAAGATGTTCCGATTATGGATGCCACGGAATGAAAATTGGAAATTGCTGGAGCTAACGTGAAGCAGGCTATTGGCAGTTGCCGACGCCAACATCCACGAAAAGAAATATACCCCATGGATTAGAAGAAAATAGATATATGCATCGACCGAGATGAGATATTCCTCAAACCCATCGAGTCGATCGACAAAAAGGTATCCGTAGATTGCCAAATACCAGATGTGTGTGAACACCTGGAGTGGTTCGCCCCCCCCCAGCCGTCGTGTCAATCTTGTGAAAAGCAGATGCAAGACAGCCGTCAGACACAAGAGCGCTAACTGCTCCATCCTACGCGCCTTTCAACCCAGGCACCACACTCCATTTAGGACGTGCGATGCCGCGTAAATCAAACCGATCAGCAAGCATTGGTGCGACCTCACATAGCCTACACATCGTGAACCGCATTGCTGAAATCGGGGACCAGGAGCCTCACCAACTCCTTAACCGTATCAGAATTTCGTGCATGCAAGGCGTGTAGTAAAGCCTCCAGAGTCACATTAAACTCCGTCGATTTCAAAAACTCATTCACGCCACGGTAAATAAGGGGGATTTCGGTTTGCTCCGGCGCGCCGTCAATCAACAACTCTTCGTATAACTTCTCGCCAGCGCGCAAGCCAGTAAAGACGATTTCCACGCCTTCAGGTCCAACACTATATCCCGACAGTTGAATCAATTTCTTGGCAATGTCCACAACCTTAATCGGCGACCCCATGTCCAACAGGAAGATATTAGACTTTCCAGGCACTGCCAGCGTCTGAATCACGAGATGACACGCCTCCGGAATGGTCATAAAAAAGCGCGTAATTTCGGGGTGCGTAACAGTTACGGGCCCTCCCTTGCGTATCTGATCGATAAACTTTGGTATAACCGAGCCTGAAGAACCGACAACATTACCAAATCGTACAGCAACGCACCGGGGCGAAGCATTTTCAGCATCGGCGAATTGACTCATCATTAATTCACAGATCCTTTTTGATGCCCCCATGTAGTTGGTCGGCCGCACCGCCTTATCAGTACTCACCAATACGAATTCATCGATTCCAAACTGGGCGCACAGCCTGAGAATCGTGTTTGTTGAAATAATATTATTCGCGACACCATCAATAATATTGGCTTCGACGATGGGTACATGTTTATAAGCGGCCGCGTGAAATACAATATTAGGGCGATAGGTGGAAAAAATTTCCTCCATGGCCTCGTAGTTCTTGACGTCCCGAAGTAAATAATGCACCACCCGATTTGAATCAAATTTTTCGAGCGTTTCCTGGAGAGCATAGAGGCTATATTCCGACTGGTCGACGGCGATAATTGCTTTCGGCGCGAGACTTAAGACTTGCCGCATGAGTTCATTGCCAATGCTCCCACCCGCTCCTGTAATTAGAACAACCCGGTCGCCGATTATTTTGTGCACCTTTTCAAAATCGGAGCGGATTGGGTTCCTGCCAGTGATTTCGGATATGTTGACATCACGCAAATCGAAATTAGTGGCTACGCCATCGCGCGAGATCACGGATTCATCGACAATACTGACATGCAGGCCAAATTTAGATATTTCATCCAATATTTCGTGACGACGTTCAAAGCTTACACTCGGAATCGCGACGAATATTTCTTTGACTTCGTATTGATCTAACATTGGCTGCAAATCAGACGGCGCAATGACAGGCAAACCGAATAATGTCGAATTATTCGAAAAATCATCTACGAAGAAGCAAATGCGGTAAGATCGAATACCCCTTAACGCGTTATAAAGACTTTTACCAGCGCTGCCTGCGCCGTAGAGGCAAATATTTCTCATTTTATTCTCATCGCTTTTCTCAACGTCGAAATCAGATGGGGGAAATTGGTATGTCGAACAATATTTATGGGCGTACTCAAGAAGACCCACTTTCGACTTTCGGACAAGACGCTGCGCGCCAAAATAATCTCGAAATAGAAAAGTATCCCAAGACTACTAAGAGCGCTTACAACCATATAATAGTTCAGTCCAAATTTGTAAATTACCAATGCTTGGACAGTCAACAGCGACATGGTTTGTAATAAGCTGACTTTGACCAGAAATGCCGGCCTCCCCTGCCCGAGAAAAGCTGCACTCAGGAATTTAATGACGCTTTGAGAATAAACACTCACTAGCATGAACATAGCGATTTTCCAGACCTCAAGGAAAATCGCATGGTAACCAATATAGAGCAGAACAAAGGAGACTGGGACAAAAATCATAAATGCATAGAAGTTCAAGGACCAGAGCATCCGAGTCATATCGATCAATTCAGGGGCGTTGCGTCGCATCTTGGAAAACGCCGGGATGAAAAACCCTTGAATCGATGCTGGAAGCAGATAGTAGGATTCGCAAATGATTTTGGCGATCGCGTAGTAACCAAGCTCGGTGGCGGTTGTAAAATATCCGACGATGATCAGGTCGGCGCGATACGCAATCATATTTATGATATCGCCGAGGTTACCGGTAATCGAATACTGGATATTCTCTCGAATTAAGATCGGTTGAACAGGTGTCGCTGCCGGATTGTGAGTAGGCGCCACCAGGTAGACGGACGCAATTGCGAACGCGACCAATCCAGCCGACAGGACTGAAATCGGGAGAATGTCGCTGGCACGCTCCACTCCAAGGCCCCAAACCAGCCATACCATGGGGGTGGCATAAAAAACAAGGCGCAACAAGAAATTTGTCGCATACCGCCTGTTCCTGATTGTCACGTTTTGCACCCAGGCGCTGAAAATGTAGAGCGTGAGCATCATGAAAAGCATGAAAAACGAGAAGGCTTCCCCTGGAAGAAATATACCAAAACCTGCGCCCAGGAGCGCGCCGCCGAGCAAGATCGCGGTTAATGCGTGGCTGTCGCGTGCGGGTAAAGGGGCGCCGATCGAACGGTAAAGTAGCAGGTTCGGGATGCCGAAATTTGAGAACGAATAGATCAGCATAAACAGCGCCATCTGCTTTGAATATTCGCCCACAAACTCCGTACCATAGAACAAATAGATAAGGTAGGACAAGGCATACCCTGAAACTGATATGCCTATTTGAAAGAAAATATAATTAATCATAAAGATCGCGTTCGGACCTGTGAACCTCTTTCGTCCCCGTGCTTCGCCTCTGGTACCGCATGCGCTGCGTGGTCACAATGCCGCTTATTTTCGCTATGCGCTGATCAATGAGAGATTTCTCATGTAATTGGAAGGAGAAGAATGAAGTTTTGAAAGGCGCTGCTTTAAGGCCTGCGACACACGAAAATCGCCTCGCAGCGCCATCATCATCGCTTCCAGCAGATCTGCGGTATTAATTGATCGTGCGATGATCATGTCAGTGGGGTCCAAATAATCCATGTATGCCTCATGCCCAAGCGTAATAGGAAAACAATTGCACAAGGCACTTTCGACCACGCTTAGCCCAATGCCCTCACTGGGAGGCAAATGCAGGCTAAATCTGGATGTATTGTAGATTTCCGCTAGCTCTTCTTGCGGCAATTCGGGCAAGAAATCGACCTCTTTTAATAATCCTTGTCTGACCTTGGACTTCACTATTTCAAAATAGTCCGCACTCGGCTTGGCAACGACGATCGCCACTTTGAAAGCGATACCGCTTTGTTTCAGCGCAATAAACGCATCGAGCATTTGCAGGATAGCGTACTTCTCTTGCATCAGACGGGTTGATACAAAGTCGTATTTTTTTGATCCGATGTCCCGCACCTGAAAGACATCCAGATTTACCCCTGGAGAAAAAGGAATGATTTTTTCATCTGCGATTGTTGGATAGACCTTTTTCATTTCGCGGCTCAATGGCCGACCGCAGACAAAAATGTGATTGGCACGCGCCAAGGCGATCCCTGTAGCCAAGCGCAGCAGCCTGGAGCGGTATGGGTCCGTATGGATATCCGAGCCCAGACAGGTCGAAACCTGTTTGGCACCTGGTGTTAGCAAGGACAATATTGAATTCAGACCAACATACTGAACATCGACCACTGTGATCCGATTTTTCAGCACGAACCAAGCCACTCTCAGCGTATGGAAGGGAATCAGGAGTTTGCCGATGCGATCGAATCGGACGCGTATGATGTTAGCTTCAGGCGGAGCTTGTTGGTCGCCCGAAGTGTCGACATAGAAAATCTCATGCCCTTGCGCCCTTAAGAAGGATTCCCACTTCTTCAAATGGATCGATGTCCGATCTCCGACTAGGCAGTAGTTCATCGCTTCGAATTGATGAAGTTAAGCAACTTGGTCACGTGTGCGTCCCAAGTGAAACTGGAAATATCTTTGTGACCGACGGCATGATCACGCTGCAGATATGCCGAATACAGTTGTTTGGCCAAATCATCGACGTTCTCAGGCTCGTAGAAGAAGTCAACGAGAGTGGTCAGCTCATCAGCCATCGTCACCCGAGTACAAACGACCCGTCGTCCAGCTGCGATATATTCGAGAATCTTGACAGCCGACGTGCCAGTTTTCTTGATGCGACTGCCTCTCAATGGCGCGACACCAGTTCTGAATTTACGCATCACATGAGGGATATCGGTCTTTGGGACCTCGCCCAAAAAATGTACTTGATTGGACAGGCCATGCTTATGGACCAGTTTTACTAGAGCAGCATAATTAATACCATGGCCCACAATGAGAGTGCGCGCCTCGACGTGATAGCTGTCACGCAAGAGCACCAAAGCAGCAATCAGTGTTTCAAGATCCTGCCAAGGAGATAAAGATCCAACAAATCCAAAGTCGAATTCGGTAAAATCATCCCCATGGGAAACAGAACGTAATGGGCCGAATTCGTCAATATCAACGCCATTTCCCAAGACGATCGCCCTACCAGCCTGGTCGCCGAAGTAAAAATTCCGTATACCTTCTGTGACGCAGATAGCTCCACTCACGTGTCGAGAAATTACCTGTTCGTCGATGAAGGTCACAAGCTGATAGAGCGGATTGGAGATTCCGCGATCTACCAACTCTTCAGAAATAATTGCATTCAGTTCCACGATGCACGGCAGATTACGAAATCTCGCAAGAATAATGCCTAATGAACAAAGCGGAAAATATCGAACGTAAAGTAAGTCCGTTTTAGGCGCAAACGCGCCGATGATGCTTTCGACTAAGAATTGAATATACTTATTGATTCGACCACGCTCTGGATTAAAGAAGACAGCCTGGTGGTTGACTTCCTTCAATCCGATGTATTTCAACAACTTCAGAGCATGTACCGAATCGCCCCTATTTGATTCCAAATTAACCGGAAAAAAAAATCGTATCATTAAATATCCATCTCAATAGGTTCGAATCTTAAATCCTGACTTGACTCTTTTCGGCGAGCATTTATCCGACTCAGTTATGCGAGAGAGACGTAGGCAAAATTTTTGTGATCAATGTCGTCAAGAATCAGATTTTGTAATCTTGCCGCATGTCGAGAAGTATCGGGAACCCAGTTTTCACCGTGCACCTCTGCCAATCTGGAATGCCCTATTTCAGCTACCCCAAATAGGTACTCTAAGGTATTTCTTATAGCGGAGAGTCAATGCGTAGATCAGTGAGCTAAGTTTGATGCGTGGGTTTTTTGATTTTAAGTGATATACAAACCGATAGTATTGGCTGGTGCTGCCGCTCGACCACTTTTCTAAGAACGGTGCCAAGCCATCATTCTCAAATTGTTCGCAAAAATACTGTAGTTGGAGGAGATGTACGTGATGATAGGTTAAGGTTGCGGTTCGCCCTGGTTGCAGATCGTATCTACTCCAATGCCCCAAATCGTACATTTTGATGACGAAAGGCAATTGTCGAACGGCGTCTTGAACGATCGCGGAAACCACCGGATCCTCCAAATAAGCCAAGGAGTCATGTAGACTAATGATCGCAAAAAGATACCCATTCAAAACCTGACTCGGCGGGCGAGACGGATATTCTTCAAACCAAACAATATCCGAAAAGTTTCTTACGAAATTGACTGGATCGTCACCGACTGCCTCGTTTTTGAAGAAATCTCGAGCCCAAATGCCTATCTCAAAAAAACGCGTTTCCCCAAAAATCTGATGAGCCCGCAATAAAAGTGAAATCGCAAAGCCCTGCGCCATGCACGAGGTAAATCCACAGCTCAGGCGATAGGGAGGGAAGTCAAAGCCATATGGCCAATAGATACCATCGGCCGACTCCGCATGGTTGGCGCAAAGCCACTCAGCACAAGCATAGATTTGCCCACGCAAGCGACCTTCATCCTCTGCACACGCCGTCTGATTCAGTCTTGCGATGGCGGCCAATCCGTATTGCGCAATAGCAACTGGATTATATTGCTTACCAAAACGCCGCCCCGAGAGTATCCCCCAGAGGCCAAACACGCGATCATAATCAATCAGCGGCACCTGTTTAAGATCAAATTCGCAATAACCCTGATTCGCAAATTCATAAAAATCCGAAACATCAATTGGGTAATTCTGCACCATCAGATGAACCCCATCCTGTGCATTAGACGTTTGCCCAAGGTAATCCACTGAGCCTCTTGCTCAATGTAGGATCGCAAATCGATACAGTTTTTCGTGCGCGACCAAGATTCAATGGCAGAACTCACCGTGCAAAAATTGAGCGTGCTTCGAGTTTCGGACGCCAAGGTATTCAAGAGCGCGATGTGGCGACCGAAATGCCTACACTGACCCGACCGTCTCATGTTGTAGGAATGCGAATATAACTGGAGGAAAACATCATGCCCCTCCATCAGCGCACGTTTGACGCCACGATAGGCTGGTGCATACCAGTGCACGCTCTCATTAAGTGAGACCAGACGGTCGCGCGTCGTTAATGCTGGAAATTGTACAAGCGTGCCTTGCTGAGCGAAAGATTCCAGCTGGTAGTTCTCGCGGTCCGGGTTAAATGGACGCGACGGTGATTGGCGCCAATCGTAATGATTGACAAGGCCGAGATTTCCATACCGATCAGCAACATCTACGCCTGGATTCAAAAGTCCCGGCAGCGCCGAACAGTCGACCCGCAAACCCAATTTGCGATAGGTCGCCGTCAACTCGTTGCTACCGTAGCACCAGCCTGTGCTACATACGGCAATCGGCTTAGCAAAATCAATATCATTATAGGCGTGTTCGGCAGCAGCACAAATGCGGGGCTGATCCGAGCTTTGTTGCCATCGTCCCCCAAGCTTTTCAATCGGGTGAAAATGCCAGCCGATTTCATGACCGCCCGCAGCCAGTTGGCACAACTCTGAACCGAACCGCTCAAAAAGATAGGCGCGCTTGCCAGTCGCGTTCAAAATGGAGTCATCTGCCTGAACCAATAAAGTATGCCGAATGTCTGGCGTCGCCTCGATGAGATCAAACAGGCAGGAGATATTTTCCTCATCGACTACCAGATTAGGCTCATATCTTGTCCCTGGTTCAACGTGCCAGACGATCGATACATGCAGCATCAATCAGTCCTTGTAGACGATCCCGATCCAGCCCGAACAAAGGAACTTTCGCAGTCCAATGATACTGAACAGGGTCGACACCATTTTGTTCATGATTCTCGCGACAAGAGATGCGCCAACGATCATCCGTCCTGACTTGATCTCAAATCGATAACCCGTTTCCGCCAGCAGAGCCTTGAATTCCCCAAAGCTCTGAGGTGTGATCTTCCAATAAGGCTGAAAACCAAACTCACGCTGAATTGCGGCTTCGCGCCCATCCAGACACTTGTACATCGGAAGTAGCGAGTGATGCTCCAAGTAGAAATATTTGTTGCAATTATAGGCAATGTAGAACACGCCACCCGGCTTAAGTACGCGCATCGCTTCACTTACGTACTTGCGCTTGTCTTCCACATGCTCCAACACGGACTTGCTGAGCACGAGATCAAAAGTTGCGCTTTCAAAGGGCAAGTCTGTTGAGTTCAAATCCAAAAGGTTAGCCACATGACCGCGCTTTGTCATGGCGTTTTTTCCCATGCCGATGGACACGGCATCTGGATCAACCCCCCACGTGTCATATCCGGCAGCTTGAAACACGGATACCAAACCACCAGCACCGCAGCCAAAATCCAAGACCTTGAGATGCTGGCCGCTAAATTGCGGCAGGTTGTGCTGAAACTCTTTCAACGTAACCTGACCTTGAACATGGTAATCAAGGTAGTAATTTCGGATCGACTGGAGCTGAAGCTGTGACTTATGCGGCACCTCATCGGTCTTGAAGTAGCGTTTAATTTCTGTTTCATATGATTCGATACGCCGATCAAGCGTTTCTTTGAAGTCGATCATTTTTCTCTTTCAAATAAAAAGCACACAAATAAATCAAGATTCCCTATCCATGCAGGTTGGCCACCCCAAATATCAAACGAAAAGGAACTTGAGAGCCCAAATTTAGCTGCCGACATACCTGCATCAATTAAGCGTAGGCTAGGCGGTTTCTCATTCTTGGAGTTCGCATAGATCGGATAGGGCACAATACTACCTTTAATTAGGAGTAGCGCATAACGCAGAGCTTCATGCGGATGCACTTGCTTCACTGCGCGAATAAGTCGCTCTCGGTAGTATCGGTTAAGGACGGTTGAAATAAAAACCTTCTTTAAACACGCGTGTCTCGCAATGATTTCCATCACCCTGCCTATATTTAGGTACTGAATACAATTTGAAAATACTAAATACTCGGCGCCTTCTTTGGCGAGGATGGCATCTAATTGTTCTAATCCACCACGAACAAACTCCAAACTCCCCGATAGCTCGGCAGCTTGCTTTTTCGAAAGGATCGGCGGATTCAGATCGATTCCTACCACCTTACAGTTTGCCTTGCTCGCCAAGACTGCTAATTGCCCGCTGCCACAACCAAAGTCGATCAGCGTCCCGCGAGTGACCTTCAATTCGTCGATGACTCTAGAATAATATTTACTTGATTCCTCGGAACTTGAAATGTTGTCGAAATTGAGATGTGAACCCATGGGCTTGTCTTGTATTAGTCTTTGATCGTAATTTCAGTTCAAACTGTGTTTTCCCAGTCACCACGCGCGTCGTTGCATGGTAACGGCTTACCGCGGATGCGCAAATCGGCCGACCATAGCCGCAACTTGCTGAATCTGTTCGTCGCTCATTTCAGGATAAATCGGAAGCGACAAGATTCGCGATTGCGCAAAATGCGCATTATGAAAATCTTCGACCTTGTGCCCATGGCGTCGATAGGCCGGCAAAAACGGCAATGCCACAGGATAATTGACTACCGTCGCGATGCCCTGCATAGCGAGAAATTCCTTGAGCGCATCGCGTTGTTCATGTTGGATAACATACAAATGCCATACATGTTGGCGCTCCGCCGCAACTTGGGGCGTCTTGATGCCCGACATTCCAGACAGCAATTCTGAATAGCGCCGTGCCTTTTCTTGTCGCATTTCAGTCCATTTGAGCAGATGAGGTAATTTTACAGAAAGTATTGCCGCTTGAATACCGTCGAGTCTGCTATTAATCCCTTCAATTTGATGATCCCCTTTTTGCAAGCCCCCATGACGTGCAAACATTGCCATCTTTTCAGCAAGCGCATCATCATTCGTTACGATTGCACCTGCGTCGCCCATGGCACCTAAATTTTTTCCTGGATAGAATGAGAATGAGGCAACATCACCAAATGTCCCAACCAATTGCCCCCTGTAGCGCGCAAGATGCGCTTGAGCACAATCTTCTAATACCCAGAGCTTGTGCTTCTTAGCGATAGCCATAATTGGATCCATGTCTGCTGGCTGACCATAAAGATGTACTGGTATGATCCCTACTGTGTTTGGAGTTATCTTTTCTTCAATGCTTTTTGGATCGATAGTGAATGTGTCTTTGTCAGTATCGCAAAAAACCACTTTCCCTCCAGCCTGAGTGATAGTTTCTGTGGTGGAGATCCAAGAATGAGCAGGAGCCAGAACTTCGTCGCCAGGTTTAACGCCTAAAGCGACCATCGCAATATAAAGGGAATCCGTTCCGTTAGCGCATGATACACAGTGCTTGCGCTCCATCATGTCAGCGAACATCTGCTCAAATTTATCAACATAAGGGCCGCGGACGAATGATGAGTTTTTGATTACATCAGCTATCACAAAATCAATTTCGTCTTTTATCGTTTGGTATTGAGCGTGAAGGTCAACAAATGGTATTTTAGTATTCATGGGTAGCTTCTCAGTTAGATGCCGACTTAAGGTGACGAGCAGGGTTGCCAGCGTAAACCCCAGGCTCATTGATGTCCTTTGTCACCACAGAGCCAGCCCCAATAACAACGCGATCACATATTTGAACCGGAAGAATAGTTGCATTGCTCCCAATCGATACGTTGTCGCCGATTTTAGTCCGCCGCCAGAGCGATTTGTCACCTCCTGCAGGGCCTCCCTTTTCGAAGAGGTCATTTATGAACACCACGCCATGTCCAACGAAGCAATTCTTTCCAATCTCAACCATCTCACAAATAAACGTGTGTGATTGAACTTTCGTGCCAGCGCCAATGGTTACATCTTTCTGTATTTCGACAAATGGTCCAATAAAAGCTTTACTGCCAATCACACATCCATACAGGTTGACTGGATTGATTACAGTTACGTCTTCACCGAAATTTACATTGACTATTCCGGCCTCTTTGATTTTTGATTGACTCAAAATCCCCCCCCCAGCCTGCAATGCCTCGGACGGAATCTTAAGAAAACTTCTTTGCCTGTTTCTATGGACTCGTATATCGCGTTAATAAGCTCCAGACTCTTTCTCCCAACAAGCCCATCGACAAGATGTGGGCCATTGTTGCTGATGCAGTCAACTACATACTCGTAATAGGCTTGATGCCCGAAGCCATAGACATTTGGTGGATTCACCGAATATTTTTCCATCACGTCTTCATCGCCAGAAATTGCTTCTACAAAACTCCAAGTCTTCATTTTGTTGACAGCAAATCCTGCGATTTCAACCGTTCCGCCCTCACCCAGGATCGAAATAGATCCCTCCAAATCTTTGGGTCGGGTCGCCGTAGTTGCCTCAATTACTCCGAGTGCACCATTGCGGAACTTGAGTGTTACTACAGCTGTGTCCTCAGCTTCAATCTGTGCCAGAGCCGTCGTGCTGCGAGCAAATACGCTTTCAACATCCCCCATCATCCACTCAAGCATGTCGACATGATGACTTGCCTGATTTGTCAATACACCACCGTCCATAGCCCATGTGCCGCGCCATGATGCCTGATCGTAATAGGACTGAGGACGACACCAGCGAACACGCACAGTGCCCAGAACCAACTCGCCAAACCGCCCTTGTTCTAACGCTTCGCGTAATTTGACAACTGGTACGTTGAATCGATTTTGTTTGACAACAAAAAGTTTGGCTCCACTCTGGTCACAGGCTTGAATCATTGCATCTGCATCATCCAGCGTTAACGCCATCGGCTTTTCTACGACAATGTGCTTTGCGTACTTTGCAAGGTCCACAACATTCTTCGCATGATTCCCGCTTTCTGTTAGCACAACGACTACGTCGACTTTTTCACTCTTCATCATTTGATGCATGTCCGTGTAAAACGGGACAGTAAACTGTTCACTGATTTTTCTGGCTTTCTCTTCTACCAGATCGCAGGCCGCCACTAACCGTGCCCCACTAATTTGATTAAGACCAAGCAATTCAGAGTGCCGCTTTGCGATTCGACCACAGCCAACCAGAGCGAAATTCAACATAATTTTCTTTCCTTTGTCTTTAAAATTTGATCTGACACTTTTTGACCTAAACGCATTGCGGAGGTCCACTTTCCACCGAAGATGTTGGTCAGGTTTCCAATCGTCTCGATCGCAGATTCACGGGTTGCTTTGCTGAGGTCGTATAAACTTGTTTTAGCACTGACAATTGGCCTTACACCTGAATAAGATTGCGTTACTTCGATTGGCGATATTTTTCTATCCAAAACAGAGTTGGCTACATTAATTAGATAACTCAACTCATGGTCACTGCAACCAATTTGATCCGAGATTATATGTGTTACCTCGGTCGTGCCGATTAATATATTACTCCCCAAAGGTAGTGCAAATACGATTCGGCCATCACTAGGCACTTGAATGACTATCGGATTGGCTAGTAATCGATCGCCAATTAAGTGCCCCCCTTCACCAACGCCAAACTGTAGGCACTATTAATGGATCTTCGGTCGATTATTTCTTTCACCCAGGGTCCGCAAGCATTTATAACCTTCATGTGTCGTACCACTTCACCAGTTATCAACTCAACAGACCCATCTATTTCTATTTTCTGTATAGGCGTGCCATTTCTAATTATTACCCCCAGTGACTCTGCTCTTCTAATGAGCCACTCTGACAAATTACGATCATCCATTTGAACATCAATGTAACTTACTGCGCCTAATAGTCCATCAGGCGATAGAGCCGGGTTATGTTCTAGGGTTTCCTTAGGGCTGTGGTACTGACTTCTTCCAAGTGAATATTGGCCTGCAAGCCACTCATAGACCTTGACGCCAAGATAAAGCTTGAGTCGGCCCCTTGATTTATTTTTATAAATTGGAATGAAAAATCTGTTAATTTTAGTGTGCTGCTCGGCTTTTTCTATCCACCACGCCCTATCTGCTAAGGCTTCCCGAACAAGCTTAAAATGAAATGTTTCGAGGTAACGTATTCCGCCGTGCAGTAACTTAGATGATTTTAAACTTGTCTCACTGAAAGGTGTTTTACTTTCATACACAGTTACTTTGCAGCCTTTTTCAGCAAGCGCTATGGCACAGCAAATTCCATTAACACCAGCACCAATGACTGCTATGTCCATGGCGATTCAGTCGCTTCCAAACAGGTCGCGTGTGTAAACCTTATCAGCCACATCAGCGAGTACCTCAGTGTTGCGGTTGGCAATGATCACATCAGCCGCCCGCTTGAATGCCGCCAAGTCATTGATGACTTTAGAATTATAAAATTCGTCATCCTCAAGAGCCGGCTCATAGACAATTACTGAAATACCCTTGCCTTTAATTCGCTTCATGATGCCTTGTATGCTCGATGCACGGAAGTTGTCCGAGCCGGCCTTCATGATCAGGCGATATATCCCAACCACCTTAGGTCTCCTGGCAATGATCTCTTCTGCGATGAAGTCTTTGCGAGTGGTATTGGACTCAACAATGGCGTGGATCAGGTTCTGAGGCACTTCGCGGTAGTTGGCAAGAAGCTGTTTAGTGTCCTTGGGCAGGCAATAGCCGCCGTAGCCAAAACTGGGATTGTTATAGTGCGCCCCAATACGCGGATCTAAACATACGCCATTGATAATCTGGCGTGTATCCAAGCCATGGCGAGCTGCATAGGTGTCAAGCTCGTTGAAATATGCAACTCGCATTGCCAGAAACGTGTTGGCAAAAAGCTTGATAGCTTCAGCTTCGATGCTACCAGTAAAGAGGGTCGGAATGTCTTGTTTGATTGCACCTTGCTTTAGCAGATTGGCGAAAGTTTCGGCGCGTTCAGATTGCTCCCCCACCACAATACGACTCGGATACAAATTGTCATAAAGCGCACGGCCTTCGCGCAGAAATTCAGGACTGAAAATCAGGTTGTTTATACCCAATGCTTGCCTAATTTTTCCAGTATATCCTACAGGCACCGTTGACTTAATTACCATCACTGCTTTAGGATTAATAGCCAAGACGTCCTGGATCACGGCCTCAATAGATTGCGTATTGAAATAATTGGTCTCTGGATCGTAGTCAGTTGGTGTAGCAATGATGACATAGTCTGAATCAACGTAAGCATCCTGTTTGCCCAACGTAGCCCGCAAATTTAGAACCTTACCACTTAAAAAATCTTCGATTTCCTTGTCTTCAATCGGGGATTTTTTTTTATTGAGCAGGTCGACTTTCTCTTGAACGATATCCAGACAAACTACTTCGTTGTGCTGCGCTAGCAAAATACCATTCGAAAGGCCAACATAACCAGTTCCAGCAATTGTAATTTTCATATTGCAAACTTTAGTGCGCCCTGCGGGCAAAATCGATTATTTAACACCAATGAAACCGCACCATTCGTACGTAAAGGGACACATAGCCAAGACACAGTGCCACAAAGGCCAAGGCTGAGCTCGGCACACTTGCTTGCGTGGCGCAGGCCAGCAAAATGGCAATCAAGGTCATGAATCCCACCAACAGGCCAGTGATGGAATTGCGGATGTCTGCTGACCCGTTTGCAAACCATCGGTTTATATAGCGCCTCTTGACTAGGCTGTGGAAATGCAACCGGTCTGGGTCGCCAGGGTTCATTTTCTTGATCTTGCGGCGATAGATGCTGAACAACACTTCGGACACTGGGTGGGCGCAGACCAGCAAAGCGGCAAAAGCGGACACGCTGTGATTACGCTCGATCAGCATAACCGCTACCCAAGCAAGGCTAAAGCCGATGAAGTAAGAGCCGCCGTCACCCAAAAAGATTTTACCCAGCGGCCAGTTGACCCAAAAGAAGCCCCAAACACAGGCTGCCAGCACCACGGCCACACTGGCCAGCTCTGCATCGCCTACCTGCCATGCAAGCAAAGCATAGCCAATAAAGGCTAGGGTGGACGTGGTACCGGCCAGGCCGTTGAAACCGTCAATGATGTTGATACTGTTGGCCACACCGCCCACGGCAAAGGCGGTAAAAACCACCGACAGCAGGGCGAAGCCCAGCAACCAGTCCACACCCCAGATGTCGACCCGGGTGAGCGAATAGCCTGTGATACACCAGGCCAGCAGACCTGAGGCCATCGTAGCCAAGAGGCGTGGCATGACGCCCACACGCTTGGTGATGTCTTCGAGCACGCCAAAGATAAAGGCGGGCATTCCAGCAACCAAAATGGGGGTGAATATGTGCAGGATGTCTGCGGGAACCTTGCCCCTGGCGACGATGAGGCCCAGTAATATGGCCACGCCGCCAATGCGGGGAGTCGGCGCGGTGTGGAACTTTTGGATGCCCTCGGTGCGGTCCATGGTCAGGGCGCCGTGCCAGCGCTTGGTCAGCACAAGAAAAACACACAGCGCAAAGCTCGTCAAGAACCCCCAACCAGCAGCATTTAGTACTGGAGACTGGAATAAGCTAATGAGACTTTTGATAAGCTCCACGACTATTTATTGAATTTTTTTAAATAAAACGATAAATTAACCGAGAATTAAACGGAGCAATCAACCAACATCTTCATTAATAGAGATGCTTCTGACTTTCCTTTAATTCCTTTAATTTCTTCTTCGCAAAATGAGTTCGGATAAACACCCAATAATACGCTACGTCTATCCAAATCTAACAGTCTTTCATTCGCGCCCTTAGGCACAAATTTGTCAAATAATTCCCAACGCCCTGTCAAATAGCCCCCGTGATCGCCCACAAATACGATTACAGCCTCTGGGTCTTTATCCCTTATGAGCTGAAATAGAGCTTGGAATTGATTTTTTAATTCAGGCAATTTCTTAATATACCCTAATCGATAGCTCTCAATTGCTATTGCATCATCAGAGAAATATAATGAAGAATGACCAGGAAATGATATATAGGAAATAGAGAACCACCTGGGATCATCTTGACTCTGAGCAAAGTCTAAGTTTTCAGCAACAATCTCATGATCAGCACGCTTATAGCTTGGGTCAGCAACCTTATTGTTTTGCATCAGTAAAATTGGCTCTAGGAATTTTTTATAAATTACTCCGTGACAAAATCCAAATGCATAGCGTGAATTTATGAATTCACAAATGGAGATAGAGTAATTTTTGGGATAAAATGAGTCAATCAAGCCCATATCAATCCCAAAATAATTTGATGGCGTGACGAACTGCACCCTAAACGCACTATTCTTGAGATGCCTAAGCAAGGGGTTTTGAGTCATCCCATTAAAATATTCCTTCGGATTCCTAAGACCATGCAGCGAGCCAAAAGAGAACCACTCCACAAAACTATTTGTGGTATCAACACCAGGAGACAAAATATCATACACCTCAAAATTATTACTCTCCAAGAAATCAATATGCGATTTTTCATTTGCTTGGTAAAGCTGTGTCAAAGCTACACGAGAGACCAAAGCATCAAATGAAATAAAATAAATACTCCGTTTAGCCTTACCACTAACAGCGGAAGAATTGGACAATCTATTCTCAGACGCACCTGGTGACAACAGAACCACCTCCGAAACCCCCATTACTATGAACATTACACAGCACAAAAGAACGATTAATCTATTGGCAACCAACGAATATTTGGAGTAAATCAACACAATCACAAGTGGCACACATATTAAAAAATATACATACGGCCTCGAATTAGTCAAAACAAAATAAAAATTAAATATATTCAGAGAAAGAAATAAACCTGCAATCAAGCAGGCTAGAAACTGGATTAATTTTGATTTAGATTCAAAGTATTCTAGAAATAAAATAGCCATTGACTCTAAAACAATAACGCAACCAAAAACCAGAGTAACAAATGCAATATCGAACCTGTTAATCGAACCATGCCTCTGAATCAAGGGTGACGACACGAAAATTAAACTAACAAGTGCCAGTCCTACTACCAATTTGCTTTGTAGCGGATTGAATTTCTTAAGAATAGATTTACCAATAAACATTTAAATCTCATGCTTCGAATAGAGAACCAAGTCACGGGTTTCATTGATTTTTTGAATCTTTAAAAGTGCAAAATACTTATGAAATTCATTCATCTGATCTGTAGAGCTCGGGTAAGTATCTGTGCGCCGCCTGCTAGCCATAAGAGACAAGGCCATCGGATCAGAGGGGGAGATGACCTCTACAATTAGAAACTTCGCCGTCAAGTTTGCTAGGAACTGAGCAACATATGCTGCAGGTATGCTGTTGCCCGCGATGAAGTGATGCAGCAGGCCAAGACACATCACCACTTCTCCGCAACACTTCAAGCGATTTATTAGGTCCGGCTTTTCAGTTCCGAGCCAACCCCCACCCGCGTGAAGGTCAGTGACGTCTGCAATGACAGGGTATATTTTTTTTAAGCCTTGTTGCGCCGCTGATCGATAGACGTTAGCAATGCATGCATGGTCGGAATCAATAGCGACCACTGACGCCCCCGCTTTGGCAGCGATAGATGAAAACTCCCCCGTGTTGCATCCCAAATCAATGACCCAAGAAGGGGCCGCACGACCAACCCACTCAGCAACAACTTCTCTTTTGAGAACACTTTCTTCAGTTGCGTAATGGCTGCGGGTCGCAACGTAACCAGACCAATGACTGCTCTCATCCTTGCGTGGATTTTCCAGGCACCAACCGCAGTAGGTAATCAAAGACTGATGGTGGGAACTTGCGACATCCCCTGAGAGTTGCAATTGATCGCCCGATGCGCCTTGACTGGGACTAGCGACCATCATAGGCCATGCAAGCGTCAGATACTTTTTAAACCCTAGCAAGCGACTTGCTTCTGCGGGATCTATTCCATCGACGCTGATTTGATGGAATCGCATCGCATGCCAGCCCAGTTTTCTGGCGAGCAGTAGGGGAAAAATAAAGTGCCTTGCAAACTGCCCCATTGCCCACCACTGCTTAGAGACTATGGGTACAAAGGACAAATGATCACAGAACCTTGGGACACAACCCTCAAAAATGATGTTGTAGGCGCTGGCATCCTTGAGCTCATACCCCTGCTGTAAGACGCGCTTTGCAAGAGTTAAGGTGAATTGGGCGGCATCATAAAACTGCTCGTCGCACCACTCGCTGGGGTGAGAAACGAAACCAATCCTAGGTGAGACAATCTTGTCATCCGTGATGTATTGATATTCAAGCAAAGCACCATCAGCAACCATCGAACGCGCAGTCTCGCTTTTCAAAAATGCAAGCGAAGTGGAACCTGTCTTTATCGTTCTTAGAACCTGATCGCCAATGATATCAACGTGACCGTCAGGATCTCTCACGTTTTTCCCAAATTTTTTTAATTATTCTTTTAATCATCTCAATCGGCTTTCCTATCCAGATAACGCCAGAGACGATTGCCGCGATGATGGCTTGGACTCCAAGAATCATGGAGCTTGGATCAATGTAGGCCATTGCATCAGCGCAAAACAAGGTAAGGTTAATGAGAAACCACCAAGATAAAGATTTACTTTTTTTAAGATTACTCATTGGATATCTAGAATTTTTGACTTTGCTTCAGGCTACCGAATCCAGCTGGCAAAGCATATCAAGTAGGTTACTTTAGTGCGGCCTTACCAGCAATACAGTTTAGCAAGGTAGGTGGCCCGCTTGAGCTCAAAACTCAATGCAAGTCAGGCAGCAAGACTGAAACTAATGAGGGAGCATCAAAAGATCAAAAAACCTAAACTAACTTTATTTAATCGATTTCGATCAATTGCAATCAACACTGGCACGCAAGAAAAAAATAAATAGCTCATATTAAATTAAACTCATTTGATTTTTGCAATAATCAATTAGCGAAAACCCGAGAGTCTGAATGACAAAGCGGATAGGCTCGGCACCACTAAACCCCAACATCAGCACACTGTTCCGAACTCTTCACATTCGATCCAAAACTAGGGCAGCCACGCTCAACAATTAACGCATCAATTTCTGCCTTCAATTCCTCGTACTCAGCCATCTTGCGCTTGAGAAACTGGCCTGTTCGCAACGCCTTCTCAGCAACCCCTTCAGGAGTCAAAACATAAACGTAGCCAAACTTATTTTTTGATTGGCTAAAGTTCTGCACCTTTACCCAGCCTTTGTCGATTAGCGCTTTAAGACAATAGTTCAAACCACTGGCGCTGATACCGAGTTTTTGAGCAATCTCACGCTGAGTCATGTCTGGGTTGTTTTGCAACATCCGCAAGACACGAAAATATGTGTCTTCCTGAAGTTGCGATCTACGGCTATTCATAGCTTATGTTCGAGCACGCTACCGCCACGAGCGGGCGCGAAAGGCAAGCTCGTCAGCTGCAAACTCTTCAAATGGGAAGGGTTTGTTCGAATTCGTTTGATTCTAGTCTCGATTAAATAGATATTTATGACAGAAACAAAATATTTATCAAATTCATCTTGTTTTTAATGTGACTCAAACTTCCCCTAGGTTTTTACACCACCCGCAAGCCCTCAACCGCCAATAGCAACCTTTGCGGCTTACCCAGCAGATCAATCAACACAAACGCGCGCGCCTCGCCGTCGCTGGACAAGTACTGTCCCTCAAGCCCCTTTAGGGGCCCAGCAGCGACTTGCACCGTATCCCCTGGGTTAAACATGCGCTCAACCACTTCTTGTGGCGCTTCCTGCAAGAACGCCACCAACTCAGCTGGCACCTTTGCAGGCTGTGGGCCAAAGCTCACCAGCTTGCTCACACCCAGGGTGGAGCGGATGGGCCCCCAGTTTTGGTTTTGGTCGTCGAGCTGAATGAACAAGTACCTGCTAAACATAGGCTCAGTCACCCACGTCACCTTTTGGCGACGTAGTTTTTGCACTTGCATCATGGGCAAGAAGCAAACGTAGCCTTGGTTTTGCAGGTTTTCAAGGGCGCGTGATTCTTGCTTGGGCTTGGTGTGAACCACATACCAAGCTTGGTGGGTTAAGTCTGTCATTACGCAAAGAGTCTAACGAAACTTTCTCTCAGGGAACTTTCTAAGCCGTT
>JACCDN010260565.1_pt1 | contig 30182 bp, 29 predicted proteins | sample 7441691 | NCBI WGS metagenome assembly JACCDN01 (sample SAMN15323439, study PRJNA562643) | freshwater metagenome | isolation source: river surface water | place: USA:Blue River Watershed | collected 2017-08-16 | reverse complement strand
TCCACTCGATTCATCGCACGTGCTGATGAATCAAATTCTCCACCGTGTATCCGGACGCGGTGAAGAAACTTAATTGTTAGCTGACGTAACACGTGATCAGCCCTTTGCCTTTACTGCAGACCCAGGAACGTAAATTGCCTGAGCCAAAATTTGGGTCTTGCTCGCGTTGAGCAAGAGACGAGTTGTGATCGCCTTAGGTGTGCCAACTACTTCATAGCCACGGTCGCCGACCGGATTGGCCAACTCTGAAGTTGGGGTTGAGGTTAGGGAAATTGTAACGGTCACAAGGTACTGCCCGTTGGACATCCGCTCAAAATCGACGCTTGTGGCGGAGGCGTTAGCCACCTCCCAATTGCCGTTTACGCCTAGAGCGACGTATCCAACCTCGTACTCAGTGCCGTTGCCGTCAACAGTGATGGTCTGATCGACAATCACATTTGGTCCACCCTTGGTTGTGACGGCTTGGGTGGCCAAAACTGTGCCTTCTTCGGTAGCGACAGGTCGGTTATTGCTGACCAACATCTTGCCGAGACCGTTCTCACCTGCGACGGTGAAACCTGTTGGGGTGCCATTGGCATCAAGGCCAGCAAAAGAGAGCTTGCTTCCCTTGATATAGACACCGGCTGTCATCGCATCAGACTTCTTTGCTGGTGCTGAGACAGATACTGAAGGAGCTGGGCTTGCTGACTCGGTTGCAGCCTTTGCTGATGAAGCAGCAGGTGCTGTTGGGTCAGCCTGGCCCTCTTGCTGGACCGTTGGAAGGATGGATCCTTCATTGCCAGTCAGTGAGTTAAAGCCGAGGAATGCTGTGACTACTAATAGTAAGGACAAAGCGACCTTGGAAGACTTTGCAGCAAGGTCAGCTGCCTTCTTATAGGTGGTAGAAAGCATGTCGAGTGCGGTCAAGCCACGCTCTTCATCGATAACGAGTTCAGAAAGAACGCGGCGAAGGCTGGTGCGAGCGCGTGAAACTGTATGGCGGACTGCTGTCTCCTTGATACCGAGCTCTGCTGCGATTTCTTCGGTTGAGCGGCCTTCCATCTCCCACATCACAAGCGCTGCGCGCTCGGCTGGAGAAAGCATTGCTAGGGCTTGGCGGATGATCGCTGCATCTTCTGCCTGTGAGATAGCAGCTGAGTGATCGCCATCTACCTGCCATGCAGCCTCAACCTCAGCCTGGGCATCGTCGATTACGACGAGGTTAGGGCGGCGACCTTCCATGCGGAAGTAGTCGATGCAGAGGTTCTCGATGGTGCGGTGCAAGTAAGAGAGAGCATGATCTGTTGATTCAAGCTCAGGAGCTGCCAACATAAACTTAATGAGAGAGTCCTGGGTGATCTCTTCAGCCTTGGCTGAATCCTTCAAGACACGGTTTGCATGGGCAAGAAGCTCTGAACGGTGCTCTGTGTAGAAAGCACCGAGCTCTGCAACGGTCCACACGCGGGGACCTGCAGGAGCTGCAGACTTCTTAATTGCCACTTTATTGGATCCTTTTTAACCGGTTTGGTACTGCAGGAGCACCCGTCGGTGCCTCTATAGCCTTCTACGAATCCAACCCTATATTGTCGCGGGGAAGGGACAAATCGGACATTACAGACTATTTGGGTTTCTCAGCCACTAAGAAGAGGCTCACCCCAAAGGGGAAAAAGGACAAGAAACGATCCGGGATGAGAAGGAAGGTTAGTAATTTACTCATAAGCCAGCTGGATTCCTTCAGTTGTGAAGCTGTCTGCCTCCCAGCAAACTTTCGCTGGAGATATGCGAGCGGAAAAACTGTTGAATAGGTGTATCTAGCAGAAACGACTTCAAGACCAGATTTTTTTACTACATCCAACAACTCTTGACGTGAATATCTTCGAAAATGCTTTAAGTAAACATCGTGCCCACTCCACAATGATTGAAGCGCTGGAACGGTAACGATAAATACTGAACCCGGAATAGCTTCGGTAACAATTTGATGTAGAAACTTTAAATCATCTTCTACATGCTCAAGTACATCGGTGAGTAAGAAATAGTTCACATCAGAATACTTGGCCGAACGTAGGTAATTAATTTGATCTTCCTCATTGAAGTATTCTCGTTGATAACCAGTATCAATCGCCATGACAGAATTTACAAGCTTATTCTTTATAAGTTCTCTAGAAAACAAAGCTGAACCAGCACCTATATCTGCTAGATGGATTGAAGAATGCAAAGGATTGTGAAAGACCTTCGATATAAATCGGAATTTGTGTTTGTAATACCAATGCTCAATTGGATTTTTCACCGAACTCTCAATTAAATCCAATTTCAGCCTCGCATTCGATTCTCTTAACTTCTTTTACGGTTTGCCTCGCTATAAATATATCTCGGAGGATTTGATAATACTGACCAAAGCCAATGTGTGAACCATTTACATCTCTCCAAGTAAAGAGAGGTACTTCCCAAACATTAACGGGCTTGCATTTAGTAATTGAAATTCGTGCGAGAATTTCAATGTCAAAGAACCAACGTGTTCTTAGTTTGGTATCTAGGCATTCTCTAAACTCTTCTGAATTTGCGAATACCTTAAATCCGGATTGTGTGTCGTACGGCGCATTCTTCCATCCAAACGTTACAAATGTGGCAATCAGTCGGCCGATGTAATGTCTTGACGCCCTTCTTTGAATAGACCTTCCCGCTAGATTCACTCTTGAGGATATCCAGGCATCCCTCAGGACAGACCTCCTAAGGTCCTCTATCGCGATATCAAGTAAATTTTCAATATCACTCAAGGAAAAAGCACCGTCAGAATCAATATATGCAATCAGCTCTGAATTTGGTTTATCTGTTAACACGCGGGACATGCCATACCTTATTGCTTCAGACTTCCCTGCATTATCTTTTCTTGCCAGAACTTCAACATTAGAATTGGATTGGAGTGACCTTAAGAGATCTAGTGTTTTGTCCGAACTACCATCATCCACGAAGATCCAATTCACATGGTTTAGGTGATTTATGATTTGAGTCCAGTACTCAATATCTAATCTGTTGTACTCGTTAAAACATGGAATAACAACGGAAACATTCCTCGCTGAAAAATCCATCATTTATGCTCTTTCAAAAGAAAAATTGCTGATAGCAACGTCACCGTGTAGGTGTATCTACCATTACTGCCTATATAAGCTATTGAACTTAGTCCTAGCCACAACGTCGATGATAAGAAGCAAACCGCCATTGGGGGGGTCACCTCAAAATTTGACACCCCATCCTTAAATTTTCTTCTGACAAGATAAACTATTGTAAAAAATACAAAAATACCTATCGACCAGAGATGTCCTGTGATTGCAATGTCATAAGGTATAAATAAAAGGCCTTGTATTTTCTTTAGTGTTTCAGGTTCGTTAAGAAATCTCAGGCCACGCGTATCACTTCCGATTACTAATTTTGATCCGAACATCAGCTTATTTTGAAAGTAAGTTACCGGGTCACCTAAAATCATCTTGATCCAAGTATTTTGAATATCATTAAACTTGGCATCGTTTCCAGGAGCCACTAGCCAAAAATCGGTATCCACACCTCTCATGGCAGATAAATTGTGAGATTTGGTTAAACTCAGCCAAGTATCTGCTCTAAAGAGATTACAAGCCTTCTCACTGAACTTCTCATCTAGAGTAAATTCTTGGAGAGCGCTAATTGCCGCTTCACCCGTTTCGATGTTATTGCCCCAGCAATAACTTGCAGCAAAATCCATAATCATCACTTGTTGCTGCGGATAACTTTCCCTCAAATTAAGTATTTTTGCAGCCGCCTGATCCAATAGAACTGGGGAAACAATTAGAACTAGACCGATAATTGCGATCTTAATTTTATTTGAGTATTTCTTGGACAAGAAGTACATGAGAAACGGAGCAACAGCTAATGCCATCCAAGGCCTAAATGAAATCGCGATAATTAAGCATGAGGTCCCAAGAAACACACCAAACGACTTAGATTTTCTTATCCCTGCAGCTAACAATCCAAATGAGGCAACAGATAGACTGAATAGCAAGCCATCCCGTGTGGTTTGAGAACCGAATAAGAAAGCAAAATAGTAGACAATCAGAATGAGTAGTTTTCTAGCTCTACCTTGTGTGAATGGGTCAAGAAACTTTAGTCCAAAGAAAACTAAGCAGATTTGAATAAAAACTAGTTGAGATTGCCAATTAAATGGAAAACTCGGGGCGTTTCCATAAACTAACGAACTAATCCCACCCCAAAAATCGACGGGGTTTGCGGAATTTAGGTTCAGTCTTGCATTAACAATGTCTTCGCCATCCTGTGCTGGGAAACGAGCCAAGATTGTGAAGCAGAAAAATGCTAGAAGCAACTTCGTATGATGATTTACCTTCAAATTAATACTCTTTAACATTTGAACTCGATACTCAACGAATTGGCCATGATCTATCAGAATCAAAATGTAAACCGTTCGTTTTTCTGAGAGCTAAATAAATGAAAGCAATTTTATCCAGTTGTGTGATTAACGCTCTTGAAACTTTTGTTCGTATTGGTTTTCTAAAGTACCGTTCAAATTCTCGAATGGTTTGAGGGTATTTCGATTTGAGTGAAAGATCTGAGTTGAATAACTGATAAGCAAAGTCGATATGCCCATAATTCATCAGAAGTAGACAATACTTATACTTTCGTTCAGGTGAAAGTAAAGAAGCTTTTTCAAAATTTAAACCGAAAAGGAAGTCTCCAAATATCAACTGCCCCCGTGTGACAACTACTTCGTTATTCATATTTCCGAATACACGATTGACATAAAGTAGTTGATGACCTAGTTCATACAAGATTCGAGACACTTCGGGGAATAACTTTTGACCTTCGTACATCTCTAGAAATTCGGCTTCAACTTCAACCATTAGGGTTTCAGAAAATATTTTTTGAGAGCTTTCGATGATTTCGTATTCTGTTCCTTGTGTGTCAATTTTTACCAAATCTGGGATAAGGGACTCGTATTGAAGTACATTCTCCAAAGTGTCGCTTTCGACCATTATCTGGCTTTCCACCCTTAAACGCCTACTAAAATTTGCTTGATATGTGCGACTCGGATGTAGCGCTGAACTCTCAGATTTCCTCACATACAGATTAAATGGAGTCGTGGTTTTTTCCTCACCAATAAATTTCGATATGATTTTTCTCGATCGCCACTCTTTTTTGTCGCTACTTAAATCGTCGTCAACAGATTTATCGTCAGCGTCAAATCCCAAGTAGTTAGAGTATTTTTTTAGACTTTCAATTTCATCACAACTTCCATCTCTAGAACCGACATCAACAACGAAAATCGGATTTTCAATTAGAAATTTTTCTGCGAATGCGAAGTCTCTCAACCACTGAATATTGTAGGTTGGCATTGAAAAATAGACAGTCAGACTCTTTATTGAGTTGAGAATACTCTTAGTTTTCATTTTGTCTTTTCCAGAACATGTAGGTGGTGTAGGGAAATTTACCGTAAAGTCTGAAATTCAAGAGTTCTTTTCTGATTGACGTAATCACTTTTTTGCCAACACTTTCATCAATATGTATTCTCTTGTCAAATGTTCCACCGGCAACGGCTGCTTCGTATGAGAATGTAGTATTTCCATACGAAACTATCCGAGTAGCGCGTGAAAGAATTACCCAATCTAGCAAAGAGTGAACAGCCTCTTTTTCTGTGAGCCTATCTCGATTCAGTTTGGCGAGATACTTTGGTTTAAAACCTAAGATTGTTAATTTCTCTGAAAGTTCGAGGCCGCGCCTGTGATCGTCAGTAGCTATGTAGACTTGTTGTGTTTGCAGTTCTGGAATGTTTTTAAGTTGCATTATTTCTTTAACAACAGCATCTATTGCCAACGATTCGTTCTTTCTATCGGTTTCTCTCAAGTGTATCGCCCAATAAGGGCCCTCAAATTGATTCTCAGTTTCTCTGATTAAATGATTGACCTCATCAGAAAATACCAATTTTTCATAAAACTCTTTCCTTAAAGATCTAAAAAGTTGTGAATCTTTGAAATAACGCCCCTCGTTCAAATTGAACTTTTCTCCAGAAATAATCGTTATGCAGCGTGTCTGGAAGTTCTTTCGAATTAACTTTCGAAGTTTCGGCATGAATATTTGGTCTCCTGCACGAAGATTGCGGAGTGTAATGCTCATATTTTTCGAATTCACTGTCGTGAACGTCGGATATTCTTCTGGTGCAAAAAATATTTTTTCATGTATGGGCATTCCTGCCATAGATGTAAAGACAGAATCAAATCTCGCTGGGAAAACAGTCTGATTCGTCCATACGATTTCAAATTCTGCTTGCAAATTGCGAGAAAGCACATAACTGCTCGCGAGCATTTGAAGGCGGTTTCCAAGTCCATTCCTTGGTACTGCTATTACCTTCACGATTCAACGATATCCTACGTCCGCACTAGTTTCTTAAGTAACACGCCAAATCCATATTGGAGGATGAGATGCGTACATTGCGCATGAGACATTTGAATAAGTATCTGTTCAATAAAATTGGCGTGCATATCCAGCCACTTGAAGAATCACCAACACAAGTCGGGTTGCTCAAGAAGCTAGCATCTTTACCAATTGAATTTCATAACGTTTTTGACGTTGGTGCATACAAAGGTAAATGGAGTCAAGAAGTTCAGAGATATTTTCCAAAAGCAAATTTTTTCTTGTTTGAGCCTAATGGCGTCCACAATAAAGAGATCCTTAAACTTGGTTTTAAACCTTTCAATTTATTACTAGGCAAGAAATCCGGAGAAATTGTCAAATTTTATGGTGATGGTCGAACGGGAGATTCTTTTTTCCTGGAAAAGAATCCCACATACCTAGGGACAGAAAAAGATGTTGAGCTTCACTCGTTAGTTGATGTTGTTCAAACAAATAATCTGCCAGTTCCTGATTTCCTAAAAATTGACACTCAGGGAAGTGAACTTGAAATTCTTCTCGGTGCAGGAAGTCTCCTGACTAATGTGAAAGTTATTCTACTTGAGCTTCCGATTACGAGAATGAATATTGGCGCGGCAAGCTTGACTGAAATCGTTGACTTTATGGAGAGTAGGAATTTTGTTCCTATACATCTATCTGAAATTCACGTAGTCATCGACATTTTGATTCAAATTGATATTGCTTTCCTGCGACGTGATCTCTTTATCGAGTGTTTCGGACATGACGATATTTCTCATCGAGAGATTAATCCCAGCCTTTAGTGGTCCCTAGATAATAGCTTTCGGCTATGCCACCGTCCATGGGCTTATCCGAAGCCTTTAACGGGCTGAAGTAGTCTCGGCGATTGTTGATGGCAATAGAAAGTGATATTTGTTCGCTTAATCTTATTATTTTCTTTCTAGCTGAGCCTTCAATTCTTCCGCTAGAACAGGCTGCCATTAACTTCCTAAAACAGTCCTCTACCTCATTAGAAAATTCTTCTCTTTCAAGGTTGTAACCGATGGCAATAAACGATGAATTCGCCATGAATGCGTCTGATTCAATTTCAATACCAGCGGCTGATAGCGCTGAAAAGTATGGTTCTTTACTCAATAATGCGGTCTCGGCTGCGAAATACATTCCCGATTCTTGTTCGGGTAACCTGGAATTCCAATAAAGGTCTGCATCACAAAAGTAGTCACCATTCTTAAGGCCGTGAAGAATTACGTTAAGTTTCAATTCTTGCCAGGATCTAATTGAGTCTTCTATCTCAAATTTTATACGATCTTTTCGGTGCAATTTTTGAATCATGTAATCCTTAAACTTGAAAAGTTCAGAATCTATGTGAAAAACAACATTTAAGTTGGGGTTGTGATACCAAATAGAATTTGCACACTTGATTGCAGCTTTCAAATATTCTTTTTTTCTCACGCAGATAATGTGTATAGATTTTTCACCTGCTGGTATTTGTCTATTTGATGAGATCTTTTGTCTAATTCTTTCAGCTGTTTTTCTACCATGATACCTAATCAACATAAATTCTTGTCTTGCTCGAAACAATTTAGAACTCATACATCATCTCAATTCTTACTCTTCTTTTAGGCACTGAATATTCATTCCAATTGCATTCGAGCAACTCGAGACTCAATTGATCCCCATCAAGCGCGCTTGACTGTCAAAATCTGGTACGAGATTTCGTAGACTTTCAAAATCTCCAGCTGCAACGATTTTTCCTGAATCTAAGTATACGATCTCATCTGCCTTCATAATTGACGACAATCTATGTGCAATGACGATGACAGTAATCTTTCCCCTTAGCGCATAGAGAGATTCTGAGATGTTTGCTTCAGTAGAACCATCGAGTGAGCTAGTAGCTTCATCTAAAATAAGTACTTTTGGTTTGGTAAACAAGGCTCTTGCAATACCGATCCTTTGCCTTTGGCCACCGCTGAGATTCGAGCCTTTGTCACCAAGTTTTGAGTCCAATCCTTCTGGTAATGTATCAATCATCTCTCGCAACTGAGCCAAATTGATAGCTTCTTCAAAATCACTATCACTAAAGTCATTGGCGTCGAATCCCATAGCGATGTTTTCTCGGATCGTTCCATTAACTAAAATCACATCTTGTGGTACGTAAGCAATTATCCCTGGATTAGCATTAATCAGCTCCGAGGGAGATTTCCCTCCGATAGTGACCACTCCTTTTTGTGCCTCTAAAATTCCTAGAATTAGGTCGACCAAAGTGGTCTTACCTGAACCGGATGGACCGACAATCGCTAAATATTTGCCAGGTTTTATGCTGAGATCTACGTCATTTACAGCCTTATGAACTGAGCCCGGGTAGCAGTAGCTTATGTTCTGTACATTAATTTCAAACGTAGACATTTCATGATCAAAACTTCGCACATCAAGTGACTCTTTTACTGGAACAACTGTTTCAAGCGACTTGAGTAGTTCTATCGTGGGGTTTGCGGCGCCAAGACTTCCTTTCATAATCAAGAAACTCTGTTGGACTCTCAACATTGACGGTGACATGCGGCTAGAGGCAGCTAGAAATATCGACAACATACCCACGGCGTGGACTGCATCCTTCAATAAGAATTGTGATGCGGCAATTATCAACGCCGCATAAATCATCGTCACTTCAAGTACATATTTCGTTATGTTTGGCATGAAGGCTTTTTCCGCTCCATAGTTAGCCATCTGCATTCTTGTTTCGCCGATATCGTAGGCGTAATACCCTCGTCGATCCCGCACCACTAATTCTCGATATGAATTCAACACTTCTAATATTTTGTGATTGCTCTGAATCGATAATTGGGCCTGGCGGTAACCAATCTCTCTTGATCGAACTTCCAAGAGCCTATACAGAATATATGCTGTACCTCCGAATAGAGCAAAAGTTAGGCAAGCGACAATCCAATCGAAAGCTACAAGGCCGATGCCTAAAATGACAAGCAACATAACATCTGCCGTCAGAATCGAAATCGTGTTTAGAATTCCCATTGTAATGGCATCAACACCAGTTGTTACACCATAAAGAATTTCTTGTTGACGTCGGCTTTGTAGCGCTGTAATTTCTTGATTCAGTAACCGCGAAATTATGCGCTTCGAAATCATTGCTCCACGTCTACTTAAAAAGTAAGTTATTCGTCGAACAATGAAAATTGAAAATAAGGTTCGTAGGGTCATTAAAACGGCCGCAACTAAACCAATGACCGCTACTTGAGTTTGTAATGTCGAATTATTTATTCTCAGTAACTCAAGAACAAATTGCACTCTGTCACCGGGTGTATTTGTACTGATTCCCGAGATTGCAAGTGTTCCGAGAATGCCTACTAACCCAATTGCCAATAAATCTATAAGTCCTAAGAAAATCTGAATAAGGCTGACAAGAAAGAACTTTCGAATTTCAGGTTTAGTCAGCACATTTGTAGCCTGCTTGAGGACGTCACGTTGCTCTTGATCTAAAAGTTTCATGAACATGAGTCAAGCCTATATGGAACAGGGGTTCTGAGGTCACATGCGGTAAATTCCCACCATGGAAAAGTCTCGAGTGGTTGTGCTTTCCGGTATTTATCCCCCTGATTCTGGTGGTCCTGCAACTTTTTCTGTCGCTTTTTCAGATTTCGTTACAAAAAATCACTATTTCTCGAAAGTACTTTCACTCACAGACTCAGTAAGCACATCTCTGAAAAGTGATAATCAAGAGGTCAAACTGATCTCTCGTAGACTTGGATTATTGCGACGAACTGTAAAGGTAGTTCTTGAAGTGGCTTCAGAGTTTGCTCGAAGATCACATGTAATTGCTAATGGCTTTTTTATTGAAACCTATTTGGCTTCAATACTTACAAGAGGGAGCTATGTTGCAAAAGTTCCTGGTGACATAGTTTGGGAACGAGCTACTAATTCGTCTTTAACTTCACTGAGTGTAGGTGATTTTCAAAAAGAGAAACTCAGTTTTAAGTACAGGGTTTTTCGGAGTCTATTTTCAAAATCCTTAATACGTGCAAAGTCCGTAATTGTTCCTTCACCAGTTCTATATCAACTCTGCTTATCATGGGGCGTTCCTCGGGGTAACCTTCACATGATATTTAATTCAGTTGACGTTGATTATTTTAAGCCCTCCTCTAACGCTCATTTAAAGCATGATTGCATTGTTGTTAATAGATTAGTGAAACTGAAAAATGTTGATGAAGTTATCCGTGCTTGTCATGCTCGAAATTTGTCTCTACTAGTTGTTGGGGATGGTCCCGAAATGGAGAACTTGATTTCATTGTCTACGGCTCTACAATCGAAAACTGCTTTCGCTGGGAACGCTTCTAAGCAAGAACTGGTTGATTACTTGCAATCTTCTAGTTTTTTTATTCTAAATAGCACGGTAGATGCAACTGCGTATTCACTGCTTGAAGCAAGATCGTGCGGACTGATAGCGATTGCTAATGTTGAAACTGGCGCATCTCAAGTAATCAGGCATAAAATAGATGGATATCTAACTGACGCAACAGACAGTACTGAACTCGAAAAAGCTCTTGAATGGCTTTCTCAGAGAACTCATGAAGAAATAGAAACTATGCGACATGATTCACGAGAATCAACAATGCTTCATTTCAATAAAGATCTAAACTTTGAAAGAATTCTCGAGATGGTCGTTTCTTAGATATGAATAAAAAAATTGTTTGTTTTCTTATGCCTACAATCTCAAAATCGGCAGAGCCAGCGTCACAGATTATAAGTAGGTGTCGATATCTCGCTGAAAGGTTCCGTCGGGTTGAAGGATGGGACAATTCCGAAGTAATTATGCTTGGATCGGGCCTTTTCATTAATAAATCAGAAATTCAAAATTCTGGTGATCCCCTCAAGGTATTTTCTTTAAATGAGGGGAAAATAAACTCATTACTCTATTTGATAAAGTCATACAAAATCTTGAGAATTTATCATGGTCACAAAATTACATTGGTTGCGGGGGATAACTACAAGGCGCTCTTCATCTCACTCATTCTAAAAAAATTAATCGGATCGAAGACGGCAGTTCAAGTGTCTATTCATGGTAATCCATTTACGTCTTCCTCTTCTCGACTCAAGAGCACGGCGCGCAGATTTGCTTTCAAACATCTTGTCCGTCGTGCTTCGAGCGTGAGATTTGTATCTGAACACCTGAGATATGAGCTCGGCTCATATATTTCAGCTCATGCCACCTGGTTTGTTTCACCGATTCCAACTCAGTTTTCACATGAGATTGAGGAAAAGTCTGGTGCGAAAAGTTTAGGAATAGTTGGACGCTTGCATTCCGAGAGAGGTATCGATCTTGTTTGTCGTATTTTGAATCGTTTGTCTGAGTTAAACGTTTTATTAAACACACTTATCATTGGCGATGGACCAGAAAAATCTAAAATTACGGATTTCATGGTTTCGAACCCGAGATACCCAATAGATTTTCGGGGAACATTACCTAAGCCGGTTGTTCTGGAAAGCTTCAAATCAATTCGTATGCTTTTAAATTGTGCACCTAGCGAGGGCTACGGTCTTGCGATGAGAGAAGCAATTCTGTCAGGTACACCTGTAATAGCACTCAGAAATGAAGGTACTTCTGAACTAAAATCGAAATTTCCAGAAATGGTTTTCTTATTTAGTACAGTAGATGAAGCCGTGCTTGAGATTGAGGCCCATTTCGGGCAAGGGGTGAGCCTCGATCTTGTAAAGAAATACCGTCAAGAGCAGGCCGCGTCAGATGAAATTGCAGTTCAGTCTCTCATTGATTCATGGCGCTAAATTACAGACCTTGACCAATTCTCAAGATTATCTATGACTTCTTTCTTGCGGGACCATTCATAGGTGCTCTCTAAACCTGTGGATAATTCAACAGTGGGTATGAAACCTAAAATTGAATTGAGCTTCTCTGTATCAGCGTTAGTTGACTTCACATCTACGGAATGAGGTGGAAGCGTATCGTAATTCAACTTCTTTCCTGAAAGTTTTTCTACTTCAGAAATCATTTCGAGCATGCTTGCAGGTTTGCCACCGCCAATATTGAATATCGAGTTGCCTCTTAATTCTCCGGCTTGTTGTTTGAGCACAAGACTATATATTGCATTGACCGTGTCACCTACGTAAGTGAAATCTCGGCGCACATTTCCATCGCCAAACAATTCGAACTTGTATGAGGAAAGCGCTTGGGCAATCAATCTGAAATATGCCATGTCGGGACGTCCATAAGGCCCATAAACTGTAAAGAATCTAAGTCCGATTGATGACATTTTAGGATTTGTGGAACCGGCTTGAGCAAGAATTTCATTTGATAGTTTTGTTGCTCCGTAATAACTTATTGGTTTCAGTCCTGTTGCATCTTCTCGAAGGGTATCCGTAGGGGAATTTCCGTACACACTAGAGGAGGATGCGTATATAAAATTATTTATTCCGGTTTCTAGTGCAATCTGAAAGACATTGCTAAAGGAAGTTAAATTGTCTTTTGTATATCGCTGATAATTCGATGGTTGCAATCGAATTCCAGGTTGAGCCGCCAAATGGACTAATGAATTAGACCCAAAAGAATGAATGGTACTTCTTGCCCTATCTAAATCTGCTAAATCTAATTGGGTTAGCTTTCCGCCAAAACCTGAAATCAAATCATTTACACGTAGTTTCTTGAGCTCAGGAGAGTAATAATCAGATAAGCAATCAATTGCAAGAACCTCATGACCCTCTCTAAGAAGTCTATTAGTAAGGTGAGCACCAATAAAGCCGGCAGCACCCGTTACTACTACCTTCATATTGAAGATCCAGTGCTAGACATGACGTAAGCGTATCAACGATATAATGATTTTGGGAGCGAGGATTGCATCATGCATAAATTAATTATTCTTAATTTTACGATGGATAGCACCCATCCCTTACTATCTCACCAGCCCGATGTTGCGAAACTTCTTGCGAAGAATTTTGATCAAACAACTGTTTTAACGGCGGGCGAGTCCTTAAATTCTGGAGACACGATAAAGGTTTTATCTACAAGGTGGGTTGAAGGACAAAGAATTAGAAATGTTCTGAAGTTCTACAAGGTGGCCCTCCCGGTCTTCTGGTCTGGGCGCAAGGATTCCGCGGTGTTCTCCCATATGACTGATGTCCAGAGCGCACTCATAGGTCCAGTCACAAAACTGCTGGGGATACCGCATTACCTTTGGTACGCACACACACATAAATCTCGGTACTTAAGAATCGCAAATTTTTTTGTTGATATGTTGTTGACATCAACTTTAGGTTCTTGTCCTATAAAATCTGGGAAAGTTCAGCCAATAGGACAAGCTATAGATGAAAATGTATTTGAGTTTAATCCTTCAAGCTCAAATCTCAATTTGACTAAAGGTCTTCATGTGGGTCGGTTCGATCCTAGTAAAAAAATTGATCATATTTTCTCTGAAATAAGTTCGTTGAGAAGTTTTTTTCCTGGACTCTCAATCACGCAAATTGGATCTCCATCAACACGACAAGCTGAAGATGAATCACAAAGAATTCTTAAAGAATGGGATATGGGAATTTCGGAAGGGTGGATAATCATTCGCCCTTCAATAAAGCGCAAGGATCTTCCTGGTGAATTTGGTAAGTTTGATGTCTTCTTTCATTCGTATATCGGATCACTCGACAAGACATTAATTGAGGCGACTATGAGTGGATTGCCGGTAGTTACTATTAACCCGGAATATCTGGATGAGTTTGGATCATGGTCTTCGGGGGGTAAAGCAACCCTTCAAGACGAGTTTATGAGCATTGTAAAGATGAATCCCTCGGATTACGTGAAAGAGATTGAAAGAAGATATACGATATGCCTCGAAAGGCATTCCAGAGCCAGATGGGTTTTCACGCTTACTGATCTCTTATTGAACGGAACGTCAACTAGTGCTGGGAGCGGTAATTGAAAATACTCTTGACAGGAAGTGCCGGTTTCTTAGGTTCACACATTGCAACCCGGTTGATACGTGAGGGACACACCGTTATAGGTCTAGATGACCTATCGACTGGATCTCTAAAAAACCTTGATGCATTACTTCCGCATGAACGATTCACATTTGTTGAGCATGATGTACGTCTTCCCTACCATGTAAATGTGGATGCAATTCTTAATTTTGCATGCCCAGCATCCCCTGTTCATTACCAAGCGGACCCTGTTCGCACAATTGAAACCAATTTTTTAGGAATCATTAATCTCTTGCATTTAGCTCGACAGACTGGTGCGCTAATTTTGCAAGCATCAACAAGTGAAGTTTATGGGGACCCGGCTGAATCTCCCCAAACCGAAGAGTACTGGGGCAATGTAAATCCAATTGGCATCAGATCTTGTTACGATGAGGGCAAAAGAGCAGCTGAAACATTATGTTTTGATTATAAGAGACAGTATGGAGTCGACACTCGAGTGATCAGAATTTTTAACACTTACGGTCCGAATATGGCCGAGGGTGATGGGCGCGTTGTATCAAACTTCATCGTACAGGCCTTAAGAAACCAACCAATAACAATCTATGGCGATGGTACTCAATCTAGATCCTTTTGCTACGTAGACGATCTCGTTGATGGAATTTATCGTTACCTGATGCTCGAATCAGGAGCTGATACACCCATCAATCTGGGCAACCCTAACGAGTTCACAATGCTAGAACTTGCAACACTAGTAACTGAGATGACCGGCTCGAAAAGTGAAATTGTGCGATTGCCACTGCCATTAGATGACCCAAGGCAACGTCGGCCAGAAATCTCTAAAGCAAAATCGATACTTGGGTGGTCACCAAAAGTTGAACTTAGGGAAGGAATTCAACTTACAAGTGATTACTTTTCAAAAAATATTTTGAAATGAAATCTGTTACTCACATTATTACCACTATTGAGCGCGGTGGGGCTGAAAAACAGCTCTTAATTCTGGTTGAGCAGCAAATAGCAATGGGTTTGGAGGTCTCCATTGTCTATCTCAAAGGTAAACCTGAACTAGAAGACGATTTTCGGAAACTAGGTGTCAGTAATATCCTAGATCTCTCGGTTAAACCCCTCATTCTTCAGATTTTTTACTTGAATAAATTTGTTTCTAAGCAAAGCAATGTTCATGCACACCTTCCGCGGGCAGAATTGTTTTCTCGATTATCTCTTTCGAGAGATTGCAACTTAGTCATATCGCGGCATAATTCGGAGCCTTTTTTCCCAAAGGCTCCCGCGTTCATTTCATCTTGGCTGTCGAGATTTGTAACAAGAAAAGCTTCCCATGTAATAGCAATATCGAAGGCAGTCTCAGACTTTCTATTGAAAAACAAGGAAGTAATAGATTTTAATAAAGTATCTGTTATTTATTATGGTCGGGCGAGTGATATCAATTCTTATCCAGGCTCAATTCAAGAGAGTAGAGTGATTGGTACTGTAGCTCGACTCACAGAACAAAAAGACTATCCAACACTCATGCGTGCATTCAAATTTTTTCAGAATTCAAGACCAGACTTCAGGTTGCAAATAGTTGGCATAGGAAATCTAGAATCAGAATTGAAACTACTTGCACGAGAATTGGGTATTGAGGAATCAATAGATTGGATTGGAAAGGTCTCAGATCCATCCGAATACATGAAAAATTGGAATCTATTTGTCCTGACTAGCCTGTACGAGGGTTTTGGGCTTGTCTTACTCGAAGCGATGTCTGCTGGCATACCGATTGTAGCAAGTGACAATTCTGCTATCCCTGAGGTGCTGGGTGAAGACTTCATAGGACTAGCAAAGACGTCAAACTCTCATGATTTCTTTTTAAAATTTGAAGAACTTCAAGATGTTCCCAATCGTGAAGTAGCCTTGCAACAACAAAAGCAGTCTCTGTTGAAATTTGATTCTAGATTTATGGCCCAAAAGATAGAAGTGCTATATGTCTAACCCAATAGATCAATTTATATCTCGCATTAGGATGCCCCGAATTTCCTTTGGACAGCTCAAAGTGCATTGTTGGGGAGGGCTTGGCTCACAGCTATTTGCTGTCTGCCTATATTATGACTTGAAAAAGCAGTTTCCTAAGAGAAAGATAGTTTTGGTTCTTCATCAAGGTGGAATCACAAAAAGAGTTTCTGAAATTCACGGGATTTTTTCTGAAATCTCTACTGAAGAAATCCAAGATTTTAATTCAGTAAAGGCATCTGCATCTGAATCAGCGGTCCAACCAAAATATAGGTTTCGAAACTTTGCAAAGAATTTTCTGCATATCTCGCATGTGGTAGTTTCGTTAAATGACTCTAGAAACTTGAGGGGGGTCAAGCCATGGACTTTTTCTATCCGAGGTCATTACTCTTATAGGTTGCTAGACCAGAATTCTGTGAAGGAGATGCTCTCTCAAGTGACATCTGCCGGTGCCGCTCGGTTCTATCAAGTTGATAAGTCTGAAATTAATATCGGCGTTCACTACCGCCTTGGGGATCTGATTAATCTAACTTCAAAGCAACCTCTCGATGTCCAACGTTTGGCAAAAGTATGTGATGTCGTTTTGAATGAGTACAAGAAAAATGATCTCACTGTTTTTTCTGACTCTCCAGATCTAGCATACAAATCTCTCAAAAATATTTTGCCATCTGTTGATGTATCAACGTGCGATCTTCCAACATGGGAGACAATTGGTTTACTTTTTTCTTCTAAAGTATTCGTAGGCACCTTTTCAAAAGTTTCTCTCTGGATAACAATTTTTCGATACCGATCGGAGCAAGTCAAACTCTCGTATTTACCTATTGAGGCAGAATCAAACATCAAGTTGATTTTGGGAGCTCAATTAGATTCTGACCGAATCAGATTTTATATTTAGTTACCTGTCAATTAATTTTATTTGTATGACGGAACCCTCATCGGTCATTGCCGCAATTTCACCTTGTCGAGATATAGAGATGTCTCTGATTCGATAGCCCAAGGGGATTCTTTCATCGACACGGATTGCCCCCTCGCTTAGGACCAAACGTCTCAAAGATGAATCTTTAAGTGTTGCCAGCAGGAAGTCCTTTGACCAGGCTCCTCTAATTTGATTTTTGGGGCAAATCAAATCCCCTGCTGCGATTGCTGGCACCCAAGAAAGCAGAGGTTTTCGGTAACCATCATGTGACATAAAACTGCGATTCTTAACCGTTCCTGAAACAAATTCTCCGTAAGGCATTCCGAACGAAACCCTTGGCCAACCGTAGTTGTTGCCTTTTTCGATCAAATTGAATTCGTCGCCACCATCAGGCCCTTGCTCACTCGAATAGAGTTCACCGTCTACATAACACAATCCTTGAGGATTGCGATGACCTGAAGAAATTGATTCGACACTATTTGTCGAGAGATCCAGAGTTAGAATGTTTCCATAATCAGGGTTTGACGTTATTTTCTCTAATCCAGTCCAAATCTCCGCATTGCCTAGACTGAATGTTATCTTCGTCTTTCCTTCATTCGTAAATATCATTCTTCCCCCGACAGCATTCAATTCAGTTGTATCTGGATTGAAACACCCTGGAGACTTATAAATCAAAGCACTCGACTCTTCCTTGCTGAAGTCATTCGAAAGTTGAAGTCGTTTAATTTCCATTCGTTCGCATGACAAGTCGTTAGTTGCGTAAGCAATGTACAAAATACTTCCATCCAGCAGGATCGACTTCACGCCAAAGTGGGTATTCTTTTTAGCTTTTGAAAAATCCAATGAAGACTTTCTGCAGTTCAGATCTGCTGTATCTGAAACAATCTTCTCATAGACACATATCTCACCAAGTCTCGTGACTACTACTTTCGAACCTTTAGAATTGAGTGTCAGACGCGCCGGCAGTTGCTCTGGTTTAAGATTTGAATCAATCTTGTTGCTCAGCAGCCATGAAGTAACTGATTTTTGAATTTTGAATTTCTTGTTGCTTGAGCAATTACCTTGTAGAACCAAGGAACCAATTAAACTATTTGTTTGTAAATCACTTTGATAAAAAACGAAGGCCGTACGAAGTCCATAAGATCCTTGATCCGCAAAGTAGAGATTCTTGTCTAAGCCTCTCTTCACAGCACACTTAGCCACATCGCCAGGCAAACCCTTAGGTAGCCCTGAAAAACCAGCCCCTTTACCGAGTCCAAAGATGGAGAAATTTGATCCAATATTTTTGATTAGATAAGTTTGGGCATCGTTATTTTGTGAATCGAGGAAACGAGAATAATCAATTCCTCCAGACGGGTTTGTGATTAAGGGTATCTTTCCATTCTGGATTTCCTTGTATTTCAAAAACTGTGATTTTAACGTCCACTTTAGAGAATCTAGATTAAATTTATTTGCGGATTTAAGTAATCCAACATTTAATATCATCGAACCGACTAGCAGAAAGATTATGGCTGAAAACAAGACCTTGAATTTTGGTGTCACCTTGATAGTCTCCTCTTCACTCCGTCAGTTAATCTTCTCAATTTTGGCATAAGCATAAAGTGAACCAATGCTTGTATCGGAAAGACGCCTTGCTGAAAATATTTGTGGACCGAGGACAAGATCCTAAATTTTCGAGTGAGACCAGTTAGATAGTTTGCATGAAAACAAACTTTTTGGCTCCTATAGTTTCTTGCTAAAAACATTTTGGCAAAGTTGCGACCCACAATGTACTCGGACTCTGGAAGTCTAGTGAAAGCGATTGGATTTGAAGACTGCACTATGAACTGATTAAAGGTGTCCTCATCGTCTTGAAGATTACCTTCCTCTATCTTTCTTTTCTGCCAGCTTCTCAATTCAGAAATCGAACTAAGAGAAGTGATTGAGTTTCTCCAAAACATGACACCTGTGCAACACCACTGTGGGCGCTTGTCGCTGGCATCATCCTGAATGTACAAATCTGATTTAGAGCTTTTCATCTCGTCAATTGTGAAAGAAGGATCTTTAAACCAATAGACATCTAAGTCAGAAAAAAGTATGGTTTCTGATTCTTGGTGGTGTTTCATTGAATCAGAAATCAAATCCCATTTCAGTAGTGTCAAAATTCTAAAGTCTGAACTTCTATACTCTGAATACTCACTCTTGAGGTCAAACTGCTTATACTCAAAATTCTCTAGAAGTGAGTTATGCATGCAAATTCGATCTCTAAGTGCCTGCGGAGTATTGTTTTCTATCCATTTGGTTCCTGCAGGATTCGCGGCTACACATATTTTTTTCGGATTCACACTCATTATGGTTGAAAGAGAGAGTTTTCCTGTTTCACCTAAATCACCTATTACCAATAGGCAAATATTTGCTTCCATTAGCGATCTCTCTGTTTTCTATTCTTATTTACACTACGTTTAATGTCCCGAAGAATGCGGATTCCAACAAATCTATTTATGTTGTATTCATTGAACCATGAATTCACTAGGCCTGGTTCGATTCCTAGTTTTTTGTCTTTATTGACTAATTTCTGGTGAAAAGTTATGTGCTCACTTCCATCAGGTTCTTCGAATTCTTCTAACGAATAATCCGCATCTTGAAAAAGCTCTGTTTTGTATATCCCGAGTCCTCCAAATGCGGAATCTACTTTAATTGTTGGGCGGAAGGGGATAATTATTCTCATTTTTCTGTAAATTACCTTCTGGCGCAACGATTGAGTTGCCAAGTACCGCATCAGAGAATTCCTTACCGCAATATCAGATTGAAGGGTTTTTGCTAGTTTTAAAACGTCCTCTGAAACCCAACCTTCACACCTAAGGGCGAAGATGTCGTAGTAACCAAATAGTTGGTTTGCAAAGAGAGCGTCCCAAGATTTCATTTTGTTAATCGACTTTTGAATTGATCGCCCTCTTATTCTTCTGTTCATTCCATCTAGATCAGCAATAATCACGTAATCCCATGATTCGATCAACATATTTTGACGAATGTACTGAACATATTGGTTTCTGCAATGTCTTATTCGAGCGATCCGATCAGGATACTGTTGTTTTAAATTGCCTAAATTTTGAAAGGTGAATCCAGGGAAATTTTGAGACAGATGTGCCAACTTATCGACAGTTCCGTCATTTGAGTCCGATTCAATAAGGTGGACACTTACCTCTCCAATTTTTCGAATCTGGGCTTCAATTATGGATAGGTCTCTCGCGATCGTTCTTGATACGTTACTCACCGTTCCAACCAAGAGAATCCTTTTCTCAAGTTTTTTCATTTAAGAACTCTGCGAACATTGTTAATCGATTTCCTTAATTTACTATCCCCTGAAATCGTAAAAGCATCAACATTAGACCCTATTTTGCTAAATAATTCTGGCAAAAGTTTCTGTGAAAATTCTCTTTCATAGATTACTGATGATTGCATCCATTTAGGTTGTAAATTTTTTGTATTAGTGCTGCGGATATCATTAAAGCCAACATTCTCACAGATCCTGTATAAGGGAAGATAGTGCGCCACGTCATACTTAAACGTCATAAATTGCATTTGATAATCCCATGTCAAATTCGGGTTTTCGCTCACTTTTCTAAATCTGGTTAGCCAGGTTCTTTGTTGAGTAGTATTTAGAGAACGCCATGACTTCGAGTTCTTGAGCTCTGCTTCGAGATCTACATCAGAAAGCACACGTTCGTACTTATCCCAAGTATCCCGACCAATCATCCAGCCCCAAGCGGAAAAGTACTTTGTTCGGCGCCAATAGTTCTTCAGATGGTCACCAAAGATTGGAATGCCAGAAAATCCCCCCACAGTGGCAAATTCCTTATTTTTGCTCAGTCTTTCATAGGCAGATTCAAGACTGGATACGAAATCATGCCCAATTCGAATATCATCCTCTAAAACGATTATTTCTTCCTCGAGCTCGAGTGCCTTATCAATAGCGGACTTAATGTGAAGGGATAGACCTAGATTCACCTCTTGTTGCCATAATTTAGTTTGAAATGTGACTTCTGATTTTCCAAGAGCAGTCTCCGCTGCAATTAACATGTCTTTGGTTACAGACTTATCATTACATTTATCTATGCTTACATATAGTCGTTCAGGTTTGCATACCGATAATTCATTTATACGTTGGACAATGTTCTCCGGCCTGTTATAGCCAAGTAAGAGTACAGACGCCATAAGGCAATACTAAGGGATGAAAAGGAACTTTCCTTAGATTCCCTGAAGTTTCACTAACCGTTTATCTCACTGAGAAAGTCCGCTGCCAACTTTTTCTGATTTAAATTCATGTCGTATTTAGCTTTGATTCTTGTGGATGATTCGGCTAAGAGATAACGGTTCTTGGATAAGAAAAGAATCTTTGCGGCGAGATCGGAGCTAGACCCGGGTTCGAAACAGAACATTTCCAGATTTTCGTCAAATATTTCCAATATTCCATGGTTCCTCGCCGACAAGTATGGAATTCCAAGGTAGGCAGATTCAAACGCTTTATGCGGAATAGTTCTACTTAGTCTCTCGTGGGCCGAGAGTTGCCCTAGGGATAAATCTGCTCTAATCAGATGATTTGCTATTTCTTTTTTTGATTCAAAATGTTTGCTTATTATTTTGGTTCTAGAAGAGAATTGTAGTTTCTTATTCTTTAAGGAAGTGAGAATTTCAAAGTCAATATTCTCGGACGACAGTAATTGAGTAGCCTCTGCTAAAACATCTAACCCGGCTTCATCGTTGTGTTTTCCTCTGAAGATCACTTTAAATGAATGATCCTCTATTGATAATTCATTCGAATCTGGCTTAAAATCACTCTCGTCGACTCCTGTATAAATCACTGAAAATTTTTCTTGTTTCGAAGGAAACTTCTTTATATACCAAGATTTTTGAAGATTCGACTCTAAGAAAACTTTCTTAGAAACTAGTGTTGCTGAGAAATCAATTACATAGCTTTTCAGTAGATTTTTTCCTAATAAGCCTGCACGCCGTGAATTAACTCTTGTGGACTCAAACAAAGACCAACCTGCATCAAGTACGGGCCGTTTCCAAAATACAAGAAATGACGGGATAGCAAGAATTTGACTTGCTGATCCAATAACTACATGAAAAGGTTTTCCATTGTTCAATCTACGAATTTTCCAGATATCGCGGAATATAGACTTGTTGTCTATCTTCAGATACTCACAATGAACGCCTTGCATTTTCAAGGCCGAGTAATAGGTCCAAGTTCTCGAATAGTTTTTGTCCATTAATGTTATGAAGATAACCCTTTGGTCAGTTTTGTCCGACATACGTGAAGTATTCCATACATTTAGTATTGTGCTGAGAGCCTAGCTCTCAGACACTTCTCAAAGCGTTCTTCTGATGGCAAGGTAGTAAAAGGTAGGTTTTCTTCTTTGTCATTCCTTTAATAAGTTTAGATCGTGTTCGCGAGCTTACAAGCCATCGATATACATGAAGGTGTCATTCGAAATCTACATGAACTTACGTTTTGTAAATAGATGGCGCAACTCTTTTCTGTTTACCTTGATATCAACAAGTGAAATGATTAATTATTTCTAATACTGCCATATTTCAGAGTTTCAATGAGCTTTCTTCGAAACAAAGGTTAATTCCAGTGCTATCCACACTTATTTAACTTTGTATTTACCACTTTTTTTGCTCGTTAAATTCATAAGATTGTTATCTATTCTTTATTTTGAGAAATTTGTTATTTTTGGCAAGATTTTTTTAGCTCGCAAAAAATTCTTAAGAAACTTTGCAGAAAGGAATTCAACATTTTGCCGTATTCGTGCGATTACTACTTGGTGCTTTTTGTATTGATCATTTCTTGCATATAAGGCGTCGCCCCAAGTATTTGTTGGAGCCCATTTCGTGTAAACCCGAAGAAATCCCTTAGTCCTTAAATAGTCATCTAGATCGGGAAGTAGGGTGCACCCTTTGTAAACTTCCTCTGAATTGATTTCACAATAAATCCATTTGACTTTGGTGATACGTGCTCCTAAACCTTTTAAAGCCTCCAATTCAACACCTTGGATGTCGAGGTTAACGAATTCTGGAAAGTATTCTTTGGGGAGTTTACTCTCGAGGGTTGCTGTCTTCACTTTGATTGAGTCAATAAATTTGATTCCGGGATAAGAGATTGAATGAGAACCGAATTCTAACAAACTCGTTGATTGTGAATTTGATGCGATATTCAATTCCATTTCTATTCCAGATTGGCTCCATACTGCAGCATTGATTACAGAATTATGAGCTGCATCAAGCGAATTCCCTAAGTATTCAGTCAGTTTTGGCTGTGCCTCTACCCAAGTCACGTGTCCCCAATTATTTGCTCTGTATGCAATCGCTTCCTCTGCCATATGAGCGCCTACATGGAGAACGCAATCGGGTTTAATTTTCCAAATTCTTGTTAGATCGGAGATTGGAATTAGCATATGTCTACCTATCAAACTTTCTATTTGATTAAAACAAGCTCATTGAGCTGGCGTCAAGCGAATATTCTGAATCAAAATCAATTGCTTTTTTGATTAATGAAACATCCGCACATAAGAACGCTGGATCCCCCGCACGGCGCTCGGCTTCAATTGCAACCACATCGCTGCGACCTGCTGCAGCACATACCAATTCAATAACTTCACGCACAGAACCGCCGCGACCAGTGCCGACATTCATCGCCGGTGGCAAATGGCTAGTTGCGTCCGCAGCTGCCAGGTGTGCGCGAGCAATATCGCGAACATCAACATAGTCGCGCACACAGGTGCCATCTGGGGTTGGGTAATCAGTACCGTAAATAACTGGTGCCTGGCCCGCTTTGAGCTTGTTGATCACGATAGGGACAAGGTTCTCGACTGAGTTATCCATTAACTCTGGAGCCGCGGTTCCAACAACGTTAAAGAAGCGAAGAGAAGTTCCATAATTGCCTGGAATCACCAAGAACTTATTTACTTCACCTTCAGCAGCAAGCTTTGAAGCACCATATGGAGAGATTGGGTTCTTCTCGTCATCTTCCTTGATGGGGTTTGAATGATCTGGTGCGCCATAGACAGCTGCAGTGGAAGAGAAGATAAAGTTGTGGATGTTGTGGCGAGAGATGAGCTCAAGCATCTTGGTGGTGGCATGGAAGTTGACCTCGAAGTACTCATCGGGCTTCTCCATCGATTCACCGACTGCTTTGAGGGCCGCGGTGTGGACGATCCCGTAAGGCTTATAGGTGGTGAGGACCTCATCAAACTTTGCTGAGTCGCGGATATCAGCGACGATTAAAGGGATTTCCTTGTTGTACTTCTTGCGAAGGTATTCGATGCGAGATTCAAGGCCCTGATAGAGCGAGTCATAGATCACGACATCCTTGCCACTGGCTAAGAATTCATCTGCAACATGGGATCCGATATATCCGGCGCCGCCAGTTAATAACCAGGTCTGTGATGTCATAGGATTCAGTCTATTCGCCAAATCTGGCCTTGCAGCCTGTGGAAAGTGCGTTCTTCTTGTCACCGCCGTAGGAGAAGATTATTCGGTAAGGGTTTTCATATGAAACTATTTATTGTATTCTTTCTATAGAAAGTAGGCGAAATGACCACAGCATTGAAAGCTCATGAATCAGCGAACGAGGCTGCCACCGTTACTAAGGCTCTCTTACGTGCAGGTGTTGAATTAGGGCTTACTCGTCGAGAGTTGGCGAGAATTGTTGATGTAAGCGAGCCTCAAATATCTCGTATGGGGGATGGCTCCAAATTCTTACAAGTCCATCGCAGCCATCAATGGGGTGCCTCTTTATTAGTGATTCGGATTTACCGCGCGTTGATTGCAACATTTGGAAGCAAGGCGAGCGCCGCACAATGGATCCATGGCTATAACACAGCGCTCAATGCGATTCCTGCAGAGCTCATGCAAAGTTATGAAGGGTTGATTGATGTCGCGCGCTACGTGGACTACCAGCGCGGTCAATTCTGACCTCGAGCCTTATCAACGCTCTCTCAACCGTTTTATTGACCCTGAAGGAGGAATTGGAATCCTCAATCTAGTAGATACCGTAGAGGAAGCTTTAATTCTAGAAGGCGTGCTTTATCGCAATCGCGAGATAAGTGGTCAGGTGCCCACGGGTATGCACCGTCTTCTTGCCAGACCATTTGAGATGAGGGACCCGCAACGACCTTCACGCTTTAGAGGTGGATATGAGCCAGGCGTTCTCTATAGTGCTGAAACAGTAACTACCGCTGCGCTGGAGCGGGGTTTCCATAAAGTAAAGGCTTTGAGAGAGTCGCCGGAGATGGATGCCCCATCCTTACAAAGGCAGACTTTGATTAATTTTGATGTACGGACAGATGCGATCGATATCAGAGTAGCTCCGTACGCATCGGATAAATATGAATTACAAAGTTCAACTAGTTATGAGAAGAGTCGGGAATTTGCGCTCGTTGCGCGACAGGCAGAGGCTGGTGCAATCATCTACTCATCAGCTCGAGGTGTGGGAGATGGGCCATGTGTGGCCGTCTTATCGGCTGCCGCTCTAAAAAATGGGCAGCCAAATTTTCTAAGTAACGCATGGGACATACGAGTAGATAGAGAGCGCGCGATTTGGGAGAACTCTGAGACTCTTGAAAAGCTGCAATTTTTATATTGATTCTCACAGAGTAGAAGGTGTGAGATATCCCAATAAATATGGTCTGCTCCAAGATAATTGGGCTATGAATATTAAGCGAATATCGGTAATCTCATTGACCGCCCTTGTCCTTATTGCACATGCGGTGCCGGTATCAGCTGCGACTGCGACGACCTTGATTCGCTTTATTCCATCTATCAGTGCGACCTTGGATCAAGGTGTCATTACCTTGACTCCACCTGCGTCGAACTCACCGGCGAAGTTTCGCCTTGAGATTACAAATCCTGCGGTGGCAAAGGCTGATGGTTTGAAGGTCACTCTGCTTAGCGTTGGTAATACTGAAATTTTCTATGTGCAGGATGCGGTGACGGGATATAGCGCGGCAAAGCGTCGTTCTAGTATCTATATTCGCCCTGGCACACCAACGCTTGGTGCATGGGCTGATCAATCGATTGCGATGACATCTAATACATTTACGCTGACTCCGCCAACATCGCCATCAAATGGCAGCTGGACATATAAGTCATCTGATTTAAGCGTGATTACTATCAACGGTAGCGTTGCAACAATTGTCGATGGTGGCGAGGCAACGATTACTGCAACACAAGGTGGAACATCATCATGGCTGCCTGCAAGTGCCACAAAGAAGGTAACTGTCACTGCGGTTACTCCGACGGTATCTGCAATCCCAAATGTTTCACTCTCTGTGAATGGCATCTCATCGTTTGAGTTAAAGAATCCAACAAGCAACTCAACGGGTGCATGGGTCTACACATCCAATAAGCCCGGTGTGATTTCTGTATCGGGCAACAAGTTCACAGCTGTTGGTCCTGGCGTTGCAGTGATTACTGCTAAGCAGGCACGCGCAGGAATCTATCGCTCTTACACAACAACATTTAATATCGATGTTGTTGCCGATACTCCGAAGATTACAAATAGTGGTTTTGCCGATACCACAGTGACAATCAAGAGCGGCACAGAGAACTTCTCTATTTATGCTCCGCTATCTGAATCACCAGGTCCATGGGATGTTGTTTCATCTGATCCATCTGTGGTGAAGGTCAATGATGTCACTGCAACAAATGAGATCAAGATGAGCGCGCTTAAGCCAGGTAAGGTCACTTTGACTGCAACCCAGAGCGCCAGTGGAAACTTTGCACGATCAGCGCCGATTACTGTGGTTATTAGCGTTAAGGGCAATCCGGTTGTAACTGCACCAAGTGCAATCGAGCGCATTGCTGGTGACCCGGCAATGACAATCAAGGCACCGGTCAGCACATCAGATGGTGCATGGAGCTATAGCTCAAGCAACACCGCGGTGGCATCTGTAACCGGCAATGTGTTGACTATTGGTAATGCAGGTAGCGCGGTGATCACCGCAACACAGGCGGCAACAGGTATTTGGAACGCTGCGAGCACAACATTTGAAGTTCGCGTCGGTGGAGTAACGCCAACGTTAGGTGTGGCAAAGGAAGTTGTTGTTGCTGTCGGTGCGAAGTTGCCAGCGAGTGCACTGCCAACAAGTAACTCTGCCGGAAAGTGGATCTTTGCTACCGATAACGCGGCGATTGCCAACGTTGTTAACGGCGAGATCGTCGGTGTAGCTGCAGGCAGCACCAAGATCAGCGCCTATCAAGAGCCAGCGGGCAAGTTTGGCCGCTCAAATATCGTCTCGATGGTTGTGACTGTCTCTGGTGTGGCAGCGCCTAAACCAACAGCTAGCGCAACACCTGCGCCGACAACACCGGTTGTCACCAAGGCTACTGCAGGAGCCGCGCTGGTAGATCGCACAATCACTATCATTGCAAAGAACGCGAAGTTGGGCGAGCTAAAGATCACCATCAATGGTGCACCAGCGAAGTTGGGTGCAAATAATGTGAAGCCAGGAAAGCGCACAGTTGTTGTGAGCGTCTTGGGTAAGGTGATTTACACCAAGCAGTTCGACGTTAAGTAAACGCAAAGTAGTTCTGCTGCACCATTTGTTTATTGGGCTTGCTCTGTCATGCTTATCTCGTAGCTCCCCACCGTCCTCCGGGACTGGTGGGGCTTTTTTCCACACGCTCACTAAATGTTCATTATTTGTCGGTGCTCGAAAATAGTGTGCCTATATGACTCTACTTCCCATACACTTTACTTCAGGAGGCATCATGATTAAAGATACTGAAGTGTCAATTGCTGATGTCGCGCGCTACATTCTAGAAAAATGTGGACCAATGACAACTATGAAACTGCAAAAACTTTGCTATTACTCACAGGTCTGGCACTGCTATCACCTAGAGAAGAAACTTTTTAAAGAGGACATTCAAGCCTGGGCTTACGGACCAGTTTCCTATGATTTGTTTTTACTTCATAAGGGTAAGTATCAAATTTCATCTCCTGAAATTTCTTGTGCCTCACCTTTTGCATTACACCAAACTTCTGTAGCAGTTATTGACCATGTACTTGAATCATATGGATCACTTTCTGGCGCAGAATTAAGCGATTTGTCTCATGCAGAAAGTCCCTGGTTGGTGACGCGCAGTTCGGCAGCGGCGGACTCCCAAAGCCCAACTATCTCCGTAACTACCATGTATGAATTCGCAGCGGCTACAAGTGCCAGAGGTTAATCCAAAATATTCATTCCCGGTTCCTAAGCCAGCTCGGATCAGAATTAATCGAGGTACTGGTTTTGAGGTTTCGTTTGAGTACACCGATAGGCACTCAAATTACAAATGGCCTTCTGACCCAGCTGCAAATTATTTGGTTTGTTCTTGGATTTACAAACTTTCTCAAGATTATGATCTAGATTCTCTGTTCAATTACAAAATAGACGGGTATCAAGATTTTGCGCATCATCAGGTGTCAATCGAGACTTTTCATCATCTCCCCAAGAAATTAATAGGTGAGTGGAAAGAAAATTTAGATTTCGACGAATTATTGGCGCATCCAATCTTTTCTCTTAGATTTTGTTATAAGGAGAATAGTTCAGAACGTTTGATAGGAATTCCGAGAAATGGTGTTTTTTATATCCTTTGGTGGGACCCCAACCACACGATTTATGGTGTTCCTCTCAATTTAGATACTCAAAAATGTGAACGTTTAGATTGTGTGCACCTAAACTTTGATGTATCTTTAACTCACAACCCCGGCGACTAGTGCGCCGGGTTTTTTCTTGCCGAAAGTTAGTCGAGAACTACAACACCGTTAGGTGTTGAGAGGTGCACAGCAACGATTCCTGAACGGTCATCGTTTGTTGATGGATCAACCCACTCAATTGTGATGTCGCCAAGTGCTGCAAGGATTTCTTCCTTAAACCAAGAATCAGCAAGCTGATCTTTATCTGCAATAACAATCTTCTCGATCTCTGATTGTGGTGCGCCATCTTGCGATGGGTGATCAGATGTCAGCCACTGAATAAAGAATGGAAGCTCGCGCTCTTGTGTAATTTCTTTTACGCCAATCTGCTTCCACTGTAGATCAGAACCAGCAGGACGTGTGCGGTGGCCTTCTACTGCTGGGCGACCAAACTTCTCTTCAATTGGTGCGATGTCCTTGGTTGAGAAAACCCAGGTAAACCATCCGCCACCTTCATTTGCCATTGTTGAAACAGCTTTGCCCCATGGAGTTGACTCGGTTGATGGGTGATCAAGTGGGCAGACAACTTCGATGTATTGGCCGTTCTTTAAAGAGGCGGTGAAGTTACGTGTTCCAAATCGAGGGTGGATTCCGCCATCGACGAATGTCGAACCGAGGCGAGCACCGAGGCGCTGGACGGTATCTGCAAGCTGATCATGGGAAGTCACATATGAAACATGGTCTAAACGCATGGGGAAATTATTCACCACGGCAAGGGGTGGTCATTACCACCGTGAAGCGGCGGTTGACGGTTGGCTATTGGATGCAGCGCAACCCTTGTACAGGTAGCTCGCCATCGAGATAGAAGGCATCGATAGCATCGTCAATGCAGCCATTTCCGCGCCCCTGACCGGTATGGCCATCGCCGACATAGGTCAAAAGACGTGAATTAGGCAGGGTTTTGGCCAGCCCTTTCGCCCATTCGTATGGCGTAGCTGGATCACCGGTGGTGCCAATAATGATGATGGGAGCGTTGGTCTTTACCTTCTTCACCGTAAATGGCGCAGGTGTATCGAAGTATTTACAGAGCAAGCCGCTATAGGCCAGGTATGGACCAAATACCGGAGCAGCTGCTGCAATCTCTGCCGCATCCTTACGAATCTGATTGACCGAACGCGGATCGGCGAAATCTAAACAGTCGATGATGGGACCGGATTCAAATTCATTATTGGGATAACTTCCATTGGGTTGGCGACCGCTGTATTGGTCAGCCAATTTAAGGAATGTGTC
>JACCDN010435549.1_pt1 | contig 30337 bp, 25 predicted proteins | sample 7441691 | NCBI WGS metagenome assembly JACCDN01 (sample SAMN15323439, study PRJNA562643) | freshwater metagenome | isolation source: river surface water | place: USA:Blue River Watershed | collected 2017-08-16 | reverse complement strand
TACTTGAACTTCAGGATGTCGTCAGCTGCCTTGACCAGAGTGTCGAAACGGTAGTTGATCTCGCCCTGGCCAGCGGTGCCCACCTCGTGGTGTGAGCGCTCGACCTGGAGGCCAGCTGCCTCGAGCTCAAGAACGATGTTGTCACGCATGTCAGCGTGCTGGTCAACTGGAGTTACAGGGAAGTAGCCACCCTTGTAAGGGGTCTTGTTGGCGAGGTTTCCGCCCTCTTCCTTTCGTCCCGAGTTCCATGCTGCTTCGCTCGAGTCAACAAAGTGCATCGAACCGTTCTGCTTGTACTCGTAGCGAACGTCATCGAAGATGAAGAACTCTGCCTCAGGAGCGAAAAACGCGGTGTCGGCGATGCCGGTGCTGGCGAGGTATGCCTCGGCCTTCTTGGCCACCTGGCGTGGGTCGCGACCGTAAATCTCGCTGGTACGTGGGTTGTAGATGTCGAACAGCATCACCAGGGTCTTCTCGGCGCGGAACGAGTCGAGGTAAGCGGTGGTGACGTCTGGAATCAGCTGCATGTCCGATTCGTGAATCGAGGCGAAGCCGCGGATTGACGAACCGTCGAACAGTTGGCCTTCGATGAAGAACTGCTCGTCGATCATGCTTGCTGGCAGGTTGAAGTGTTGCTGAACACCTGGCAGGTCGGTGAAGCGTACGTCTAGGAACTTAACATCGTTGTCCTTGATGTACTTGACTACCTCTGAGGCAGACTTGAACATAGGGATATCCCTTCGAGATGTGAATAGGGGAGCACGGCACGTCTTCAGGCCGACACCTCAAGTCTAGGTCTGCGTATGTTTCGAAGCCGCAGGATTATGTTTCGGGCATGTAAAACTTTTCTATTCGCCTAGGCTATTCGCATGTCAAATAGCGAGACCTGGCCCGGCAAACGTATCGGACTTCCTCAAGCGGGAGCAGGTTCTCTCGCAGGCTTCTGGCGTCGCCTCGCGGCCATCACCTTTGATTGGTTGACCGCCTACTTGGTCGCAACGGCCCTGTTCCGCGACACCAGCAACCCGCTAGCCACGGTTGACCCGTGGCTCATCACGCTCGTCTTCTTGGTTGCGCAGATCGCATCCATCGGCGTCTTAGACGGTTCACCAGGTCACCTAGTCTTTGGGATGCGTGTGCTCAGGCTAGACGGCCGCAACAGAGTGGGTTTCGTCAAGGCGATGACCAGATCGCTGCTGCTGTGCCTACTGATTCCCGCAGTTATCTGGGATGCCGACGGCCGAGGTATGCACGACAAGGCAGCTGGCACAGCTCTCGTGATGTTTCGCTAGCGGCGGTTGTCAGTTCGGTTGTTAGCCGCTCTAGCGGCGCGGTGCGCGGAACTTAGTTGGGTCGATGCCCTTAGGAACAGGGATGTTCATAGGCAGTGTTGCCAAACGATTGGCCACCGCGCTGACTTCACCTCGATTGAGCTTGCGCTTCATCTTGTAAATCGTCTTGACCAGGCTGTGCAGGCGAATCGACTCATCGTCACCGCAGAGGTACAGAACATCGATCGGCACGCCAGACGCGACGCGCTGAATCTTGCGCTTTTCATCCTCGATCATTGGGCGAAGACGGCTTCGCGAACCCTCGGCTACAAGAATTACTCCCGCTGGTCCAACAGCGCGATAGACAGCATCGAAAGTCTTTGGGGCGATGGCCACGGGGCGCTCGCTCACTCGCCAATTACGCTTCAGCGCTGAGGTTAGAACCGCGCCCACTGCACCCTGCTGACCTTCAATATTCGAGTACATCACTCGTTCGGCTCGACGTGACATCACGATCAGGAATGCCATGAGGCCACCGAGGATTCCGGTAACAATCCATGACCAGTAGCTGAAGCTGTTTCCGAAGTTCAGCAAATTGGCGAGGATAAAGCCCAAGCCAATCGACATCGCAACGAAACCCAAGGCAACCCAAATGGCCTGCTTGTCGGCCTTCATGGTCATCTTGTACATCGCGCCTAGACGGCGGAAAGTACCCTGCTTCTTTTCTGGTTTTGCTGCTTTTTCTTGCTTAGCCATGGGCAATAGCCTACTTGGGAATTAGACGGCCTGACCGAAGCCAGCCTGTTTCGCAGCATCAGCCAGATGTTGAAGATGAGTCGGAATGACACGACCCTTCTTCTCCATCGAAAGAGCCCAGAGTCGCCCCGCGCGATAACTGCTTCGAACCAGCGGACCGCTCAGAACCCCGAGGAAACCCATTTCCTCAGCTTCGAGTTTCAGTTCTACGAATTCCTCTGGCTTGACCCACCGCTCAACTGGGTGGTGTCTAGGCGTCGGACGCAGGTATTGCGTGATTGTCACGATGTCCGTGCCAGCTTGGTAGAGGTCTCTGAGTGCCTCGCTGATTTCCTCGCGAGTTTCACCCATCCCAAGAATCAGATTCGACTTGGTGACCAGCCCAAAGTTGCGAGCCTGAGTGATGACGTCAAGCGAACGCTCATACCTGAATGCCGGTCGGATTTGCTTGAAGATTCTCGGAACGGTCTCAACGTTGTGAGCAAAGACTTCTGGCTGGGCATCAAACACGCGTCCAAGGTACTCTGGGTTACCAGAGAAATCTGGAACGAGAATTTCTACACCGGTTCCTTCGGACTGGCGGTGGATTTCACGAATGGTCTCGGCATAGAGCCATGAACCCTCGTCCTCCAGGTCGTCTCTGGCCACACCGGTAACGGTGGCGTATCGCAGATTCATTTTGGCTACCGATTCGCCCACACGACGTGGTTCGTCGGTGTCTAGGTCGGCGGGCTTGCCGGTATCGATTTGGCAGAAGTCACAGCGTCGAGTGCACTGCGAACCACCGATTAGGAATGTGGCCTCTCGGTCTTCCCAACACTCGAAGATGTTTGGGCAACCTGCCTCTTGGCATACAGTGTGTAGGTTTTCGCTCTTAACGAGTCCCTGCAACGCCTGATATTCCGGGCCCATTTTGGCTCGAGTCTTGATCCATTCCGGCTTCTTCTCGATTGGCACCGCTGAGTTTCTAGCCTCGATGCGCAGCATCCTGCGTGGGGTCTCGGTCACTTAGTTCTCCTTGGTAGCTCGCCCATAAACTGCGGCAGGCGGGCCGCTGCTTCAGCCGGAGTAACTTCTACTCCGAGCAGCTCTGTCATGGTACTCGTTTTCGCATCGGTGATTCCGCAGGCGATGATGTGGTCGTATGCCTCGAGCGAGTTATTGCAGTTCAGTGCAAATCCGTGCATCGTGACGCGCTCGGCTACTCGGATACCAATAGCGCCAATCTTGACGTGCCCGTCTGGCGTTGGTGCCCAAATTCCAGTGCGCCCTTCAACGCGCTCTGTGTGCAGACCGAAGGATGCCGTGAGGTCGATCAGGACTTGCTCCAACCATCGCACGTAGGCGACCACGTCGATTGGTTCTGGGAGCCGTGCGATTGGATAGCCCACTAGTTGACCTGGGCCGTGCCAGGTGATCTTGCCACCGCGGTCGACATCGATAACAGGAGTGCCGTCGGTTGGTCGCTCGGAATCCTCGGTTCGTTTGCCAGCCGTATAGACCGGTGGATGTTCCAGAAGCAAAACTGTATTGGGTTTGGTTCCTGCAACAACCTCTGAGTGAACTCGCTTCTGCAGCTCCCAAGCCGCCATGTAGTCAACAAAATCGGGGTTTAGGCCAGCGTTGACGAATTCGAGCACCTAACAATCCTAAGTTGCCAGTTCTCACTGTGTTGTCCACAGCTTGCTTCGGGTGCAATCTTCGCCAAACTAAACGGCTCAGGATGCCTTCATGGCGAAACCTAAGTTTCAGGGCTGGGTCCGAGTGGCTCGCTCTCGAGCATCCCCGTTCTATCGCGGTATGCACATTATGCGGTCGGCAGAGAGCGGCTCTGCGGTTGAAGGATCTGCGGCCCACATGCATTTGATTCGGGCGCACATCACAGTTTCTGAACTAATGAGGGAACTGGATCAAGGACCCAACAAACGAATCCTGATTGATGATCGGCTTCGGGTTTGGCGAAAAAGCGAAGGCAATGGTTCGCCGCCTCGGGTGCTTCTAGACAAGCGAATTCGCCCGCGAGGTCGCACATACTTGAGAGCGGTCGGGGTCTGCAGTTTTATCGCCTTGGTTATCGCAGCTTCGTCTCAATTCGCCCACCTGAGCAAACCTATCGAACGGGTTACTGCCACAGTACGGACGAGTGAAAATCCTGTACTTCAAGAATCTTCGTCGGCGAACTGGTCGGTGCGGTCGGCTCCTCCGTCGTCACTGCCATCGTTGTCTGTCAGCACTGACTGTTCGCAGCCTCTTGCAGGTGCGGGCGGGGGTGAACCGCTAGCGGGCGATGCTGCCGCGGGCGACACTCCGCCGAGCGATACCGCAGAAGTCATCGCATTTGGAGGCGTAAAGGTATTTCTCGAAAAGACGCCACATGTGCAGGCTCTGCTGCAAGTAAAGGTCGAATCCGGCTGCTGGAAGACCTTAACTAAATGAAGAGCGGGGCGGAGCCCGTGTTGACCAGCCCTGCCCCGCTCTTTCGAGTCTTTAGAGACCCAGGTTAGCTTCGAAGTTGGCTGCCTCGAGGCGTGACTTGACGTCAACCAGGAAGCGGCTTGCATCGGCACCGTCAACGATGCGGTGATCGTATGACAGGGCTAGGTAAACCATGCTGCGGATAGCGATTGAGTCGTTTCCGAACTCGTCGGTAACCACGACAGGGCGCTTGGTTACGACACCGGTTCCAAGAATTGCAACCTGTGGCAGGAACACGACAGGGGTGTCGAACAGTGCGCCGCGCGAGCCGGTGTTGGTGAGGGTGAAGGTGCCACCGCTCAGCTCATCTGGCTTCAACTGGTTGTTGCGTGTGCGGGCTGCCAGGTCAGCGATCTGACCAGCAATCTGAGCGATGTTCAGCGACGCAGCATCACGCAGCACTGGAGTCAGCAGGCCGCGCTCGGTGTCCACAGCGAAGCTGATGTTCTCGGTGCCGTGGTAAACGATGTTCTCGCCGTCAACCGACGCGTTGATCTTCGGGTGTACCCGAAGTGCCTCGGCGGCTGCGAGTGCAAAGAACGGCATGAAGTTGAGCTTGGTTCCGAACTTCGCTACGAACTGTGGTTGAACCTTCGAGCGAAGCTGAGCGATTCCAGTCACGTCAACCTCAACCACGGTGGTGAGCTGTGCGGTGCTAACCATGGATGCGACTGCGCGCTCTGCAAGCACCTTGCGCAGGCGTGACATCGGTTCTGTGGTTCCGCGCAGTGGCGAGGCTTCGCCAGGAACGTGTACCGCAGGAGCGCTAGCCGCAACTGGAGCTGCGCCCTGAGCGGCTGCCGGTGCTGAGGTGGCAGCAAGTACGTCATCCTTGCGGATGCGACCACCAACGCCCGTGCCGTTGACCGAAGCGAGGTCAACACCAGATTCGGCGGCCAGACGGCGAACCAGAGGAGTTACGTAGCCTGGGTCGGTTGGCTGACCGGCTGGCGTAGCGGCGGGAGTTACAGTTGGAGTCGCGACCGGTGCTACTACAGGTGCGACAACAGGTGCTGCTGGTGCTGGAGTAACAGCTGGTGCAGGTGCGGCTACTGGAGCTGGCACAGGCTCTGGGGTAGCAGCAGGGGCGGGAGCAGAAGCTGGAGCAGCTTCAACGACTGGCTCCGCGGCTGCTGGTGCCGGAGCAGGTGCCGAGCCAGCGCCTGAACCATCGCCGATGATAGCCAAGACTGCGCCGACCTCGACGGTCTCGTCTTCTTGAACCAGAATCTGCTCAATGACACCTGCGACGGGTGATGGGATCTCGGTGTCAACTTTGTCGGTCGAAACCTCTACCAGAGGCTCGTCAACCGCGATGGTGTCGCCGACCTTCTTGAGCCAGCGGGTTACGGTGCCCTCGGTTACGCTCTCGCCAAGAGCTGGAAGCTTTACTGATTCACTCATTTTCTTAGAGGCTCCTTGTTTGCCTATGCGTGTGCGTGTAGCGGTTTTCCGGCCAAGGCTAGGTGCGCCTCGCCGATGGCTTCGTTCATGGTCGGGTGTGCGTGAATGAGGGTAGCAACATCCTCTGGGTGCGCCTCCCAGTTCACGATCAGCTGAGCCTCACCGATCTGCTCGCCGACGCGAGAACCGATCATGTGAACGCCGATTACAGGGCCGTTGTTGCGGCGGATTAGCTTGATGAAACCTGCGGTTCCAAGAATCTGACTCTTTCCGTTTCCGCCGAGGTTGTACTCGTAGGTCGAGATGTTCTCAGCGCCGTACTTCTCAGCTGCCTTGGCCTCCGAGAGTCCGACAGATGCAATTTCTGGCTCACAGTAGGTGACCTTCGGGATGCCGATCTCGTCAATTGCTACTGGGTTGAGACCAGCGATTTCCTCAGCGATGAAGATGCCCTGCTGGAATCCGCGGTGTGCGAGCTGAAGACCAGGCACGATGTCGCCGGCTGCGTAAACGCCAGGCACGCTGGTCTGCAGACGCTCGTTGGTAAGCACGTAGCCGCGATCCATCGAAATGCCGTTTTCTTCGTAGCCGAGTCCGGCGGTGAAAGGTCCGCGACCGACGGCGACCAGCATCAGGTCGGCTTCGAACTTCTCGCCATTTTCGAGCGAAACAACTACACCGTTTGCGTGCTGTTCGACGCCTGAGAAGCGAACACCAAGTTTGAAGTCGATGCCGCGCTTGCGGAAGGCTCGTTCAAGGCCCTTGCTTACCGCCTCGTCTTCGTTTGGCACGAGGTGGCTTAGCCCTTCGATGATGGTGACTTCAGCGCCGAACGAGCGCCAGATCGAAGCAAATTCAACGCCGATTACGCCTCCACCAAGCACGATCACCTTGTTTGGAACATAGTCGAGAGCGAGAGCGTGCTCTGAGGTGATGACGCGTCCACCGATTTCTAGGCCAGGAAGGCTGCGACTGTACGAACCGGACGCAAGGATGAGGTTGGTGCCGGTATAGGTGTCTTCGCCAACCAGAATGGTTTTGGCGCCGACCATTTTTCCCATGCCAGAGACGAGGGTTACCTGCTTTGATGCAACTAGACCGCTGAGACCCTTGTAAAGACGCTCGATGATCGAGTCACGATACTTGTTAACAACCGGCATGTTGATTGCGCCGAAGGTTGAATCGACACCGTAGTGGGCTGATTCGCGAACCACGTCGGCTACCTCTGCGCTGTGCAGCAGAGCCTTGGTTGGGATACAACCCTTGTGCAGGCAGGTGCCGCCGAGCTTGTCCTTCTCAATAAGTGCTACGGATTTTCCGAGCTGAGCTGAACGCAGTGCTGCAGCGTAACCGCCGCTTCCACCGCCGAGGATTACTACATCGAAATTGTGGTTAGCCACGTGATTTTGCTCCAAACAATTAGGGCGAATAGCCTCTAAAACTTTACTACTGTTCGAACTGGTCGGCCTAAATCATCGATTCGGCGAGCGCAACGAGCGTGCGAACGTACGAGCCGCTGGCTCCCTTGCCGATGTATCCGTAAGGTGCAACATCGTTATTTGCCGGCCCAGCGATATCAAGGTGAGCCCACTCGAGAATGTCATCTGCGTCGTTTGAGCCCTTCTTGGTGCCGACGAACTCCTGAAGGAACAAGCCGCCGACGAGCATTCCGCCAGCAGGATTTCCGAGTTTCGCGTTGATTAGATCCGCGGTTTCACCCTCAAGGTTCTTCTTTAGTTCTGGCGCGAGAGGCATGTGCCAGACCAATTCGCCTGCCGCTGCGGCTGCATCCTTGACGGCATTGATTGCGGCACCAGTGCCCATGAGTCCTGCGTAACGATTACCCAGGGCAACGGTTGCAGCACCGGTCAGGGTTGCCACGTCCACGATTAGGTCTGGGTGCTCTGCAGATGCTGAAATGAGCCCATCAGCCAGAACCAGGCGGCCCTCGGCGTCGGTGTTAGTGATCTCTACCGTCTTTCCGTTGCGGTACCTGATGATGTCGTTTGGTCGAGTAGCTGATCCAGACGGCAGGTTCTCAGCAAGGCAAAGCCAACTGGTGACCTTGATCGGTAGTCCGAGTTTCGCGATTGCCAGCACGGTTTGCATCACAGTGGCGGCACCCGTCATGTCGTACTTCATGCCAATCATCGAAGTTGGGGGCTTAAGCGAAAGGCCTCCACTGTCGAAAGTAATTCCCTTGCCCACAAGAGCCAGCTTCTTTTTGGCGCCCTTGGGTGCGTATTCGATCTTGACCAGACGGGGTCCTCGGGTTGAGCCTGAACCGACGGCAAGAATTCCAACCATGCTGTCCGCTTGCAGTTTCTTTTCATCCCAGATGGTTACCTTCACAGGAAGATCTTTTGCCTGCTTCAGTGCGGCGGATGCGACCGCGGCAGGGTAAAGCTCATTAGGGGGAGTGTTGACAAGGTCTCGGGTTTGGTGAACGGCTTGGCTCAGCACCAGGATTCGCTCAGCCTCGACCTTTGGCAGCTTTAGCGCGGTGATTGCCGAGATTTCCGAGGTAACGCGCTTTGCTTTCGTGTCGCCTTTGAACAGAGTGAACTCGTAGTTGGCAACTGCGGCGCCTTCGAAGGATGCGACCAGCGCACTCTGGTGCGCGAAGTCCAAGGCAAAGTGAACTCGAGCGAAGGTGCCAAGCTGACGCACCCCCGCTCCAGCCAGTGCTCGATAGTCATCAACCGTGAGTTCACGCTTGCCTAGGCCGAGCAGCGCGATTGCTACGCCGGATGGCGTGACATACCGGGTGAGGCTCTCGAGCGAAGTCGAAGCTCCCAGAGCAGAAAGGTTCAGTTGCGCGACGACTGCGGCCAAATCACTTGATTCGAGCGCGGTTGGAATGACCGCGACAGGGTTGCCCTTTGAGTCTGGCTTGACGCCGATGACAAGCGCATCCCGGTCGGTGAATTTTGGAAGCTTGGTGGTGGTTGAAAGCTTTAGCGAGTTCATAGTCCCCATGCTAATCAAGAACTCGGCGGTTAGGATTCAGACATGGCTATTGGTGGTTCACTCGTTCGTTACGAGGCAGATTTGAGTGCGGTTCCGGCCGGACTGCCGCTGGTTATTTCGCTCAGTGGTTTCGCGGATGCCGGGTCTGTGATTTCGCAGGTGCGCGAAGTGCTGATCGAAGATCAGGAACCAGTTCGCTTGGTGACGTTCTCGAACGATGAACTGCTCGATTACCGATCTCGACGTCCGGTCATGGAGTTTAGGCGCGACCATGTTGCCGACTATCGCCCACTTGAGTTGGCTCTCGACCTGCTCAGGGATGCTGTCGGGCGACCATACCTGCTGCTGCACGGCTACGAACCCGATTTCCGCTGGGAGCAGTTTTCTCAGACCGTAATCGGGTACATCCAGCGACTTCAGGTTTCGGGTTCCAGTTGGGTGCATTCGATTCCCTTTCCGATTCCGCACACCAGGAATCTTGGGCTGGCCATAAGCGGAAATCAGCCAGAGATCGCTGAGCGCAAAGCTGAATGGCGACCTCAGACTCAGGTGCCGGGAAACGTTCTGCACCTGCTCGAATTCGAACTTTCCAAAATCGATCAGCCAATTACCGGATACGTATTACTTGTGCCGCATTATCTGGCAGATAACGAGTATCCAAGTGCTTGCGTGTTTGCGATGGAGCAGCTGATGGCCCACAACGGCTTGGTCTTCGAGATGGATCACGTGCGCGACTCTGCCGTGGAGTTCAACCGCAAGCTCACGGAGCAGCTGTCCTCGAACGAAGAGCTGGCGCAGCTTGTGGCGAATTTGGAATCTGGATACGCGACGGTCGCTGGACGTTCTGACAGCGATTTCAGCGCGAAACAGTTCAGTGAACCTGACGCCAATCAGCTCGCCGATCAGCTCGAGAACTTCTTGGCCGCCCAGAATCGCGAAGAACAAGACGACTCAAACTAGGTAGTCTCCTGAGCATCCGCTGAGGTTTTCGCTCAAACTCCAGATTCGCTGCCTGAAATCCGAATCGCTAGCCCTCTCCGGAACGATGGCAGGTTTGGTTCTTCCCCAGAGCTCGAAGTGTCGAGGCCCCAAATAGGTAAATTCAGATGAATTTGTCACAGTGGCGAGTGCTGCGTCAACAATGGGCATCGCACCAAAGCGAGTGCTTTGAGCAAACAGGTACTCTGCGGGGCGAACGTAACTCTTGCCATAGCGTGATGCGCGAGTGAAGCCTGGATGCGCCGCTGTCGAGCTCATGCTGCGCAAGTGCGGATCTGAGCTCGCGCGCATCCTCTCGTTCAGTTCGATCGCGAACACCAGGTTCATCAGTTTGCTCCTTGCATAGAGCGCGCTAACGTCCAAATCCGGGGCCTCGAGGTTCTCTGGCGCAGCGATCCTCGCCACGATTGAAGCGACAGTGGTTACTCGCGCACCCCGATTCGCCGTTGGCAACAGCCCTAGGGTCAACAGAAAGGGTGCCAAATGATTGATGCCGAGGTGCCATTCGTGACCCTGCGCCGTGGTGCCGGCCCCTTCAACGACCTTGACGCCGGCGTTGTTGATCAACAAATCCCAGCCCTCGGGCAGCAACCGTGCACCCTCGCGAACAGCATCCAAATTCGAGAAATCGATGGGAGTGAACGCCACTTCAATACCTGGAAACTTGTCTGACAACTGCTTGGCTACTGCGCTTAGTCGTTCGCGGTTGCTGCTAACCAAGTTCAGATTCCAGCCAAGACGCGCGAGTTTTTCGGCGGCGGCAAGTCCGATACCGCGACTTGCTCCAGTTACGATTGCCAAGTTCGACATTCCCTGATTCTAGGCTCGCATGGTCATTCAAACTCGATTTGGCAAAAGGCTCGCAATTGCCGTCGCAACTTTTGCCTACTTCGTTGCGGTAACCCAGAGAAGCAGCCTCGGAGCGGTGTCCAATCAGGCAATCGAGCGATTCTCTGTTCTTGCGGTCGAGCTATCGACTCTCGCCGTGGTTCAGTTGCTGGCGTACGCCGCAATGCAAATCCCAGCCGGCTTCATCATTGACAGATTCGGCGTTCGCTGGTCAATGACCTTCGGGCTTGCCCTAATTGCAATCGGCCAAGTGCAGGTTGCCATCGCTGAGCAGTATTGGCTCGCGGCTGGTGGACGCTTGCTTCTTGGCGTGGGGGATGCCTTCATCTTCATATCTCTTGTGCGCCTAATTCAGGCTTCTCTCGCTGGCCGTAAAGGCGCGACCTGGCAACAGCTTCTAACCAACATCGGCCAGCTGGGTCAGGTTGCTAGCGCAATTCCGTTTGCCTGGTTACTTGGGATCTACGGCTGGACCAGTGCTTTCTTGGGGCTGGCAGCCTTAGCTCTGGCAGCTGCCGCTCTAGTGGTTCTTGGTACCGCGACAACACCTCAACCAAAGATTGTCGAGAGAACCGCGAATCTCGCTGAAAGCCTGCGCGCTACCCTGGCCGATCCGGCCGCTAGAGCAGCCTTTTGGACCCACTTCACGCTTCAGAGCAGCGGTTCCACTTTCGTGCTGCTTTGGGGAAGAACGTATCTCGAGCATGTTTATGAGGTGACGGATGCCCAGGCAGGACTCATCCTCAGCAGCTTCGTGGTGTTTGCGTTTTCACTCGGGCCGATCATCGCGAGGGTAAGCACTCGGTCGCCAATTTGGCGCCAGCGCGTGGTCACAACAATCGCAATGTGGATTGCAGTGTCCTGGGTCTGCGTCGAGCTCCTGACAAATTCGCTTGGGATGCTATCGATTTGGCTGGTTATGCCTGCTCTCGCCGCGGGTGGAGCCGGCAGCATGATTGCTTTCCAGATCACACAGGGCTATTGCCCAAAGCCACGACTCGGAATTGCCAACGGTTTCGCAAACATCGGTGGGTTCCTGGCAACACTGCTCATGATGGCGCTCGTTGGTTTCGTAGTGGACGTTGCGTTTGCGACAGGGATAAGCACAGAGCGCTACAGCGCCATCGGCCTCGAGGCGGGTATGGCATCCCACCTTTTGATTCTCTTTTTTGGATTCTGGAGATTCAGGAAGAATCACGCCAAGCTTTCTGTTTAATCGTCGTATCCTGTGCGATACTTATCAGACGACCCATTCATGGCGCTCTTTTTGCGACTTGACATGGGTCTAAATAATGCCCGGATTAGATTCAAACGAAGCGCGACTCATGCGGGGAAGTCGAAAGGCAAAAGATGGCTAAGAAGGATTCAGGCACAGGAGAAAAGAAGCGCAGCTTCTTAGATCGACTGCTGCACCCAAACCAGGCTTCAGCCCAGGCTAGCCTAGAGCAACAAAAGGACACCGAGACCATTCCTCCTGTAACGCCAAAATCCGCTTCAAAGTCACCTGCCAAGACCACCGCCAAGCCTGCCGCATCCAAGTCAGCGCCTGCGGCGAAGGCTGAATCTGCAAAAGCGAAGCCCGCGGCCAAAGCCGACGCTGTCAAGCCTTCAGCGAAGAAGCCAGCTGTCAAGACCGCAGCCGCTGCCGAACCGCCCGGCTCGAAGAAGTCAGCTTCAGACAAGAAGCCAACTTCAAAGACTGCTGCTAAAGAAACGAAGCCATCGACGAAGTCCGAAGGGGCGAGCAAAACCGCTTCAAAGAGCGTCAAGGCTGCTAAGCCTTCAGCCAAAGCGAGCGCGGTCGAGCCTAAGCCGACTAAGGCCAAGACCAAGGACGCTGCCGAAGTTGACGTCATTGAAGAAGTTTCGGTCGAGAAAAAAGCCGCCAAGCCTGCAAAGACCGCCAAGCCTGCAAAGGAAGCAAAGCCGGCGAAGGCTCCAAAGGCCGCGAAGCTGCCAAAGGGCATGATCGATGACCCCGAGGATGAGCTCGATGAGGATGAAGAGGATCTGCCACCACTGGGCGAGAACCTGGTTGAGCTCGAGGCTGTACCAGAGGTTGTAGCCGAGGCGCCAGCAGCAGAGGATGCCGTTGACGATCTTCTGCACCCCGACGAGTCAAAGTTGCTCGAAGCTTTAGACAACAAGGGTGGTCTGGTTCTAAGCCACCGTGAAGACGAAGACATTCCGGTTCAGAGCACCACAATCACCGGTGCGACTGCAGACCCGGTCAAGGACTACCTGAAGCAAATCGGCAAGGTTGCACTGCTGAACGCAGAGCTCGAGGTCGAGCTTGCTAAGCGCATCGAGGCTGGTTTGTTCGCTGAAGAGAAGCTGAGCACCGAGGGCGACAAACTGAGCGAGGAGCTCAAGCGCGACCTGCGCTGGGTCGTCAAGGACGGCCAGCGAGCCAAGAGCCACCTGCTCGAGGCAAACCTTCGTCTCGTGGTTAGCCTCGCCAAGCGTTACACCGGTCGCGGAATGCAGTTCCTGGATCTTATTCAAGAAGGAAACCTCGGCCTGATTCGTGCGGTAGAAAAGTTCGACTACACCAAGGGTTACAAGTTCTCAACCTATGCAACTTGGTGGATTCGTCAGGCGATTACTCGAGCCATGGCAGACCAGGCGCGCACCATTCGCATCCCAGTGCACATGGTTGAAGTAATCAACAAGCTTGCTCGAGTTCAGCGTCAGCTGCTTCAGGACCTCGGTCGAGAACCGACGCCCGAAGAGATCGCTCGCGAGTTGGACATGACCCCTGAAAAGGTAGTCGAGGTGCAGAAGTATGGTCGCGAACCAATTTCGCTCTCGACCCCGCTCGGTGAAGACGGCGACAGCGAGTTCGGTGATCTCATCGAGGATACCGAAGCTGTAGTTCCGGCTGATGCAGTCGGGTTCACCATGTTGCAGCGCGAGCTTGAGCGTATCCTCGACTCGTTGCACCCACGCGAAGCCGGAGTTATCCGCTCGCGCTTCGGATTGGGCGACGGAGTCCAGAAGACTCTCGACCAGATCGGTGAAGAGTTCGGCGTCACTCGTGAACGAATTCGACAGATTGAACAGAAGACAATGTCGAAGCTTCGTCACCCGTCTCGCTCGCAGATGCTTCGCGACTATCTAGACAACTAGCATGAGTTTTTTGGCAATCTTGCTGGGGCGCATCGTTCGCGCACTAGTGAGGTTGGTCAGGCCCGGCGGAGGCAGTGCGCTTCCCGGTTTGGTCGTTTCGAAGATTGCCCCGGGTCTGCTATACCGATTCCTGGGCAAATTGCCGATGGGCGTATTCGTGGTTACCGGATCAGCCGGAAAGTCCACCACCACAAAGATGCTGGTCGCGATTGCTAGGGCCCATGGACTTCGAGTGTTCACAAACCCCAGCACTGCGAATATCCTTCAGGGCTACTATTCGACGATTATCGAAAAGACCAACTTCTGGGGCAGATCAAACGACCAAATCGCGATTCTAGAAATGGATGAGGGACACGCTGCCGATTTTGCCCGCAGATTTAGCCCTCGCTATAGCGCCATTCTCAACGTTTTCGAAGACCAGCTGGATCGATTCGTTGACCCGGCTTTAGTAAGGCAAAAGCTCCTCGAAGTTGCAAAGCGAACAACCGTGGGAGTCGTCTTCAACTCGGATGATCAAAACACTTTGTTGATCGATCAATCGATGAGTGAGAACCGTTCGACGCAGACCTTGAAGCGAACCTGGTTCGGCCTCTCCGAGCATCTTTTCCAACAAACCGAATACGGATATGCGGCAACCTATCTCGATGAATTGCCCCGGAAATCACCCGAAGTAACCGTTTCTAAGCTTGATGGTCGTGCCCTAGAGCTGGGTTTCGATGGGCGCAGTTTTGCTCTCGAGCTGCCGAATCGCGGAATGCACTTTGCGATGGACGCGGCCGCGGCAATCTGCTGTGCCCGACTGCTTTTCGGTGAGCGATTTAGCCCTGAGCTTGCGACGTCAACTCTGGCCGAATTACCTCCGGTTTTCGCGCGAGGCGAGATCGCGACTGTACGCGGCGAAGATATCGAGTTCATCTTGGTTCAGAACCCGATTAGTTTTCAGTTGAATCTCGACAACCTATCCACGAACCCAGAACAGATTATGGTCGCCATTGGCCGCGACGTCCATGATCCGTCTTGGCTCTGGACAGTAGATTTTCAAAACCTCAGTCACGCCGATGTGGTGTCTGGTTACAACGCCGCGGAAATCGCATTGCGGCTCATGTACGACGAGGTTCCGTTGGGATTGATTACGGACGATCTTGAACATGCCATCGAGCGTTTTCTCGAACTGCCTAAACCCACACACGGTCACAAGACCGTGATCTTTTCTGCGGATGCGATGAGGCGGATGAGACGCTATTTGGGTATGACCGACCCTGAGGATGTGAGCCGATAATGCGCGAAATCGAGATTGTCGTGCTTTTCCCAAGGCATCTGAACCTCAATGGTGATTTGGCAAATGCTGGTGTTTTGGCCAAGAGACTCGGTTGGTACGGCTATGGAAGCAACGTATCGTTGGTGGACATTGGTGATCCCATTCCAGCCCAAGTGGACTTGATTGTCCTTGGGCACGGTTCAAAAAATGCCTGGAATGAGATCTTCGATAAGGCCCAAGCGCAGCTCGAGTGGCTATCCGCCGCCATCGCTGGCGGGGTCTTCACCCTTGCAATCGCATCCGGCTACGAGTACCTGGCGGCGAAGGGTCATCTGGGCAGTGAATTACTCGAATTGACCAAGAGTGCGAACGTTAGGCGAAGCGAATTCGCGACGATAGCGACAGAACTCTTTGGATCGACAATCGAAGCGCTCGGCTATGTCAACTCGGAATCCAAGCTGCCGCTGCTTGTCGGGCAAAGTCGGTTGATTGGTTCGCTCTTGCACGGTCCGCTGCTCGCTAAGAACGCAAAGCTAGCAGATTTGCTGATCCAAACGCTTACCGGCGAACAGCCTTCGGCGAGTTCGGATCTCGCGGCAGAGCAGATTCGACGCGTGGACGCTGTGGCCGAACAGATTTGGAAGCTGGAGAAACCGGATTAGCGGTTTAGTAGCTTTTCGCTTTCGTCGTGCCAAGTGATTGCAACTGATTCGAGGCGAGACTTTGCCTCGGCAGCGTGGTGGGCGCAGAATAGCAACTCGCCACTGGTAAGGGTCACGCGCACGAAAGCCTGCGCACCGCAAGAGTCGCAACGATCGAGCATGGTCAATGGTTGCTTGCCATCGAACGAGGTTTCGTTGTTTGCTTCTTGGGCGAGGTTCTGAGATTCCAAAGCGGTGCCTTTCTTACCTCCCAATTGAAGCACGGGGGTGCGACACTCACGGACACATTCTGCCCGTGTTCGCTATCTGCGTATCGCTGAATCCGGAGCTTTCGGGCGGCTCCGGGATCGGGCTATTTGACCCGTGTCGAATCGGGTTCGGTCTCGGTCACAAAGTAGCCTTGTCTGGTGCCAGAAAACGAGTATTCAGCAAGACATTTGAGCGTCCTCGAAGGCCTCGAGGCTGTTCGCAAACGACCTGGTATGTACATCGGTTCGACCGACTCTCGTGGCCTCATGCACTGCCTTTGGGAGATCATCGATAACTCTGTCGATGAGGCATTGGCCGGTTTCGGAAACCGAATCGAGATTGTGTTGCACTCGGACTCTTCCGTCGAGGTTCGCGACTTCGCACGAGGCATCCCTGTAGATATCGAACCAAAGACCGGTTTGAGTGGTGTCGAGGTCGTTTTCACCAAGCTTCACGCAGGTGGCAAGTTCGGATCTGGCTCCTACCAGGCATCGGGTGGTTTGCACGGTGTGGGTGCCTCGGTTGTTAATGCACTGTCTGCCCGTCTCGATGTTGAGGTTGATCGCGATGGCAAAACGCATCGGATGAGTTTCAGAAGAGGCGAGCCGGGTGTCTTCGATGACAGCAAGGGCATCCGAGCTGACAACCCGTTCACGGCGTTTGATAACGAAAGCAAGTTAGAGGTCATCGGGAAGGTTGCCAAGGGCGTATCCGGCACTCGAGTGCGTTACTGGGCGGATCCGCAAATCTTTGTGACTGAAGCTGCCTTCGTACTTGAAGATCTTTTGGCTAGGGCCAAGCAGACCGCATTTCTGGTTCCCGGGTTAGCGATTTCCATCGCCGACCACCGCGGTGAGTTGGCTCAAAACCCGCAGAAATTTGATTTCAAGTTCGATGGTGGAATCGCGGAATTTGTCGAACACATGAGCTCGGATTCGGCCGTGACAGACATCTGGCGCCTTAGCGGTACGGGTTCTTTCGTCGAGACTGTTCCAGTGCTTGACGAATCCGGAAACATGGTTTCGCGCGAGGTTGAGCGTGAATGCGGAGTTGATATCGCGGTTCGCTGGGGAACCGGTTACGACACTTCCGTCAAAAGCTTCGTCAACATCATTGCCACTCCAAAGGGTGGCACACACCTCGCAGGCTTCGAACAAGCTTTGCTCAAGGTTTTCCGGGCGCAGAGCGAGGCAAATTCGCGCAAGCTGAAACTCGGCAACGACAAACTTGAAAAGGATGATGTTCTTGCTGGACTAACGTCAATCGTCACTGTTCGATTGTCTGAGCCACAGTTTGAGGGGCAGACCAAGGAGATCCTCGGAACTCCAGCAGTCAAGAACATCGTCTCAAACATCGTTACAAAGTCCTTGAACGAGCGTTTTGCAAGCTCCAAGCGTGACGATAAGGCACAGACAGCCTTGCTGCTAGAAAAGGTTGTCGCCGAGATGAAGGCGCGAGTCAGCGCACGCACCCACAAAGAGACTCAGCGTCGCAAGAACGCGCTCGAGACCTCCTCGCTACCTACCAAACTTGTTGACTGTCGAACTCAGGAAACCGAAGGATCCGAACTCTTCATCGTTGAGGGTGATTCGGCTTTAGGCACAGCAAAACTTGCTCGCGATAGTGAGTACCAGGCACTGCTTCCGATTCGAGGAAAGATTCTCAACGTGCAGAAGGCGTCGGTCAGCGACATGTTGTCGAATGCCGAATGCGCATCCATCATTCAGGTGATCGGCGCGGGTTCTGGCCGCAGCTTCGATTTGGATTCTGCGCGTTACGGCAAGGTGATTCTTATGAGTGACGCCGACGTTGATGGCGCACACATTCGCACGCTGTTGCTAACCCTGTTCTTCAGATACATGCGACCTCTAGTTGAAGCGGGTCGCGTGTTCGCCGCAGTACCTCCGCTTCACCGGGTTGAAATTATCAACCCGGGTGCTAAAGCGAATGAGGTTGTTTACACCTACTCGCAGGCTGAGCTGGAGAACCTTCTAGAGAAGCTATCCAAGGCCGGCAAACGTTACAAAGAGCCGATTCAGCGTTATAAGGGGCTCGGTGAAATGGATGCCGATCAGCTTGCCGAAACCACGATGGACAAGTCCAAACGTACGCTTCGCCGCGTGCGAGTCGAGGATGCCGCAATGGCCGAGCGAGTCTTTGAATTGCTGATGGGCAACGACGTAGCTCCGAGACGTGATTTCATCATCGACTCGGCAGACAGTTTTGAGCGCGATCGAATCGACGCTTAGTCGTTTGAGGCTGGCAAGAAACCGATTGCTGAGATTGGAGTGGCCAGCGCGGTTCCGCTAGCATCGCGTTTCGCGAGCGTGGCAGGCAGTTCAACTGTGGCCCCTGCCTTGCCCAAAGCTGCAGGGTTTTCACCGACATAAGCGAGTACAACCTGATCCTCGCCCTTTAGGAACTTGTGCGCTCTGACGCCTCCAGTTGCACGTCCCTTGGTTGGGAATTCGGCGATATCCGATACCTTGATTGAACCTGCATCGACGCCGACCAAGGCTCCCGAGAAGTTTGCGATGGTGACCACCCTAGTCTCGGCTTGCGACGAGTAACCACCGAAGTAAACCACTCGGTCGCCGTCGCTCAGAGAGATTCCAGCCATTCCTCCGGCTGGGCGACCCTGTGGTCTCACATTCGAAGCCGAGTAATGCAGCATCTGAGCTTGCGCAGTAATGAATGCCAGCGAACTAGAGTCTTGCGCGAGGCAAGCGCCCACAACCTCATCGCCGTCCTTAAGGCTGATGAGCTCGAAATCATCCTTGACCGGGTACTCGGCCGCAACTCGCTTGACGACGCCTTGACGAGTGCCCAGTGCAAGTGGCGTGCTGTTTGATGCGTCGAAACAGAACACGAGACGCTCATCCGCGCTTAGGCCCAAGAAGGAATCGACTTTCACGAATGAGCCTGGGTCAGTTGCATCGGCCGGGGGAACGTCAGCCACGTGCATTCTGAGACCTCGGCCCTTCGAGGTAACGAAGACAAGGTCACTTCTGGTCGTCGTTGCTACGCGACTGAGTAGGGCATCGTGCTTGTTGCGTTTCTTGGCCGTGATTGAAAATTCTTCTTCGGTAACGCGAGCCAGCAGACCACTTGAGGTGACAAGCACCCCGCAAGGCATGTCGGCGAGTTCGGCATCCATCGACATCGCCTTAGCTGCGGTAAGCGGCTTGACCTCGCCGAGGTCGCTCATGAGCACCGAGCGGCGCGGATCGCCGTATTTGTCGGCTACCTCTGACAGCTCGCTCGAAACAACATCTCGCAGGGCTTGGTCATTTGACAGGATGCGTTCCAGCTCAGCAATCTCACTGCGTAATGTCGCGCTCTCGGTCTCGAGTTCGATGCGGCTGAACTTGGTGAGCCGACGCAGGCGCAACTCAAGGATGTATTCGGCCTGGGCTTCCGAGAGTCCAAAGGTTTGCTGCAGTTTGGTTCGCGCTTCATCGACCTCGTCGCTGTTTCGGATCACCGCGATGACCTTGTCGATGTCGGCAATCGCAATAAGCAAACCTTCGAGCAGATGCAAGCGGGCTTGTTTTTTGCCGAGTCTGTTCTTGCTTCGACGTCTGGTCACAAGGACTCTGTGCGCGAGATAAACGCCCAGTAGGTCACGCATGCCCAACGTGGCAGGGCGTCCGGCAACCAAGGTCACGTTGTTGATTCCGAAGGATTCCTCAAGTGGAGTGAACTTGTAAAGCAGCTCGAGTACCGCGGCTGGATCGAATCCCGTCTTCAGACCAATTACCAGCTTTAGGCCGTTAGCGCGGTCAGTGAGATCGGTTACGTCCGAGATTCCCTGAAGTTTCTTAGAGTTGACGCCGTCCTTTATCTTTTCGATTACCTTCTCTGGCCCAACAAGATAAGGAAGTTCGGTTACCACCAGGCCTAGTTTTCGCGGGCCAACACTTTCGACAGCAACCTTGGCGCGCATCTTGAAGATACCGCGCCCACTTTCGTAGGCCTCTCGGATGCCTTCCAGGTTGGTGATGATTGCACCGGTCGGCAGATCTGGCCCAGGAAGATGAGCCATTAGGTCGTCCAGGGTTGCCTGAGGATTCTCGAGCAGATGTCTGGCCGCTGCGACTACCTCGCGCAGATTATGCGGTGGCATGTTGGTCGCCATGCCCACGGCAATACCGCTCGAACCGTTCACCAGCAAGTTCGGGAATGCGGCAGGCAAAACCTCGGGTTCGGTCAGTTGCGCGTCGTAATTTGGCTTGAAATCAACTACGTCCTCGTCGAGGCCCTCGTTCATCAGCATCGCGGCGTTCGAGAGTCGAGCTTCTGTGTAACGAGCCGCCGCTGGGCCGTCATCCAACGAGCCGAAGTTACCGTGGCCATCGATAAGCGGCATCCTCAGACTAAATGGCTGTGCCATTCGAACCAAAGCGTCGTAGATGGCGCCGTCACCGTGCGGGTGGAGTTTACCCATCACTTCGCCGGTGACGCGGGCCGATTTGACGTGCCCGCGGTCGGGGCGAAGGCCCATCTCACCCATCTGATAAACAATTCGGCGGTGTACGGGTTTCAGGCCATCTCGAGCGTCTGGCAGCGCGCGTGCGTAAATAACCGAGTATGAGTACTCGAGGAATGATTCCTGCATCTCGGCTGATAGATCGATATCGACTATTCGTTCCGAAGGCGTGTGCTGATCCGTCATGTTCCTAGATGGCTGTGTGGCAAGATTTACCTGATGGCAACGACTTTACCCCGTGCCCCAAAAACTTTGGGGAGGCTGCGGCATGTATTCGCCTCGGCGGTGGAAAGCGTCCAGGGTAGGCCCAATCCGCTCGAGCTGGAGCCTTCCAAACTAACCGTTGTGCTTCTGGTGGACGGTCTTGGTTCGGCCAATTTAGATTTTGCTGCAGGACATGTCAGAAACCTAAAGCGTTTCGACAGCCTGGACATGCGTCTAGCAACTGTTTTTCCGACCACGACAGCCTCGGCACTCGTGAGCCTCGCATCCGGTTTGATACCAAGCGAGCACGGTTTCGTTGGCTACAACATCTATGACCGCGTTTTAGCGCAATCCCAGAACATGCTCAGTGGCTGGAAAGCGCCGGGGGAGTCCCTGGCCTGGCTCACCACCCCAACGGCGCAGTTCAGCGCCAATAAAGGTGGTGTTTCAACAGTCTTCCTGGGTCATTCAAGCTATCGTGACAGCGGCTTCACCGAGGTGATTATGGGCGGCGCCCGCTTTATCGCAGCAGACACCATCGGCGCGCGCTTCGATGAGGCGATCCGGCTTTGTAAAGCCGGCTTCAGGGGAGTTGTTTATCTATACGTGCCCGAACTAGATCAGAGTGGGCACGCGTTTGGCCCTCGAAGCCAGCAGTGGATTGAGCAAGCCGAATCTTTGGATCAAGCCGCCGTCATGCTCGCCGGCGCCCTTGGGCCAGGCCAGCAAATGCTTGTCACTGCAGACCACGGCATGGTTCAGGCAGAGGTTGACGAACATGTCCACTGGGATGCGTTTGAGCTCGAGACACCGACCTTCGTTGGCGGAGACACGCGCTGCAATTTCGTTTATCTACCCGCAGGTGTTGACCTCGAGGGTTACCAAGGTGAATTGAGAGAGTGCCTACCCGAGTCGGTTCACGTTGTCACAGCTCAGGAGTTGGCGTCCAACGGGTGGCTTGAAGTAAATCAAGCGGTAGCAAGTCGATTGCCGGATTTGTACCTGATTTGCTCAGGCCGGGGTGCTCTGTATCACCGCAAGTTCGCATCCTTCAAATCTCTTCGGATGCTGGGACACCACGGCGGTATAAGCGCTGACGAACTGAACGTTCCCGGACTGATAACTCGCGGCTAGAAGTGGTCAGCCGCGTCCAGGAACGCAGTCGGATTAGTCATCGGTCTTGGTGCCGAAAACAATTTCGTCCCAGCTTGGAATGCCAGGTCGACCCTTCTTGGTTTCCGGCTTTGGCTCATCGGCCGACCTCTGCGACGCGGCTGATTGCTGCGAATCGCCACTGTCCAGATCTACCTCAGCTGCAACCTCGTCCTCGGGCTCGATAGCCGGAAGCTGAGACTCCTCGGGGCGCTCGTGAATTTGGGTTCCGTTACTCAGCTGATCCTCTGTGACTACGCGAATCGAAGTGGTGACCGGCGTCGGCTCTTCAACTGGAATCAACGGACGAGTCGCGCCCGGTTGCCTCAGCTCAGATTCGGGCGCGTGCTCGGCATCCCGAGGTGATTCACTTGTACGCTTTGATCGCACTTCGCTGAGCAAATCGCTCGTGACTGGGGGGCTTGCTGGCTTTGTTGGTGCTTCGCTCGCGGATTGCGGCTGCTCAGCCACCTGTGCCGCCTCGGGCTCTGGAGTAGCGTCGCTGGATACCAGGGGCTCTTCGCCTCGAACGACGGTGAGATGGCCCTTCTTTGCGGGATCCTCAGTTGGACTCTTGTCTGTGCCGGCACCATCGCTTTCAGGCCGAGCAACAAGGTTCGACTTCAGGTTCGCTGCCGCGATTGTCTCTTGAATCGAGCTTGCAGGCTTGGTCGCAACTGTTTGCTTGCCAGCTGGTTGTTTGTCCGAAGTTGGCCCGACCGGCTTCAACTTCGGAATCAATGCGCTGTGCAAACTCTCAGTTGAGGAAAGGCTCAGAGCGGCCTCGTTCTCGGGGGTCAGGACTAGCTTGCGCGGGTCGAAGGTCCAGATGGCGAACCCTCTGCCTCCATCGATCTCAAAGTCGATTCGAAGCTGCCAGCTGCCCAGATCGACGCGCTGGCTTGACCAGCTGGCGTCGGTTGCCCCGGATGACGCAAGGCGGCTCGAAATAAGGTTGCCAAATTCAATTTGGGTGATGTCCGAGAAGCGGTCCCCGGCGAGCGAAATTCGAACCGCACGAGCCGATTCGACTATGTGGTTTAGTTCATCCAGAACTGGTTGTGCGAACTTGGCCACGTAATCTTCAGGTGCACCGGATTGATCACAAATTTCAACGATGGTCTTGCCGTCGCGCACCCACTCCTGAATCTCTCTAGGAGTCGGTAGGTTCTGTTCCGGCTTTGAGCTGCCTGGGGCCCGTCGAATCGCGCTTCTCAGTGTTTCATCAAGGGCGATCGAATGTTCGACACCCTCGTCGTTCAGCACGACAAGCTCATCGCTCGTAATGTGACTGAAGTGAAGTCTCTCCATCGCTGGCCTCCTTTGCTGACAAGTCTGCCCTGAAAATTCACTAATCGGGCAGAGGTCTTGGCGTGTCGTGTTGTCGAACTGGCATGTTTTGTTAGAGACTAGGCGCGCCCAAAGACGCAGAACGAAAGGCCAACCTAATGGCTACCGATTACGACGCACCGCGCAAGTCGGATGACGACAACGAGTCGATTGAAGTTCTAAAAGAGCGAGTTCCCGACAAACTCGGCAGCTCGGTGGACGTTGATGAGGTCGATGCTGTTGATGCATTTGCGGTAATTCCCGACGTAGTCGAGGACCTTGACGTCGTGATTTTGCCCCCTCAGGATGACGAATTCACCTGCAGCGAGTGCTTTATCGTCAAGCACCACAGCATGCTTTCTTCAAAGAAGGGCAAGTATGGCAAACAGTGCACCGAGTGCGCTGAGGGTTAGGCTCTAGATCTTTCAATCGCCCGCACAAGAACTTCGGGGTTTCGCGTTCCAACGAGCCAGTATGGAGTTTTGTCGATTTTGGAATTCAACTGGATCTTGACCAACTTGTTAGCCGTGCCTCTTAGCACCACAAAGGCATCCGCAACTCTTTGCGGGCCTCTCTGGAGCTGCGCTTCAGTGCCGCGGTGAACCGAGACTGCACCAACTTCTGCAAGCGGCAGAGTTACCGCTCCGACCGCAAGCGCATCCTTGCTGACCTCGATGACCGGCGCGTTTACCCAAAGCAACGTATAGCCAATCGAAGCGAACGCTGCGCCGATTGCCAGACCCAGGTAGGGGTGAAAAGGGAATGCAGCGAGCCATGCAATTGGAACAGGCATCAGCAGGGCCATGGTCGTGTTGATCGATGGGAACAGTTTTTCGCGATAAATGATGCTCGCCCTGCCTTTGTTTGCCATGCGTCTAGATTACGCTCGAAGAGATGACTAGATTGCCCGTTCTTTTGGTGGCCGAACCCGGCTTTGAACCCGTTTACGCTCAACCAGGGGACGCCGGAGCCGATCTGCGCAGCACGGAGTCGCTAATTCTGGTGCCAGGGGAGCGCCGAACAGTTGGTACCGGTGTGAAGATTGCTCTGCCGGCGGGATTTGCCGGCTTCGTGCATCCTCGCAGCGGGCTCGCCGCAAAGCATGGCATCACGATAGTTAACGCCCCCGGCACCGTGGATGCCGGCTATCGCGGCGAGCTGCGTGTGACATTGCTGAACACGGGTTCGGAGCCATTCGAGATTGTTCGCGGAGATCGAATCGCACAACTGGTCATTCAGAGCGTTGAAATTGCAGACTTCATTCAGGTAGCAGAATTGCCGGACTCGTTTCGTGGCGAAGCTGGATTCGGATCAACAGGGAGCAAATAGATAATGACCATCCAACCGAAATCGGCACCTGCCGACCGTTCGACCGCTGGCCCGCTTGACGTTTCCGAGGTTCGCGCACAGGTGACCGTCATCGATCTGGGTTGCATGCAGGTGCCGGTTCGAGACGACATTGCAGTCAAGCTCGAGGTTGAAGAGTCAACCAACCGACCACTTGCGATAACCCTTGACACCGGTAACTGGCAGTTGCAGCTTCAAGCTTTCGCCGCACCCAAGTCCTCTGGAATTTGGCACGATATCCGAGCTCAAATAGCTGCGGGAATCTCGGCATCGGGTGGTCAGGTTGAAGAACGAGTTGGATCACTGGGTCCTGAACTTCTGGCAAAGATGGACGTAAAGGATTCGAACGGCAAGAGTGTCGGCGTTCGCATGGCTCGTTTCGTTGGTGTTGACGGCCCAAGATGGTTCCTTCGCGGGCTAGTCTCCGGTTCTGCGCTTACAGATCCGCGTTCTGCAGCCGATGCGGACGACCTATTCCGGCAAATCATCGTCCGTCGCGACGAGACGCCAGTTCCGCCGATGGATCTGCTTGAGATTCGCATCCCGAACCAGGCCTAGTTATGTCGCTAGAGGAACGAGACGAACAGCTCAGGGAAAACCTAAGCAAGAAACTAGGTTTATCCCAGTCCGAAGAGGGGCTGAAATTGGATGCGCAATCTCTCTTGCACGCATCCGGCGGAAAGCTTGGAATCGTTGAGTCAATCTCACCCAGCCTTTTATTCATCGCAGTGTTTCTGACCACTAAAAATGCGACGGCCGCAGTAATCGTTGCGCTTAGTTGCTCGGTAGTGTTTCTGATCTACCGCTTGATTCGGCGGCAGGCTCTCGTTCAAGTTCTGGTTGGTGCTCTAGTCGTCGGAATCTCGGCCTGGTTCGCGCTACGTCCAGGCGGAGACTCGCGTGATTTCTTCTTGCCCGATCTGATTACAAACGCTATCTATTTCGTTCCGCTGACGGTCTCGATACTGATTAGATGGCCAATAGTTGGACTGATCATGGGGTTCATTAGGCAAGAGGGGATTCTTTGGCGCAAGGATTCAAAACTGCTGCGTCGGTATTCATTGGCCACAGCGGTGCTAGCGAGCGTATTCGCCATTCGCTTGCTTGTAAAAGTGCCTCTATACATCAGCAACGACTTGGCTGCGATGTCCCTCGCGAAGGCGTTGATGGGAGTGCCCATGTGGGCGGCGGCCCTCTGGATCTGCTGGCTTATCGTAAAGCGCCCGGTCGAAAGTAAGAACTAGGTTCTTAGAGCCGCTGATATCTGCTGATACCTGCGCCTCCCGCGCTTCATCACGGCTTGGGCATCCATTCGCTGGTAGATTAATCCGAGATTCCAAATTGAGACAGGAGCGGACGTAGATGTCCAAGGTAAACAGTTTCGGTTCTTCTGACCTTCTTCAGGTGGGCAACAAGTCCTACCGCATTTTCAAGCTGAATTCGGTCGATTCGAAAACTCTTCCATACAGCCTGAAGATCCTGCTCGAGAACCTGCTGCGCACCGAAGACGGAGCCAACGTCACGGCTGAGCAGATCAGCGCCCTTGCTAACTGGAATGCGGCTGCAGAACCGGACACCGAAATCCAGTTCACCCCAGCACGAGTAATCATGCAGGACTTTACTGGCGTGCCGTGTGTGGTTGACCTGGCCACTATGCGTGAGGCCGTCGAAGCCCTAGGCGGCGACCCCAAGAAGATCAATCCACTCGCTCCCGCCGAGCTTGTAATCGACCACTCGGTTCAGATCGATGTAGCTGGTTCCCCGGATGCGTTCGAGAAAAACGTCGAGCTCGAGTACCAGCGCAACGGTGAGCGCTACCAGTTCCTTCGCTGGGGCCAGACCGCTTTTGAGGAATTCAAGGTGGTGCCACCGGGTACTGGAATCGTGCACCAGGTAAACATCGAATACTTGGCTCGCGTCGTCATGGCTCGCGAGGTTAATGGCGAACTTCAGGCTTACCCTGACAGCTGCGTCGGTACGGATTCACACACCACGATGGTGAACGGCCTAGGCGTTCTGGGTTGGGGTGTCGGTGGCATCGAGGCCGAGGCAGCCATGCTAGGGCAGCCGGTGTCGATGTTGATTCCAAAGGTCGTTGGCTTCAAGCTAACCGGTGCGATTCAGGCGGGTGTTACCGCGACCGACGTTGTTCTCACCATCACCGAAATGCTTCGCAAGCACGGTGTCGTCGGCAAGTTCGTGGAGTTCTACGGAGAAGGCGTCAGTTCGGTTCCGCTAGCCAACCGCGCAACCATCGGAAACATGTCGCCAGAGTTTGGTTCTACCGTCGCCATCTTCCCGATTGACTCGGTAACCATTGACTACTTGCGCACCACCGGCCGCACCCAGGAGCAGCTGGATCTGGTTGAGGCATACTGCAAGGCTCAGGGGCTATGGCACGACCCGTCGATTGAGCCGCGCTACAGCGAGTACCTCGAACTCGATCTGTCAACTGTGGTTCCGTCGATTGCCGGCCCGAAGCGCCCACAAGACCGCATCCAGCTTAGCGACGCCAAGCGCTCATTTGAAGAAGTTCTTCCTTCTTACGCTCCGGAGAAGACCAAGCCGACTCATGTTTCTGGCAGGGACTTCGCGCTCGATCACGGACACGTCACTATTGCATCGATTACTTCATGCACCAACACCTCGAATCCATCTGTGATGTTGGCTGCTGGACTTGTTGCGCGCAAGGCGGTAGCAAAAGGTCTCAAGGCAAAGCCATGGGTCAAGACCTCGCTAGCCCCAGGTTCAAAGGTTGTTACCGAGTACTACGAGAAAGCCGGTCTAACCAAGGATCTCGACGCGCTTGGTTTCAACCTGGTGGGTTACGGTTGCGCCACCTGCATCGGCAACTCAGGCCCGCTGGCAGACGAAATCAGCGAAGCTATCAACAACAATGATCTGGCGGTAACCGCAGTCCTGTCTGGCAACCGCAACTTCGAGGGTCGCATCAGCCCAGACGTCAAGATGAACTACCTGGCTTCACCGCCACTGGTCATTGCTTATGCACTGGCCGGAACGATGGACTTCGACTTCGAAAATGACCCACTGGGTCAGGATTCGAACGGAAACGACGTTTACCTGAGAGACATCTGGCCAACCGCTCAGGAAGTCCAGGACACGATCGACAGCTCAATCAACAGCGACATGTTCAAGACGCAGTACGCATCCGTGTTCGATGGTGACAACCGTTGGCGTTCGCTACCCACTCCGGAGGGCGCGACTTTTGCATGGGACGCAAACTCAACCTACGTTCGCAAGGCTCCTTACTTCGATGGGATGCAGGCCAAGCCTGAACCGGTGAAGGATATCGCTGCGGCACGCGTGCTTGCCAAGCTCGGCGATTCGGTAACCACCGACCACATCAGCCCAGCCGGAAGCATCAAGGCCGATTCACCTGCAGGCAAGTACTTGGCTGAACACGGTGTTTCACGAGTGGACTTCAACTCATACGGATCGCGCCGCGGAAACCACGAGGTCATGATTCGCGGAACCTTCGCCAACATTCGCCTAAAGAACCAGCTGCTGAATGGCGTCGAGGGTGGTTACACTCGCGACTTCACTCAGGCCGACGGCCCACAGGCCTTCATCTACGACGCGTCGGTTAACTACCAGACTGCTGGTATCCCGCTAGTGATCCTCGGCGGCAAGGAGTACGGTTCCGGCTCGTCGCGTGACTGGGCGGCCAAGGGAACACGACTGCTTGGTGTTTCGGCCGTGATCGCCGAGTCGTTCGAACGCATCCACCGTTCGAACCTGATTGGTATGGGTGTTCTTCCGCTTCAGTTCCCAGTCGGGCAGACTGCTGAGTCTCTTGGCCTCGACGGTACCGAGGAGTTCTCGATCTCGGGCATCACCGAACTCAACAATGGTGTTACTCCGAAGACCGTTCGAGTCGTCGCCAAGCCAACCAGCCACTCGGCGGCCGGCAAGTCAACCATTGAGTTCGACGCGGTTGTTCGAATCGACACACCTGGTGAAGCCGACTACTACCGAAACGGCGGAATTCTTCAGTACGTGCTTCGCAGCTTGGTCGCTTAGGCAGGCGTTTCAGGAATTCCTGAGCCGTCAAACGAATTCGATATCGCATGAGCATTCTGTCCAGAATTCGGGGCCCTAGGGACTTGGATGCGCTTAGCGCAACCGAGTTGAGCGAGCTCGCAAGCGAGATTCGCGAGTTTCTGGTGAATGCCGTAGCCCGTACCGGCGGCCATCTCGGCCCGAACCTAGGGGCCGTCGAGGCGACTATTGCGATTCATCGTGTCTTCGATTCGCCCAAAGACTCGATCATCTTTGACACGGGACACCAGTCATACGTTCACAAGTTATTGACCGGCCGTCAGGATTTCAGCAGGCTGCGACAATCTGGCGGCATCGCTGGTTACCCGCAGCGCGCCGAATCAATCCACGACATCGTTGAGTCGTCACACGCATCCTCATCGCTGTCCTGGGCAGACGGAATCGCTAGGGCGAATGCCAACCTGGGGCACAAGGATCGTCACGTTGTGGCGTTCATCGGCGATGGCGCTCTCACCGGTGGAATGGCTTGGGAGGCACTCAACAACATCACCGACGGCCAAGAGCGCCGCTTGACAGTTGTTGTTAACGACAATGGCCGTTCATACGCTCCCACCATCGGCGGTTTTGCGCGTTATTTGAACGAGGTCCGCACAGTTCCCGCCTACGGCCGTGCGTACCGCCTCTCACGCCGTGTATTCGAGAAGTTTGGCCTACTTGGTAGGTTGACCTATTCGGCGGCTAGAGGAGCCGGCAAGGGTTTGCTCGCAACCTTCGCACCCAAGGGCATCTTTCCAAACCTAGACCTCAAGTACATTGGCCCGATTGATGGGCACGATCTTCAGGCGGTTGAGACCGCGCTTCGTCAGGCAAAGCAGTACGGTGAGCCGTCAATTGTGCACTTGATTACCCAAAAGGGTAAGGGTTTTGACCCAGCCATGCTGCACCAGGACGACCAGTTTCACGCTGTCGGCCAAATTGACCCAAAGACCGGTGAATCACTCGAGATCAAGACAGGTCCGTCGTGGACAAAGGTTTTCGCAGAGGAAATCGTTGAAATTGCTCGTCAGAACCCACGCGTTGTTGGAATCACCGGTGCGATGCAAATTCCAGTCGGACTCGATAAGTTCGCGAAAGAGTTTCCGAGCCGAGTGATTGACGTGGGAATCGCCGAACAGCACGCGGTAGCGTCCGCTGCTGGCCTCGCATACGGCGGTCTGCACCCGGTAGTCGCGGTCTATGCCACCTTCATGAACCGAGCATTCGACCAGGTGCTGATGGATGTTGCACTTCACAAGGCTGGAGTAACCTTCGTCCTTGACAGGGCAGGAGTCACCGGTCCAGATGGCGCGTCGCACCACGGAATGTGGGATCTAGCGCTTTTTCAGCTGGTTCCTAACATTAAGTTAGCTGCCCCGAGGGATGCGGATTCCTTGCGTGAACTGTTGCGTGAAGCTGTAGCTATCGAAGATCGCCCAACCATGCTTCGCTTCGGCAAGGGAGTTGCCGAGAGCGCCATTCCAGCGCTGAGCCGCACCAGCGACGGTGTCGATATTCTGTCGGGTTCTGGTGAGGGTGACGTATTGATGCTCGGCGTGGGCAGCATGAGCCGAGTCGGCCTCGAGGCGGCACAGATATTGGCCGAAAGAGGCTTCACCGTCACCGTTGCTGACCCTCGTTGGGTTGTTCCTGTTCCAAGGTCTATTCTCGAGCTAGCGCGCAATCACAAGCTTGTCGTAACAATCGAAGATGGCATCAAGGTAGGTGGAGTTGGTAC
>JACCDN010180119.1_pt1 | contig 30376 bp, 25 predicted proteins | sample 7441691 | NCBI WGS metagenome assembly JACCDN01 (sample SAMN15323439, study PRJNA562643) | freshwater metagenome | isolation source: river surface water | place: USA:Blue River Watershed | collected 2017-08-16 | reverse complement strand
GTGTAAGCGCTGCCAGAAACTGGCACCATTGAAGCTAGTTCGGCATAGGCGAGACCGGCAAAGATACAAACTATTGCAGCAATTAAGTATGATATTGAAATTGCTGGTCCGGCATAGGTTGCGGCGGCAACGCCGGTAATAACAAAAATGCCTGTTCCAATGGTGCATCCAATTCCGAGCATTATAAGATCGAAGGCGCCAAGAGTTTTTTTAAAAGAGCTTTTGGCTGATGCAGCGAGAAGATCTTCGATGTTCTTCTTACGAAAGAGATTAAGCATTTAGGGGTTTATTTTTTCTTGTTCAAAGGGCTTTTGTGGTAAGTGTAGGTAAAATATACTACGACACTTAGAGAGAACCAAATCAGGGAAATATTTCCTGTTTTTATAAATAATTGATAAAGTAAGTAACTACAACTCAAGACTGCTAAAGTTCCAACAACAAAAACAGCTGGGCATCTGAAAGGTCTTTCCACATTTGGTTTTGTGATGCGCAGCACCATAACCGCAATAGCAACCATCACAAAAGCAAATAAAGTTCCAAGGCTGCAAAGATCTCCCATTACTTCAATTGGTGTAAAGCCAGAAATTAGTGCTGCAACAATTGCAACAAAGGCGCAGCCAAATGAAGGGGTGTCGAATCTTTTATTGATGTTGCTAAATACTTTTGGCAATAAGCCGTCGCGAGACATAACAAAAAATATACGTGATTGACTATACATAAAAACTAGCAACACCGCCATTAATCCAGCAAGAGTTCCAGTTGCAACTAATGCTGATCCAATATTACTGCCATTTACCCTAAGAGCGTAAGCCATCGGCTCTGCATTATTTAGTGTGCTGTAATGAGTAATTCCCGTAAGGACAAGAGATACAACCAGATAAACTGCGGCGCAAATTAACAAGCCTCCAATAATTCCAATCGGTAAATCGCGATTAGGGTTTTTACACTCCTCTGCTGTTGTTGCAATTGAATCAAACCCAAGATATGCAAAGAAAATTGCTGCAGCGCCAATCATAACGCCATTCCAGCCAAATGGTAAAAATTCAGCGTAATTTTCCATTTTGATGTGTGGGGCGGCAAGAGATAAAAATAAGAAAATAACGGCAAATTTAATCGCAACCAAAATTCGAGTAACTACCAAACTTTCTTTTGTGCCTCGAATCAACAAAACTCCTATAGAAAGACATATTAAAACCGCTGGCAAATTAACTAATCCGCCTTCAGAGGGAACCTTGGTTAAATATTCTGGCAGTAGAACCCCAGCACTTTTTAGAATGCCAACGAAATATGCTGACCATCCAGCGGCAACTGTAGAGGCGGTTAATGAATATTCTAAAACTAACCCCCAAGCAACAAGCCAAGCGATAAATTCGCCAAGAGCAACATAGGTAAAAGTGTAGGCGCTTCCAGCTACTGGAATCATTACAGCTAATTCTGAGTAAGCTAATGCTGCAAAAATACAAACAATTCCAGAAAAGAGGTAAGAAAGAGATATTCCTGGTCCAGCGTATTTAGCAGCTGCCACTCCAGTTAAAACAAAAATACCTCCGCCAATAATGCAACCAACTGCCAACATAATTAGGTCAATGGCAGATAAAGTTTTTTTAAGAGAATTTTTCTTCGCACTTGCAAGAGTACTCTCAAGAGTCTTTTTTCTAAATATTGATTTCATGAAATGTTTGAGTTTGTTGGTATTTTTGAGGCTGGCTATTTTAAGTTATTCGTTAGCAATTAAAGCCTCGTCAGCAACCTGTTTGCTGATTATTCCTTTTATAACCAAATCATTGATTGAGTCTTTCATTAGACACATGCCGGATTTTTTACTGAGCTCAATTATTGAGTTCATTTGAGGAATTTTGTCTTCACGAATTAGGTTTCTTATCGAAGAATTTGCGATCATAATTTCGTAGGCGGCGCATCTTCCGCCTCCCTCTTTTTTCAAAAGACGTTGCGATACGATGGCTTTAATTGAAGTCGAAAGCATGGTGCGTATAACGGGCTTATCTTCAGATGGAAATACATCAATAATTCTATTAATTGTTTGAGCAGATGAGCTGGTATGTAAAGTTCCTAGAACCAAGTGACCAGTTTCAGCGGCTGTTAAAGCTAAATGTATTGTTTCAACATCGCGCAACTCTCCAACAAGAATAACATCGGGATCTTCTCTTAATGCGCTTCTTAGGGCGTTTGAAAAAGAAAGAGTGCTATTTCCAACCTCGCGCTGGTTGATTAATGATTTTTTATTTTTGTGAACAAATTCTACGGGATCTTCGATTGTAATGATATGATGAGCGGAGTTGGAGTTTATCTGATCAATTATAGCTGCAAGAGTAGTTGATTTACCGCTTCCGGTAGGGCCAACCACCAAAACCAATCCTTTTTTAAAAGAAGCCATGCTGCGAATAACTTCAGGAGCGCTTAGCATTGAAAGGCTTTTTATTTCAGTTGGTATTTCACGAAAAACTGCAGCTGGTCCGTAAATTGTTCGAAAGGCGTTTACGCGAAAGCGCAAATCGCCAACTATTTTAATAGAAAAATCTAACTCTAATTTTTCGGCATAAATTTTTTTCTGAACATCATTCATAATTGAATTCAGAATTACCATTACAGCGTTTTGATCTAAAGTTGGAGCGTCTGGAATTACCGAAATATCTCCGTCGATACGCAACATAGGAGCTGATCCTGTTGAAATATGAATATCAGAGCACTTTTGCTTTTTGGCGTAGGTTAAGATCTTCTCTATCATGAGTAATTAATTATAATTTGCCTCGTAGAGCTTTCAAACGCTCTTGAACATTCTCAAGGTTGATTGAGGGGTTATTGTTGGAGTGATTTTCTTCGACGTATGAATATAGCTCGATAGCCTTTTCAATTTGTGAAGTTTTGTCGTAGGCGACTGCTAAGTTATATTTATATCCAACATTGTCTGGATCGATAGCGGATGATCTTTCGAGAAGTTCAACTGCCTTTTGATAATCTTTATTTTTGTCGTAAGCTAAAGCTGCTTGAGCAAGAATATAAGCGGAATCTGGGTTTTGAGTTGTAAGTCTTGATAATAAGTAAGTTGCGTCTTTTGGAGATTCTTCAATCAGAATTGAAAGTAGGTTTCCGATGACTTCTTGTTGATTGTCCAAGTTTAGTTTTAGCAAATCTCGGTATAAAGTTTTTGCCTGACTATTTTGACCAAGTTTCTGATAAACAACTGCTAATGAAAATTTGCTGTAAGTATTATCTGGCTCGGCAGCTATAACCTGCTTATAGAGTTCAATGGCAATTTCATATTGTCCAACAAGGGCTGCGTTATAGGCTAGTTTTTCTTTTTCGCGCAAGTCAAAATTTTCTGCTTTTGGATCAACGACTATAATTTCTATTTCACTATCTTCTTTTGAAGATTCTTGATCGCCGGCAGTTATTGTGAAATCACTTTTCTTGGAAGATTTTTTTTGTTTATAAACATCGATTTTTTCACGAGATTCTTTGTCAAAAAGCAAAGTCTTTTCTATTTCTTTTACCACATCGTTTGTGTTTTCAGAGCTAGAGGCTGAGGCTGAAAAAGAAGTAATTTGAAGGGAAATTAATAATGCAAGAATCGCAAAGCTTTTTGGGCTATTAAACATAGAAGAGTAATTTGGAGAAATTTAAAAATCTTTTAGAGATCAAACTTTTATTTTCGGAAAATTAAAAAATAAAGAAATGAAACTGATTAAAAATTTGGTAAGGAGTTTTGAACTTTTTTAAGAACGGTTTTTACTTTGGCAGAATTTTATTTTTATTTTTAACATAAATCACAACAGCCATTATTGCAGCAGGAGTAATGCCTTGAATTTTAGAAGCTGCTGAAATTGTTGCTGGTCGAAATTTGTTTAGTTTTTCTCGAACTTCCAGTGAAAGACTTTCAATTTTTGAATAATCGAGATCAAGTGGAAGCTTCACATTTTCATCGCGACGAAAAATTTCCAAATCTCGTTCTTGGCGCTTTAAATAAGAATTATAAAGCGCATTTATTGAAAGTTGTTTTTGAATTTTTTCTTCAATTTCTAAAGTTTCTTTTGACCATATTTTTGAAATTACATCGAAGCTAATTTCGGGAAAAGAAAGTAGCTGCATGGCATTTCTAACTATGCCATCTTGTTTTATATTTACGCCAAATTCAGAAAGTTTATTTGGTGAAATTTTTAAATTTTCTAAAGATTTAGTCGCTGATTCAATTTTGATTTTTTTCTCATTAAAAAACTTTTCGCGTTCGCTTTTTACCGCACCAATTTCAATTCCTAATTCTGTTAAACGAAAATCGGCATTATCGGCGCGTAAACTTAGACGATATTCGGCGCGAGATGTTAACATGCGATAAGGTTCTGAAGTTCCAAGGGTTGTGAGGTCATCAATCATAACGCCGATGTAGCTGTTAGAGCGATCTAAAACAAATTCTTTTGCGGATTTATTTGCAACTAGAGCTGCATTGATTCCCGCAACCAATCCCTGCCCCGCAGCTTCTTCATAACCAGTTGTTCCATTTATTTGACCGGCAAAGAAAAGTCCGCGAATTTTTTTAGTTTCAAGAGTTGGTAAAAGTTCGCGCGGATCAACAAAATCATATTCAATTGCATAGCCAGCTTGAGTAACTTGGCAATTTTCTAATCCAGGAATTGTTCTTAAAAACTCAATTTGAACATCAAGAGGCAGAGAGGTTGAAATGCCGTTTGGATAAATTAAATCGCTGTCCAAACCTTCTGGCTCTAAAAATATTTGATGGCGCTCTTTGTCATAAAAGCGGTGAATTTTATCTTCAATTGAAGGGCAATAGCGAGGTCCAGTTCCAGAAATATGACCACCATACATTGCCGATTTTTGCAGATTATTTTTGATGATCTCGTGAGTTTTTGAATTGGTGTAAGTTATGAAACAGCTTGTTTGCGGAGCTGAAACTTTGGTATTTAAATAAGAAAAGGGTTGAGGAGGATTGTCTCCTGCTTGCTCTTCAAGATTTGAAAAATCAATTGAGTTTTTATTGATGCGCGGAGGAGTTCCGGTTTTAAGTCGAGAAAGAGCGAATTTGTAATTTTCGAGCATCTTTGAAATGCCATAAGATGGCTCTTCGCCAACACGACCGGCGGGAGTTTTTTGATCTCCGATGTGAATTACGCCGCGTAGAAATGTTCCGGTAGTTAGAATTACTGTTGGAGATTTTATTTTCTGACCATTTGCCAAAATAACTCCGCACACAACTCCATCTTCAACTTCAATGTCTTCAACTGAAGCAAAAGCGACCTCAAGATTCTGATAATTTTCCAGAATTTTATTGATCGCTTTTTTGTAAAGTTTGCGATCAGCTTGAGCTCGCGGAGAATGAACTGCTGGACCTTTTGAAGCATTTAAGATGCGAAAATGAATTCCGGCCTCATCAATGGCTTTTGCCATTACGCCGTCAAGCGCATCTATTTCTTTAACGATAGTGCCTTTTGCAACGCCGCCAATAGCTGGGTTGCAAGACATCTCTCCTAAGTTATCGGGTTTTTTGGTGATGAGTAAAGTCGAAGATCCCATTCTGGCGGAAGCGCAAGCTGCTTCTATTCCAGCATGTCCCGCACCAATTACGATAGTGCTGTAGCTTTGTTTTAGATGCATTTTTATTAAACAATCCCAATGTCATCTTGACTTTGACGTGCACCAAGTTTTCTTGCCTCTCTCCCCGGGGTAAAAATTGGATTTGGTCGCACTTTTTTTTCGAAGTGCTTCTCTAGGTGTTTGCATACGTCGTGCGATTCTGCTTTATCTTTTGATTCGCTTGATCCGCTTTCTCGAATAAGCGCTTCCAAGTTTTCTTTTGCTACGCCATTTTTTTGCAAGAAGTCTAGCAACTCTTTGTCGCTTCCAATAGCTTTACCAAAAAATGATGCCTTGTGACCAATCGGAACTTCTTTTAGGTCGGCATCCTTATCGTGAATATTTCGTAAATACATCTTAGGTTCCTTTTTGTCTGGATACCATTTACCATTTTCACCTCGATTCATTTTAACAACGATGTCAAATTTTTCGGACAAAGGTAAAATGCTATCAAACCTATTTTCGCTATCAGTGGCTTTTTCATCTATGGCCTTCTCTGATTTTGCAAGAGATACGCAAGGAGTTGTGCGACCTTCAAACAAGACTGCTGTTTTACGCTCGCCATCAATCATCGAGATAGCGCTAATACTCAAAGCTTCGTAACGTTTTTTGTTGTGGTCACTTAATTCACTAACGGGTTTTGGTTGGTGATTTCCGTTTTCATCTATGTAATAAACTGTTTTTTCGTCGAAAATAAGATCGCCAGTTTTGCGCTTTTTTAACTCTGGCTTACCGCAATTATGTATCCAATAATCTTTGTTTGCAGTTGCTAGCTCTACTTTCACATAATATTTAGTGCCTGGTTCAGTTCCGCGCATTTCAACATACAAGATTTTGCTGCCATCGTAAGGTCCATCACCATTTTTCATGCCCTTAAAATTTACGGTGGCGATATTTTCATCTTTTTCCGATCTTCTGTGGGACAGACCATCATATCTTCCGGTCCAGCCGTCTATGTTATCAAGAAAATGGTCAAACCTTTCTTTTTTATTTCCTCTTAAATCTACGTCTTTGTAGTAAATATTGGAACTTTTTATAATTTTTTTTTCGCGTTCTGAATATCCTAGATCGGCGCATTTAAGATCTTCGTCAACTTCTTTGTAACTAGCCCTTCTGCGCAGTCCATTAATCTCTTCTGGGGTTATTTCTTTGATTGCTTTTTTGATAGCAGGTTCTGAGTAGTCTATTCCTTTAGAATCACTAAGTATGTAGCTATTTAACTTCTCGATTGACTCGGATCTGCTAGGAAAAAGATCGCTTAAAATATCTGAACATTTTTTGCGCCCTAATTCTGACAAGTCGCTATTATCGTAATTTAAGAGATTTGGATTCTCTTTTATCTCAGAAATCAAATCTAAAAAAGACTTCAAAACATCTTCTTCTGTAACTAATTCACCAATAAGATGAGCGTCTTGAAATTTTTTTAATAAGGCGCCTTGATTATGAGTGGGGTTATTTATTTCAGATTCAAATATGGCGAAAGCTCTTTCTGATTTTTTCCAATTTGTCCAAGCTTCGACAGATTCGCTATCTAAGGAATTTTGAGCATTATTTAATATTCTTAAAAAGTAACGATCATTTGCGTCGTTAGTATAATCTAACTCAATTTTATTCTCGATCAATTTAAGCCTGGCTAATGCCTCAAGCGATTTTTCAAATTCAATTTCTGATTCTTTTATTATCTGTTCAGCAACTTCCTTGGAAACAATCTTGGTTGAAATTCCGTGAATTGGAGAAGAAAAGATTAGATGATATTCTGTTGATCTATCGGAATTTTCTAATCTGGCGATGGTTAGTGAGGGGTTTCGATATCTTGCAAATCCCCTAGCGTCATCGAGGTGATCATTGAGAATTTTTATAGCAGGCGCTCCTTTGGAAGATTTGTAATCTACAATAACGGAGCCGTTTCTATGTAATTCTATCGGGGTTTTTGAACCGCAGCCTTTGAGTTGATAAATGAAGGAGGCATTTTGTCTATTATTCTCATCTTGATTTTCGGTATATTTTCCTGAATAGCCGTATTTATTTTGTAATTCAGAGACCGAAATATGTTTTGGCCAACCCTCCTCTTCCGAAGTTAAGCTTGGGGGCGTGTTGTCATCATTTTCACTTGGTTGACCGCCAAAATTGCTACCACCACGATCCGCTCTTCTTTTTTTTAGGATTTCATCTTCATTTTCAGACCCTTCGGCACTAGAATAGTCAGACAATGGGTTACCAGCGCTACCAGGAACTATTCTTCTTCTATTCCTTTTAGAAGCAGGCCAGATTCCACCATCGTCACTATGCTCACTACTTACATCGCTTCTACCATCGTCACTATGCTGACTACTTAAGTCATTACTAGAAGAATAATTATCTTCAGTAACGTCGCTACTAACAGAACCGCTTCTTTTGCGATTTTTAAGATTTGTTTCTGTAAGAGTTGCTGAAGATGAAGTTGATACCGCCATAGCTAATTTGTTAAATGTTATTGTCGTAAATAATTATCGGATTTTATCTCGTTTAACCTTGAAACTGTGCGTTTAAAAGCCTCAGATCCAGTGCCGTTTTCATAAATTTTGTTCGGACTGGTTTTTGCTAGAATTATTAAATTAGTTTTTTTTTCGTAAGCTTCGTCAATAAAAAGTATGAAACGCCTAGCCTCATTTGCATCTTCTGGCAGAAGGCGTGGAATTTTCAACAAAAAAATCACCTCAAATTTTTGACAAATCGCTTGGTAGTCGGAAGCTGAGAATTCAACTCGACATAAATCGTCGAAATTAAAGAGGGCGATGTTTTTGTGGGTTTTTTTAATTTTAATATCTCGCCCCCAAACTTTGATTGTCTCTGATCTCAATTTATTGCCGTCGGTCATTTTATTGATTATTTCTTTAAGCTCCTGACGGTTTTTTTCGTTGGAAATAAAATAGCGCTTCGAGAGGCTTTTTGCATAGATGCTACGATAGTCTGTTGAAGAATTTAAATGCAAAACATCGCAATTTTTTAATAAAATTTTTTCAACAAATTCTAAAAACACTTCGCGCTGTAAACCATTTTTATAAAGTTCTAGCGGCTGTGAATTTGATGTAAAAATTACAACGCGACCATTTTTGAACAAATGAGTAAAAATGCGAGAGAGTAGCATTGCGTCTGCGATATCAAGCACTTGAAATTCATCAAAGCAGATTAAAATATTTTTCTTTATCACTCTTTTTGTGGCTTCAATTAGCTCATCTTTAAACTTTTCCTCTTCTTTGCGAATATCGCGCAAAGCTTCATGAATTGAACGCATAAAGCTGTTGAAGTGAAAGTAGGTTTTTGGAGTTTTTTCAACCAATTTAAAAAATTCTCGAACAAGCATTGATTTTCCTCTTCCAACGTCGCCGTGAATATAAAGGCTTTTGAGAGGAGTTTCTGAAGTAAGAATTTTTTGCAAAAACCATTTTTCACTTTTTGATTCTAGGGAATCTTTAAGTTGTAAAAGTCGTTTTTGAACAATGATTTGTTGTTGGTCTAAAATCATTTTTTGGCAAAAAATTTTTGAAATAGATTATCTTTTTTTAAGAATAGTTCTTCAGCTTGATCAAAATCATCGCAGAGCTTTTTTAAGTTATATTGTTGATCAAAAGCGTTGCCATGAATTTGTTTAAAATCATCTCTATTATTGCAATTCATGCCATCGGAAATTGCTAAAAGAATTGCCGAAATTGCTAAAAATGGATTGGCCCCTGCTGAAGCAACTCGATATTCAAGCCTTGTATTATTTTTGCTATTTGGAATTCGGATTGCGCAGGTTCGGTTATCAAAACCAAAACTTAAGTTTATTGGTGCGGTGAATTTTCCATTTTTAAAAAGATTCAAATTGGTTTCTGTCAAAAACCTCAAATAATCATCTTTATTTGGAGCTAAAATAATCAGCATTTCGTTGGTTTTGTTTAGTAGTCCAAAAGAAACTTCGTTTAAAAATTCTTTGTTTAAATCAAAAATATTTTGCTCATTTTTATGAAGAGAAATGTTGAATTGTAGAGCGTTTCCGCAGTCATTTTGAAATGGCTGGGCGGCAAAAGATTCGATTAGATTTTTTTCTTTTGCAAAATGAGAAATGAAGGTTTTTGCCGACTCAAGTTCATTGCATAATTTTTTGAGATCGGAAGTAAAATTTGTTTTTAGTTCAATTTGCGAAACGCCCTGCTCTTTTTCTAGTTGGTAAATTAAAGAAAAATTAGAGGTTAAAATGTCTTTTAATTCTGCGATTAGCTCTTGAAGAAATTCGGGGTCGTAAATTGGTTCGTGGTTTTTTTGCAGCAAAAAAAATTCCAGCTCGCAACCAATTTTTATGGTCGGCAAGCCGGAATTCGAGAAGAGATTTATTGCTTTTGTTAAGTGCTGATGCCTGTTTTCAAGCATTTTAAGAATTGCTTTTTACCCATTCAATCAGAGCTGATTTTGGTAAGGCTCCAACTTTAGTATCAATAATTTTTCCATCTTTAAAAATCATTAAAGTTGGAATTCCGCGCACCATGAATTTTGAAGGAATTTCTGGATTTTCATCGACGTTGCATTTTACAACTTCAATTTTTCCGGCTAACTCTTTTGATAATTCATCAATTGTTGGCGCTAGCTGGCGGCAAGGTCCGCACCATGGAGCCCAAAAATCTACCAGAACTGGAATTTTTGAATCTAAAACGTCTTTTTGAAAATTATCGTCGCTTGTTTCTTTGGTCATGTTTTTGATTAAATTAAGGATTAAGAAAGACTAATTCGGTCGGGATTTTTAGATCTAAAGATTTTTAAACAATAGGCTGATATTAAAACTTTTTTGTGGTTTTGATAAAGCGCTGGGATTTGTTTCTGTTACTGAAAATCCAAATGTTGTGCAGCAACCTTCGCGGAATAATTTTGCTGAGCGAGAAATTTCTCTGCCACGGACTATGTCGCGATTGCTTGAAAGAGAAAGGCTAAATTTTTGACTCAATTGAATTTTAGAAGATAGTGTTAGTTGTTCAGCTTTGTTCAAGTTCTGTCTAGTTGTTTGAAGAAGTAAATAGTCTGCAGAAAAAGAAATTTTATCAAAAGTGAGAGTTGAAGAAATTTGGTTAACGTCATTATTGTAGCTCGACTCATTTAGCTGAAAAAGATAGGTAATGAAAAAATATTTTTTTGCTTTGTAAAGAGCTTGTCCAACGATGTTGGATTTACTGTCTTCGCCAAAACCGCTAATGTTGGCATCCTGTTTATTTTCTGATCTTCTGTAACCTTGACCAACTGTTAAACCAAACTGTCCGTAGATTTTGTGAAAGAACGAGGTTTTGACTCCGTAGTTTAGTCGCTTTCCGGATTCATTTCGATCAAAGCCAGACAGGCGATCGGAGATAAATAGATTACTGACGCTTAATTCTGAATCGTTGCTATCTTCATTTGGCAATAGATCGAAGTTTTTTCGATATGAGCTGCTTACAATATTTATCATTGGTTCAATTAACAGCGTATTGTTTTGTGTTTTTCGGATTAAGGGTAACTTCCAGTTAAGAGAAATTTCCGGTTTATAATTTGTTGCGATGGTTTGATATTGATTAGCGCTATATGACGCTGCTGGAATTGCAGCTTCCTTTAACCAGTAAAAATCGTTTTGCACCTTGGCGTTTAGATTAAATAAATTTCCACGCAGGTTAAACGGCAAATCAACTTCTGGAGTTAGTGTGGCGCGACGATATTGTAATCCATCGCGTCTTGTAATGGCTGTGACATTTGAAGTTAAGGCAAATTTTTCCTTAAAAAACATTGGTTTGCTTTCGATGTGAGAATCTATTTGCGGTAAAATTATCGGTTCAGTTTTTTGAAAAGTGGCATTTTCCAACTCTTGAATTTTGAGGATTTTAACTGCGTGATAATTTCTGCCATGAATGTAATCTAAGTTAATTTTAGATTTTGTGTAGTTTAAGAAGCTAAAATCATAGTCGCGTAAATAGTCGCGATCACTTACTAAGTTTGAGTCAAAATCTAAGCCGGTATTTGTAGTAAAATCAAAAACCCCATTACTCCTGATATTCCAGCGATATGGGTTATCTGTTCGGCTAACAACTGTTGAATTGTGAGTGTTGTTAATTTTATTGTTCGCAATTTCGGCGTTGATTTTATATTCGCCATAAGAGGATTTGTGCCTAAACTCACTATCAACCATAAGTTGATTGTTGCTAACGCCTATTAATGGACTGATTGTTAAATCCATGTTGGGAGCGATGTAAAGGTAGTAAGGTATTTTTATGCCCAGTCCTAAGTTTGTGCTTTTGGCGTAGGATGGATGCAAAAATCCGGATTTCTTTTTTTTTGAAGGCAATCCAACGCTTAAATACGGAGTGTAAAGAATTGGAACGTTATAAAGTCGAACAATACCGCCTTTGCTTCGCATAACATCTTCTTTGCGATCTATGGTTGTTTGTTTCGATTTTATTGAAAGTAAATCTGCTTTTGTGCCGGCAATGCTATTGTCGGCACTAATATCAGGATTTGGACAAAAAGAGAAAATTGGTTTTTGTAAAATTGTGATTAATGGGTCTTGGCGATTAATTTCTGGAGAGGTTAAATAAGAGCCGTCATTAAAAATAATTTTGCTATCAAAAAATTTGCCGCTGGAAAAATCATCTTTAAGCTCGGCTTTTGTAGCAAAAACCTTTCCCACCTCAATATCTTTAATTCTCACATCGCCAATGGCGCGAATTTTACCATTATTTTTTTCATAAATAATTTGATCGGCGTAAACCACGCTGACACCTTTTGTAACTTCAACATTGCCTGTAGCGGTGAGAGTGTTGGTTTTTTTGTCGCCATCAACAAAGTCTGCCTTTAAAACTGCGGGTATGGGATTTTCTCGGGTTTTTTTGAAATTTGGTAAGGCAAACGATTGTGAAGCGCAAAGAATGATCGCCAGAAATTGCAGTAAAAATGTGATTCTGCGATCCGAATTCATCTAGATCAAATTCAATTTTTTTGGTCTGCGAGCTTTCAGCCAGATAGAAATAATCATTCTAGTTAAAATAATTGCCGAAAACATCGAAGCAGTGATTCCGATGGCAAGAGTAACGGCAAAGCCTTTAACTGGACCGTTTCCAAAAATATAAAGAAATAATGCAACAATTAGTGCAGTTATATTTGAGTCGGTAATTGTACGGAAAGCCTGGTCAAAACCCTGCTCAATTGCAGATAAAATGTGTTTTTTCTCGCGCAATTCTTCCTTAATTCTTTCAAAAATTAAAACGTTTGCATCAACTGCCATGCCCATTGTTAGAACAATACCAGCAATTCCCGGAAGAGTTAAAGTTGCGCCGATTAATGATAAAACTGCAAGAATAATTGCGATATTTACTACTAATGCGATGTTGGCGATAAAGCCAAAAAAGCCATAAAAAATCATCATAAAAATTGCTACAAAAGCTAGTCCGGCAATTGTGGCAACTCCTCCGCTTTTAATTGAGTCTAATCCAAGAGATGGACCAACCGTTCTTTCTTCAATAACTTCTAGTGGAGTTGGAAGTGCTCCAGCTCTAAGTAATAAAGCAACTTCATTTGCTTCTTTGGTTGTAAAACTTCCTGAAATTACACCGGAACCTTGAGTTATAACGGTGTTGATTCTGGGCGCTGTAACAACTCTATTATCAAGAACGATTGCAAAGATTCTTCCAATATTGTCTTGAGTGATTTGAGCGAATTTTTTTGATCCAACTGGATTGAAGCGGAAACCAACTGCTGGCTGACCTTCGTGATAAGTTGCGTTGGCGTCGATAAGTAGATCGCCACTCAAGATTACTTCTTTTTTTATCAGGTAGGCTCGACCCTCATAATCAAAAAGTCGCTCGGTTTCTGCGGCATTGTAGTTAGAATTTGCGTCATAGGTTAAGTCGTCAACAAAATGAAAAGTCATTTTGGCGGTTTTTCCAAGTATCGACTTTAAATCTGAAGAATTTTCAACACCCGGAACTTGCAAAAGAATTCTATTCTCGCCCTGAGCTTGAATTGTTGGTTCTTTTGTTCCACTTTCATCAATTCTGCGGCGGATAATCTCAATCGATTGTTTGATAAGGTTTTGTTTAATTGTATTCAGCTCTTGCTCGGAAAAATAAACCTCAAAATAACCAGATTTTTCACTCACTTCAATTTTCGGATTAATTTTTCTGATTATCTTTTTAGCGGATTCCTGACTTTCTTCGTCAATTAGCGAAAAAATAATTTTGTTGTCGCTAACCACTGGAATTGTGCGAATTGACTCATCGCGAAATGAATTTTTGATTTCATCTTTTAAATTGGCGATTTGTTCATTGATGTAATAATCAAAATCTACCTCAAGCAATAATTGCGATCCGCCGCGCAAATCCAAACCAAGATTAACCTTATTTTTTGGCAAAATTCTTTCCAGCTTTTTGGCAATTGGCGAGTTAGAATTTTGCGCAATGAATGAAGGTAGTGCAAATATTATCGCTAAAATGCAGATGGCGGAGATGAGTAATATTTTTATCTTGGAAAAGTGAAGCATGATTTAGAAATCTAGTTTGTTGGATATTTATTTGCGCTTTTTGGCTTCTGTTGGTTTTTTATTTTCAGGTTTTTCAACTAAATCAGTGATAAAATTTCTTTGAAATTTAACTCGAACATTTTCAGAAATTTCGACCTCAACTTGATTTTCTTTTGCCAAAATTTCAGTTACAACGCCAATGATTCCGCCATTGGTAATAACTTTATTTCCAACTTTAAGATTGTTGATCAGATTTTGATGTTCTTTCATTTTTTTACCCTGAGGGCGCACAATTAAAAAATAAAAAACTGCAAAAATTAGAATTAATGGAATAAAACTAGCCAAAGAAGACGTTTCTGTTGTTGCTGCGGCGTCAGAAGCTTGTGCAAATGCATCGCTAATAAGAAGTTGGTTTAACATTTTTTAGTTTTAATTTTAAGGTTATTGTTCTTCGCTTTTTAGAAGCATTTCTTTAAGCTTCGCAACATTTTCTTCTTGTTGCTCGGCATTTGGTTTTTCTGGAGATTCTGGATTTTTTATATCTGGCATTTCAGCGAAATTTGGTGGCAAAATCAATGGATCTTCAGGCTTTTTTGAAGAGCATGAAAATGCCAAAAATATTAATGCCAAAAGAGTTAGTTTTTTCATTTTTTGCTAAAAATCAGATCGTCAAAAATCAATATCGCGACTCCGATAAAAACGAAAGAGTCTGCCAAATTAAAGGCAGGCCAATGATAGGATGCAATATGAAAATCTAAAAAATCTGCAACCGCGCCATTTTTGATTCTGTCGATCACGTTTCCCATTGCGCCTCCGATGATAAAGCCAAGAGCGTAAGTTAGGTGAGGTTTTTTGTTTTTATAAAGCCAGTAAAATAAAATTAAGGCGATTGATCCTTGTAAAATAGATAAAATTACTTGGGCATTTTCTAAGTTGTTAAACATGCCAAAACTTACGCCACGGTTCCACACGTAAACCAGGCTAAAAAAGTTAAATATTGTAATTTCTGGATTTGATGTTTGCTCTGCGAGTGCAATATTTTCAAGAAATGAAAAGATTAGTCTTTTGCTTAATAGGTCAAAAAAGGCAACGCAAAAAGCAATTGCAACACCGAGGAAAAATAGTTTTTTGTTTTTCACTTGAGTTCCAAAGTTAAGTTGAGAATTGTTGTTTTTTAGGCGTTTTTAAACGCGCATTCTTAATTTAAAAATTCTTTATTTCATGAAGGTTATTTTTATGGGCACGCCATCTTTTTCTTGCCCAACTCTTGAGAAATTAATTTCCGATGCAGAATTTGAAATTGTTGGTGTTTATACGAAGGAGCCGCAAGTCTCTGGTCGCGGTCAAAAATTAACTAATTCGCCAGTTCACGATTTAGCTCTAAAGCATAATTTAAGGGTTTTTACACCAAAATCTTTGCGCGATGTTTTGGTGCAAAAAGAGTTTACGAATCTTGGCGCCGATGTTGCGGTTGTTGTGGCTTATGGCTTGCTTTTGCCTCAAGAAATTCTCGATGCTACAAAATTTGGATGCTTCAACATTCACCCTTCTCTTTTGCCAAGATGGCGCGGAGCTTCGCCAATTCAGCGTCCAATTATGGAGGGCGATAAAGAAACCGGCATTACTATTATTAAAATGGATAAAGGTTTGGATAGTGGTGACATGATTTTTCAGGAAAGTTTTTTTATGAATGGGTCAGAAACCTGCGCCTCTCTTTCTAAAAAATTTTCTGACATGGGTGCAGAAATTTTGGTCAAAACTTTGAAAGAATTAAGTAGGGGTAAAATTTCCTTTACCAAGCAAGATGAGGCTCTGACAACTTATGCAAAAAAAATTGAAAAAAGTGAATGTGAAATTGATTGGAAGAAATCTGCTGTTGAAATTGAAAGAAATATTCGTGGATTAAATGGTTCGCTTGGAGCTTATTTTGTGCATAACGGAGAGAAAATAAAAATATTTTCTGCAGAAATTCTGAATTTCGATCCTTCAGAAAATTTAGCTGGAAAAATTTTGGATGATAAGCTGTCGATTCAATGTGGAGAGGGAGTTATTAGGCCTTTAATATTGCAGCGTCCTGGAAAAAAGCCTATGGAGCTGAGTGAATTTTTGTTGGGTTTTAGAGTTTAACGACGGATCTGAGTTTAATTTTACTCCACTTCTTTTTGTTCGTCTTTTTTGTTATCAATCATCCTAATTAAGGTGGCATTAATCTTGTGCCATTTTTTAATTGGTAAGGCTGGAATTCCGGCAACCGCTTGCATTTGCTCTACATCGCGTATTACACCACTCATTCCTGCAACTTTAGAACCGTCATTAATTTTTATGTGACCGGCAATACTAGATTTACCGCCAATTTGTACAAAATTTCCAATAGATGCGCTTCCGGCAACAGCGGTGCAGCCGGCTATTACTGTACCTTTGCCTATAATAACATTGTGTCCGATTTGCACCAAGTTATCAATTTTTGTTCCGTCGCCGATAATTGTGTTTTCAATCGCGCCGCGATCAACGCATGAGTTAGCTCCAATTTCAACAAAATCACCTATTTGCACGAAGCCAAGCTGAATAATTTTGTGATTAATTCCAGAGTCGTGAGCAAATCCGAAGCCATCTTGTCCAATTTTTGCTCCGTTGTAGATTATGCAGTTTTTGCCAATCTTGGCAAAAGAAACTACAGCTCCGGCATTAATTATTGTATTATCTCCGATAATGCATCCGTCCATGATTGAAGCGTTGGCGCTAATTATGCAATTTTCTCCAATTTCAACATTCGCGCCAATGTAGGCGTTTGGTGCGATGCGAGTTTTGCTGCCAATTTTTGCGCTTGGGTTAATTAATTTTTCTGAATTAAAGTCAGGTAGTTTTTCTTCGTAAAAAGCTGAGGCGATTTTTGAATAAGCGAAGTATGGATTTTTATGAATCAATGTGATCATTGATTGTGGTGCGCGGATGGCATATTTTTCTTCTAGCAAACAAAAGCTAGCTTTTGAGTTAGAGAATTTTTCTAAATATTGCCCAGAATTTAAGAATGAAATTTCTCCTTCTTTAGCGCCATTTAAAGTGGCGACATCAGAAATTTTGCTGTTTAGGTCGTGAGGCGATGAAAGTGTTGCTCCAGTTATTTCAACAACTTGTTTAAGGGTTAAAAATTCAAATTTTTTATTAAAGAAGCGATCGCGAGACATTTTTTAAGATTTTTCGTTTTCTTGTTTGTTGTGAATTGCCCTAAAGTAAATTTCAGAAATGTAGCGACGACCTTTGGCGCCGCGTTTTAACTGAACCACAATGTCCACTACGTTTTTAATGTAGGAAGTAATTTCTGTTGGAGTCATTCCAAGTCCAGCTTGCATTACCATCATTTTTAGCTGTTCAATCGCCATTCTTGGGGTGTCGGCGTGTAAAGTTGAAATTGATCCAGGGTGACCAGTGTTAATTGCGCGCAAGAAACTAAAGGCTTCTGAGCCGCGCAATTCACCAACAATAATTCTTTCTGGGCGCAAACGTAAGCAAGCTTCGATTAAGTCTTGAGTGGTTACTTTTGATCTACCTTGACCGCCTTTTGAGGCGATAAGATGCACTCTGTTTGCGTGGCAAGAGAGATCAATTTCTCGAGCATCCTCAACTGTGATAAGTCTTTCTTCGGGAGGAATTGCACGAATTACCGCGTTGGTAAAAGTTGTTTTACCAGTTGAGGTACCACCAGAAATAATGATGTTTTTTTTGTAAATAACGGCGCGTGTTAAAAAATCTTTGATGCGATTTAGTTGTAACAGTTTGGCTAGAATTAAATCATTTTTGTCTTCAACTTCACCAACCGAGGTCGAATCAAACATGCCCATTTTGTCGTAATCTTCTAAAGTCCATTTTAGACTTGAAGGTTTACGAATTGAAATGACTACAGATCCTTGCTCACAGGCTGGAGGAAAGACAATCTGAATACGATATCCGCTAGGCAATGTAGCTGAAAGCAATGGTTCTTCTTCACTCAATCTTTGTTCGGTTGCTTGCGCCACAAGTCTTCCTAAAGATTTTAAATGCTCCATGTCAAAAGTTGGCAACTCTTCACGAATCATGTCGCCTTTGAATTCAATCCAAACCTCAAAAGGTCTATTGATCGAAACTTCGTTCACGCCATCGCGGTCGAGAATCTGTTTTAATGGCAGTAGATATGAGTCTAATGCGGCAATGCTCATCTAAAATGAAATTAAAATTCCGGTTAAAAAAACATAACCCTGATTGTTTTTTGCAAGTGTTTCTGTGCCTGATGAGGCTGAATCAAGAGTGGGTTTAAAACTAAATTTGGTTAGTTCGAAATATGGCATCAAATCTCTAGTAAGCTTATAGTCAAGACCAAGAGACAATGCTTGATAATCATTTTTTTGAAATTGGCTTTTTAGGCTAGTAACACTTGCCGCAACTGGTCCAAAAGAATATCCTAAGCCAAAGCTGTAATAGTTTGCTATTAATGATGAAGCAGAAGGAGTTTCTCCAGCTTTTTGTAATGAGTTTTTCCATGAGCCAAATGAAGCTCCGAGATCAAATCCGAAGTAAGTTAATGTTGCTGAAGCGTCATAGGCAAAAAGATCTTTTCCATAGCCTTTTTTGGCGCGACCTTTTTCTGCTGTTGTAGAAATTTTAACCCCGAGATTGTCGAAATCATCGGCGTAACTAAAGCCTGTCGAAAAAACATCAGTAATTGTTGTGACGGAATTGTGGTAATATTTAGTTGTAGTAATTCCGCTATTTTTAGTGCTTGGCGTGTAACTAAAGCCGAGGCTCAAACCTTCAAAACGAGGTGTAAAATAAGAAAGTTTTGTTGCGTCTTCAACTCCGTCGAAACTGTTATCTTTTATGGCGCGAAAATTATTTTTTCTGGAGAGAGAGTTTGTATTTAATGCGTATCCTCCATGACCAATTGGCGATTGAGCTAATAAAATGAACGAACCCGATGATGGCAGTTGTAATGCTTCAATATATTTTCCGTTAATTCCCCCTGCCCCTCTGGCAAATTCGGCGGGTCCGAATTTCATTTTTTGGTTGGCGGCTTGAGTGTTGCCAAGTTCAAATTTTCCAAAACTTCCCTCAGAAAACAAAAATATTTGATCGAGATTGGGATTTTCTCTAACTCCGCTACTATTAGCGTTGAACTCAAATTTTGTTACTGCGCCGTGCTTGATTTTATCTTTTGTCATAACTCCGCTTTTTAGAAAAAGCTGTGAGTCATTTCCAATGAAAGATTCTTCTTTAAAATTGACGCTTTGATTGGAATCGGCGGCAGAAAAATTTACAAAACCATCGGCAATAAAAATTGGCGAATTTGTTTTAGTGAATTTTTTGCTTGGAATTGTTTGAGAGTTAGCTTCGTTTTGTAAAAATAACAAAATCAAAGCTAGAAGAAAAAAATGCAAAGTTTGATAAATTTGATTTAAAGCATATTCGAATTATTAAATCTCCAATTTTTAATTAAAATGGTTTATCTGCCGCATTGGCCAATACCGAGTACTCTTGGCAAAAGACAAATCGATTACGAAACTGTCTTTGAAAGAATGTCGGTGGTTTTAGAAAAATTAGGAAATCCTCACAAAAAACTTCCGCCAATAATTCACGTTGCTGGTACCAATGGAAAAGGTTCGGCTACGGCATTGCTTGGAAAAATATTTATTTGCTCGGGTTACAAAACTCACATTTATACCTCGCCGCATTTGCATGATTGTAACGAGAGAATAGTTCTTTTGGGTGAAAAAATTTCTGATAATTTTCTGTTTGAAATTATGGAAGAAGTGCGTTTAGCAGCCTGCGACATGTCTTTAACTTTTATGGAAAGTTTTACGATTGGTGCGTTTTTAGCTTTTTCAAGAGTTCCGGCAGATGTTCTGGTTGTTGAGTGTGGAATGGGAGGAAGAATCGATGCGACAAATATTTTAGAAGAAAAATTGGCGACACTAATAATGCCAATTTCTTTTGATCACACACAGTATTTAGGAAATTCAATTGAAAGAATCGCTTTAGAAAAGGCGATGATTTTAAGAGCGAAAACACCTTTGATTGTTGCCTCACAGCCTCAGGGAGCAAAAGAAATAATAAAAATTTTAGCTCAAGATCAAAAAGCTCCAGCTTATTTTTACGACGAAGATTTTGAAATTTTGCTCAATGAAAAAAGCGGCGAATTTGATTTAAGATTTCAAAATAATATTTTGAAAAACCTTCCCAAGCCAGCACTTCGCGGCGATCATCAATATGTAAATTTTGCTACTGCGATTGCTGCAATCATGGCAATTAGAGATAAATTTCAAATTAGCGAAGAGTCGATAAAGATGGCAATTTCATCTGTCTTTTGGCCGAGTCGTTTAGAAAAAATAAATAACGGTCTAAATCGGTTTTTACAAAATAGTGAAAGCGAAATTTTTATTGATGGAGCCCACAATGTTGCTGGGGCTTTTGCTTTGCGACAATTTATTCTTGAAGAAAAGTCGAAAAAAACTTTTGTGATTTGTGGATTTAGTCGTGGTAAATGCAAAAAAGAATTTCTAGAAAAATTTAAAGATGTGGCAGAATTAATTGCAGTAAGAGTTGATGGCGAACCTTACCCTGAATCAGCGGAAACAATAGCAGAAATTGGAAAATCAGCGGGAATGCAAATTTACGCATCTCAAGATTTATCTGATGCTATTTTTTACGCTCGAAAATTAAGCGGAGATGAGTCTTGCAGAGTTATTATTTGTGGGTCGCTTCACTTGGCTCGCGATGTTGTTATTTAAATAATGATTTAATCGCATTTCTTGACCCCTGTATTGGTTGCATAGGCGGACCAGTTCTGTTACTACTCTGCTGTGCCACCACTACGGCGTGTGTTGCCATAGCGCATTCAATGCGTTAGATCTCGGAATTCAGATTTCTGCGCAAGGCGCTCTTGAAAAATGGGATGCTAGCCAAATCAAATCTATACCAAAGTAAGTATTTATACTCTCATCTAATGAAGTATTTTTGAGGAAAAATTGCGACGGAAAATGAAAGTTGTATCAAGTGATACAGAGTCAATATCTGAGCAAATTTTTACCAAAAAGACGAAGTTAAATGAGGGTATAAATACTTAGTTTGGTATGGAATTATTGGTAATTAATTATCCTCCAACTCCTCTTCTAAAAACCCAAATCTTTCATCTTTTTGACCTGAAACCAAGCCAGATAAAATTTTTGCAGATCCTGCTGCAAGGGTCCATCCAAGTGATCCGTGCCCTGTGTTTAGAAGTAAGTTTCCGTATTTTTTTACTTCGCAAATTAATGGTAACGAATTTGGGCGAAATGGCCTAAAGCCAGACCAGTCGGTCACTTCATTGATGTTTCCAAAATCAGAAAAGTTTTTGCAAACTGTAGCTTTTAAAAAGTTGAGATTTTTTTTATTTTTCTTTTGTCTTAAGCCGCATATTTCAACCGTTCCCGCAGCTCTAAAAATTTTACCAAGACGACTGTAAACAACTTTATTTTCTGTGTCTGTTAACGCCATATTTGGCGCGATAAATTCTTCGTCAGCAGCAATTGATAAGCTGTAGCCCTTTAGTGGATAAATTTTTGTTTTAACCTTAATGCCTTTTAGCAAGCTGTCACCACTTGCGCCAAGTGCGTAAACATATTTGTGGGCAACGTAAACTCCTTTGGAGGTATTAATTCCGGTAATTTTTTTGTGGTTAGTTAGAAGGTTTTTTATTTCTGTGTCATATTCAAAGGTTACGCCATATTTTTCTTTGCAGATTTTTTCTAAAGCGCGCACAAATAAAAGACTGTTTCCGCTTCCATCCATTTCATAAAAAATGCCGCCGGCAAGTTTTTTTTCATCAAATAATTTGATTAAAGTCGGCTCTTTTCTAATGCATTCTTCGGCATTTAAAATTTGAGTTTTTACCCCAATAGAGCTAACAAATTCAGCGTCTTTTATGGCGTCATCCAACTTTTTTTGGTTGCGATAAAAATGCAAAGTTCCTTCGTTTTTATAATCGAACTTCAAGTTTTTTTCTTCAGACAGAATTTCTTTTAAAACTTCTCTGCTGCAAGAGGTGAGTCGAAATAATCTTCTGCTGTTTTCGTGGGATTTTGTTGTTTCGGAATTTTGATAAAATTCATAAAACCATTTTAGAAATTTTTTATTAGCAAAATTAGAAAGTGACAAAAATGAATTTGGAACAACTGTCGCTTTTAAAATTGAAAATAGAGATGATTTTGCTGCCCAAGTTTCAACATGAGAATAACTAAGCTGCCCACCATTTGCTTCGGAGCAGCCGAGGGCGGAATATTGATTTTTGTCGAGAACTAAAACTTGATGACCGGCGCGCGCTAAAAAATAGGCAGTTGTAACGCCAATTACTCCAGAGCCCAAAACTATTACTTTCATCGCAAAATTACTCTTTTAAAAATTGAGAAAGTTAAACAAATAAAACTTATGTGATGATAGATAAACCCAATGTTTTCAACATTCCAGCGAATTATCATTTTTTCGAATCTCTCCTTTTTTGGGCAGAAAAAGAATTTGGTGACAAGTTAAATGAAATAAAATTTTTTTTACCAAATCGTCGCTCTTGCCGTGAATTTCATGAGGTTTTTTCCAAAAGTAAACATCTCTTGCTTCCAAATTTAAAAGCCATTTCCGACATTTCTTACGAAGATTTTTTTGACTTTTTGCCCAATCCTGAAGCGAAGTTAATAATTGATGAAATATTACAGACAAAATCTTTATCAGACATTGATTATCTGTTTTTTTTAAGTGAAGAAATTCAGCAATATTCAGCTTTTGGTGAGAATATTGATTTTGGGCAGGCTTTTAAAATAGCCATCAATTTAAAAAACTTATTTGATGAAATAGAGCGCGAAGAAATTGATCCAAATAAATTTCTTGAAATTGATGATTCAAACTTGTCGCAACATCGCATAATTACTCTCGATTTTCTTAAAAAATTTCACGTCGAAATCAAAAATAGATTGTTAAAAGAGCATTTATTTTGCGACGGCATGAGTAATAATTTTATTGTTAAAAAATTCACTCATTTGCTCGAAAATTACGACAGCAAATCTCAGATAGTAATCGCCGGATCTACCGGAAGCGTGGCATTTAGTTCAAATTTAATAAAAGCCGCTTCAAAGAAACATTATGTGATTTTGCACGGCGTTAATAATGAGAATTATGAAGCGGAAAATCATCCGCAGTTTTTTTTGAATCGTTTGATCAATAATTTGCAGGTTACAAAAAATGAAATTCAGCAAATTAAAGAAGAAAAATTCATTTTAAGCGCGCAAGTACGTCAAGATGTTCTTTCTTTAGCAACTCTTCCATATGATCAAATAACAAAATGGCAGGAGATTTTTAAGCATATCGAGTGCGACTCTGCTAAAAAAGACCTAACTCAAAATTTTCGTTTAATTGAAGCGCGTAATGAAATTGAGGAATCTAAGCTAATAAGGCTTGCTTTAATTGAGGCGCTTAAAAGCAAAAAAACCGCTGCCGTAATTACAAATAATAGTAAATTGGCTGACTTGGTTAAGCTTGAGCTAAAAAGTAATTCGATGCTTTTTAATGATTCTCGAAGTTGCAATATTTCTGACTCAAAATTAGTTAGTTTTTTACTGCTAATTTTAGAATTAATCGAGGCAAATTTTAATTCTCACACCCTTCTAACTCTTTTAAAACACCCGCTTTGTTTTTATTCGCAAAATCAAGAAATGCTTGTTGACTTTGAGGTTAATATTTTGCGACAAGATCGTGTAGAATCTGGTTTAAAAGGTATTTACAAAAAGTTAGATGATCACCCTTCTCTGCTGAATTTTTTTAATAAATTTTGCGAGTTGTTTGGCACTCTTAGCAAAATCAATAAAACAAAATCTCTTTCTGAAATTACTGAATTGCTGATTCTGGCTTGTGAAAATTTAAGTAAAAAAAATTGGCAGGAATTGCTGCTTGAAGAAGAATCTCAAACCGAGATCTTCGAAGCTTTTGAAAAGCTTAAGCAGCAAGATAAAATATTGATAAATTCTAACCAAATTCTCGATAGTTTTAAGGCAATTTTGTCACAAATCAAATTCTTTGAAAAATCTTCTGCTTTTTCGCCGATTCAAATTTTATCAACGCTTGAGGCTCGTCTTTTGAATTATGATTTGATTATAGTTTCGTCCTTAAATCAGGGAAGTTTTCCAGAAATTGAATCAGAAAATTGGTTAGGCAAAAAGATTAAAAAAGATTTAGGAATAGATAAATCTTTAAAAAAATTTGGTCAAAGTGCCAATGATTTTTGTAATTATCTTTCAAATAAATCCATCATCTTAACTCGCTCAAAAAGCAGAAATGGCGCGGTTTTAATTGAGTCTCCGTTGCTTTTAAAATTTAAAGTAATCTGCAGAAAACTTGGCGTTGAAATTGATGGCGGCAAAGAATTTTTTGCGCTTCTTGAGCAAAGAAATCGAGTTGCAAAAAAAGTTAAGTTAGCTCCAAACCCAAAACCAAAATTAGAGTTTAGGCCTCAAAAAATTTCTATAACCGAAGTCATGAAGCTGATGACCAATCCTTATGAAATTTACGCCAAAAAAATATTGAAGTTGGAAGAATTAAAAAAAATTGATTTTGAGCCAAGTCATGCAGAGTTTGGAAGCTTTGTTCATAAGGCTTTAGAAGAATATGTTAAAAATCCAGACGATAAGAATTTTCATAAAAAAGCGCGCAATATTTTTGATGAATATTTTTTGCTTAGTGAAAGTGAAGTAATTTGGTGGCCAAAATTTGAAAATATTTTTGATGCCTTTGCAGCTGAAAATGAAAATTTCTCAGGTTTAAAAAATATGGTGGAAATTCCGGCTGAATTAAAAGTTGGAAAGGTTATTTTGCGCGGAAAAATTGACCGAGTGGTTATAAATAAAAAGGAAGAGTTAATTATTCTCGATTACAAAACTGGACAAATTCCATCTAAAAGCGATGTGATTTCTGGGCTAAATCCTCAGCTTACAATTGCTGCTTTAATTCTTGAGGATAAGCCAATTTCTTACTTAGGTTATTGGAAATTATCTTCGTCTTCTGGCAGCGAAATTAAGAAAATTAGCGACAATCAAGAGGAAATTTACGACCTTATTTTTGCTGCCCAGGTTGGTTTAAAAAAACTTTTTGAATTTTTTGCCGATGAGAAAAATGGTTATTTGGCGACTGAAAATAATATTTATAATCCATATCAAAACTTGGCACGAATCATCAAATGACGCAGCGTTATAAATTAATTATTGAATATGACGGAACCAATTATTGCGGCTTTCAGAAGCAATTTGGCATTACCGCAAAATCAGTTGAGGAAGTTTTGCAAAAAGCGATTTTTCAATTGTCTCAAGAGCAAGTGAAAATTGCCGCTTGCGGTCGAACCGACACTGGGGTTCATGCTTTGGGTCAAGTTGTGCATTTTGACATGGAAAAAAATCTTGAAGCGCGTCAGGTAGTTTTGGCTTTAAACAGCTATTTGCGAGATGAAAATGTTATGGTTCTTAATTGCGAAATTATGGATTCAAATTTTCACGCCCGATTTAACGCTAAAATGCGCCATTATCGCTACGTGATTATTAACCGCACCGCTCCTTTGACCATCAAGAAAAATCAAGCTTGGCATGTAGCTAAAAAATTGCATGTAGAGAAAATGCAAGAAGCGTCCAATTTTTTAATTGGCGAACATGATTTTTCATCATTTCGAGATGCTGAATGCCAAGGAAAAACGCCAATAAAATCGATTAAAAAAATTACGATTGTAAGAAGTGGCGAAGAAATTTTAATCGATGTAAGTGCGAGATCATTTTTGCATCACATGGTTAGAAATATTGTGGGAACGCTATATTTAGCAGGCACAGAAAAAATCTCGCCAATTCAAATGAAAGAAATTTTGGAAGCAAAAGACCGAACAAAATCCGGTCCAAACGCCCCAGCTTGCGGGTTATATTTTTTAGAGGCGCATTATTAAAAATAAAATCAAACTCAAATCAATGAGCAATAAGCAGGACGAAAATTACAAGCGTCAAAAAATAAATTTTCTCGACAGCCTTCAACCAGATGATTTCCGAAACGGCGAAAGTTTTAACCAAGCTGAATTTATTATTGATAAAATTAACGAAAACGCATTTCGCGCCGCGTTAAACAAAAAAGATCCGCGGGAGTTTGTGCTAAAAGCAGTAAGTCATCTTTTTAGGCAAGATTCACAAATGGTAAAAAAAGCTACAGATCTTGCTGATATTTACTTGGATCTAAAGTTGAAATTTGATGCCGAGTAAAAAATTGCCAAATTTAATGGTGGTAAATATCCAAATTACCAAATCGCGTAAACTCTCCGTCAAAAAATAAGCTAATACTTCCAACTGGACCATTACGCTGTTTGGCAATTATTACTTCTGCCAAATGACGAACTTCATTCATTTTTTGATTCCATTCGGCAAATTTTGGATCGCCATCTTGCGGGCGCTTTCTTTCGTGGTAATAGCTGTCTCGATAAACGAAGGCAACAACGTCAGCATCTTGCTCAATTGAACCTGATTCACGCAAATCGGCAAGTTGAGGTCTTTTATCTTCGCGTTGCTCTACTGCGCGCGAAAGCTGAGACAGCGCTATAACTGGCAGGCTAAATTCTTTGGCGATGGCTTTTAAACCTTGCGTGATTTCAGAAACTTCCTGAACGCGATTTTCATTAGATCTGGTTGAGGTTCCGCGAATTAGCTGAAGGTAATCTACAATCAAAAGCGAAAGGTTATTTTTTCTAACCATTCTTCTGACGCGAGTTCTGATTGCTGAAATTGAAAGAGCTGGCGTGTCATCAATAAAAAGTGGCATTTTAGAAATTTCGGCAGAGCGCATTGCAACCGCTTCCCATTCGGTTTCACTTAATTGTCCGGTTCGAAATTTACCTGCGTTGATGCTGCATTCCATCGAAAGAATTCTTGATGCAAGCTGATCGGAAGACATCTCTAAAGAAAAGAATCCAACCGCTTTTTTGTCTTTTGGGTCAGAAATATCTTGGTTTAAAAATTTACAAGAATTTACGGCAATGTTAACCCCAAGCGCAGTTTTTCCCATTGAAGGTCTTCCGGCCAGAATAATTAAATCTGACTCCTGCATTCCACCAAGAATTTTATCTAGATCGCTAAATCCAGTTGAAACGCCGCTAATATTAGCTCCACGCTGTTTAGCAATTAAGGTTTTGTCGAGAGTTTCTTTTAAAGAAGCTGAAATGCTGCGAAAGTCGCTACGACCATTTCCGTGCTCAGATAATTTAAAAAGATTCGCTTCGGCAGATTCAATTTGCTCAGTTGCAGAAGCTTTGTCCTCTGGTTTGTAAATACGATTTACAATGTCTTCACCAATCATTGAAAGCTCACGCTTTAAAGCTAAGTCGTGAATTAAACGACCGTAATCTGCAATGTCGATAATTGACGAGGCGGCACCTAATAAAACTGACAAATAAGAAGCTCCGCCAAATGATTTTACAGCTTCGTCATTTTCAAAAAACTGCTTAAGGGTTACTTGATTTGCAACGATTTGAATCTTCTCAACATTGTGAACAATTTGGGCAAAAATATTGCGATGAGCCGGTTCGTAGAAATGTTCTTCGCGCAAAAATTCTGAAACGCGGTTTAGATATTCATTGTTAAGAATAATGGTTCCAAGAACCGCCTGTTCTGCCTCAATGTTGGAAAGTTCTTTACGAATTTGCTCTGTCATTTGCGTGTAATTATCTTGATTTATTCTGATTATTTTCAGCAAAAGCTTGTACAACCGTTACTTTTACTGGCGATGGATTTGGGGTTCGCGCCTGATTTTCGGTGTTAACAATGTCGCATAAAATATCGAGTGAAAGACCTCCGTCATGACACATACAGATAGTGTAAGTTTTTTTATCAAGATCGCGTACAGTGTTTCGGCTTATAACTCTTAAGCCGCCGGCATTTCGAGAAAATAAAAATAGGCGATTTAGAATTTTTACATAACCGTTAATACGATTATCTGGGTGCGCCGGAACTTCTCCGGTTATGATTTCTTCGTTTGTAGCGTTAATTAAATAATCAAAAATCTGGTCAGCGATTTCGGCAGTTTCGGCTTCAATTTTTTGAAAAACTTCAGCGATTGCTTGCAGGTTTTCCAAAACTTCTGCCGAAGGATGTTTTAAAGATCCCGATGGTTTTTCTTTGGCATTTTCAGAGGCCTTATTTTTTTGATCACTTTCTGGCGCTAAATATTTTTTTAGAAAAAAAGCTATTTCTGTTAAAATTGGATTTTCAGATTCTAGTCTCAATGTAACAAAATTAAGAACGCGAGGCAGAAAGCTTAAATAGTGATGTTTTCCATCGCGCAATGACAGTCTGGCAAAAATGCCTAATATTTTTATGTTTCGTTGTAGTGAAAGAATTTCGTAATCATTCTTAAAATCTTCTTTATTGCAGGGCGAAACTTGTAAATAGTGGTTAAAAACTCTAGCGCGATTTTCTTCGGATAAATCTCTTCTCGCGTCTTCTAATAAGGAGACCAAGTCATATGCTCTGGATCCAAGAACGGCGTCTTGAAAGTCTAACAACCCTACTCTTTTTATTCCGTTTCTTTCTGGCAAAACCATTAAGTTGTCAGCGTGATAATCGCGCAACACTAAAACCGGATCTTCGTTTTTTTGTAGATAGTCACGTAAAGATTTTGACTGCGATAATTGGTCAAAAACCTGAAACCATAAATTTTTAAAATTAGCGATTTCTTTTGTTGAGATCGACTTTTTTTGCAAAGGTAAATACCACTCAATAAACAACATTACTTCGCGAAAAAGAAGTGCGTGATTATATTGTTGGGTGTCTTTTAAAACTGGCTTTGAATGCAAATCTAGCAAGCAGTCGCAAGCTGCTTTATAAAGCGTAAATTCTTGAGAAATGTCGCGCTCTAAAACTCTTGAATAAGTGTCATCGCCAAAATCTTCTAGTAACAGAAATCCAAGCTCATCGTTTCGTGCAATAATTTTTGGAGCGGAAAAATCTTTCTCTACAAGAAACTCTGCAACTCTGGCGAAAGGACGAACATCTTCATGTGGAGGCGGAGCAAACATTAAAACATAAGATCCTGCAGAAGTATTAATTCTGTAATAGGAGCGAAAAGAGGCGTCACCAGCAACTTTACTGATTTTGTAATCAGAAATGCCGTTTTTTGTTAGAAAGGTTTTCGCTAATTTTTCGTTAAGTTCGGTCATGTTAAAAATCTAATTTAGAATACCATTCAGGTGGGTTAACGTTTGGCAAGCGGTCTTTCAAAACCTCTGAGAAAACTTTGTGGGACTTGATTAAGCTATACCAATCTTTTGCTGGCAAATAATGCTGCCAGTTAATATCGCCAAAATAATCTAGCGCAGAAATGTGAGAAGCTGCCGTAAAATCGGCAACAGAAATATGGTCTCCAGCAAGGTATTTTCTTGTTTCTAGCAAATATTCAATATAGCTCAAATGAATATTTAAATTGCGTCTTGCAACGCGCAGAACTTCAGAATTTGGAGAGCTTGAGCCCGGTAAATAACGGTTAAAAAATCTTTCATTTAAAACATGTCTGCCGACCTCGTTATAAAATTTTTCGTCAAACCAAATTTGTAAACGTCTGACCTCTGAGCGATCAATCAATGATTCGCCTAAAAAATTTCTGTTTTCAGAATGCTTTTCTTCAATATATTCAGAAATTACAGAGCTACCAACAACAACTGCGGCGTTACTATTATCAAATAATACCGGCAAAGTTCCCGCTGGATTCATCGCGATAAATTCTTTGCGTCTTTCCCAAAAGTTTTCCGGAACTAATTCGAAACCGATTTCTTTTGCTGCCAAGTGCACCCTAATTTTGCGTGAGAAAGGGCAAATCATGTGATGATAAAGACGATACATAATATTTGTTTTTAGAAATTGTCTAGAAGGGGGAGGTGTTTTTAAAATATAACATTTAACTTGCGACAATTCTCAACGATTTTCTGTATTTTATGTCAAAAAAAATTGCGTTAATTGATGGATATGGCTTTGTATTTCGCGCCTATCACTCACTTCCACCTCTTACCAGAGCTGACAAAACACCGGTTGGAGCTGTTTATGGCTTCATTAATATGTTGATAAAATTACGTGCCAGTTTGGAAGTTAGTCATGTGGCAGTGGTTTTTGATTCTGGCTCAAAAACCTTTCGCAACGATATTTTTCCTGATTATAAGGCCAATCGCCCACCCTGCCCTGAAGACCTTAAACCGCAATTTCCAATCATACGCCAAAGCGCTGAAGC
>JACCDN011224066.1_pt1 | contig 30397 bp, 31 predicted proteins | sample 7441691 | NCBI WGS metagenome assembly JACCDN01 (sample SAMN15323439, study PRJNA562643) | freshwater metagenome | isolation source: river surface water | place: USA:Blue River Watershed | collected 2017-08-16 | reverse complement strand
TCTGGTGTAACGGCAGCACGGCGCCCTTTGGAGGCGTCCGGTCTAGGTTCGAATCCTAGGGGCGGAGCTAGCAAGGAGGGCTAATGAGCAACCTAGCTGTGATTGTTCTGGCTGCGGGTGAGGGGACTCGCATGAAATCCGCCACCCCTAAAGTGCTGCACCGTATTTCTGGCCTTGAGCTTTTAGGCCACGTGCTATCAACCGCGAGTTCAGTCTCTGCTCACAGGGTGATTGCGGTTCTGCGTCACGAGCGGGAGCGGCTAGAGAACTACGTATCTGCTTTTTACCCAAATGTTCAAACCGCAATCCAGGATGAAACCCCTGGCACTGGAAGAGCCGTTGAAGCAGCTCTTGAGTTACTCGAGGACTTCGCTGGCGATGTTGCAGTCCTATCTGGCGATGTCCCGCTTTTGGATGTGGAGTCGATTGCGACCCTGGTTGAGATCCACCGCGAGCAGGGCAATCGAGCCACTTTGGTTTCAACGGTTTTGGATAACCCTCACGGCTACGGTCGCATCGTTCGCGATCGCGGTGAGCTATTGGGCATTGTCGAACAAAAAGATGCCACCGAAGAGCAGCACCAGATCGCCGAGGTGAATGCTGGAGTTTACGTTTTCGATGCCGAACTATTGCGTCACACTCTCAAGCAGGTCGGTACCAACAACTCACAGGGTGAGAAGTATTTGACCGATGTGGTTGGACTTCTAATCCAAGGTGGACACAAAGTGTCCGCGCATCAAATAACTGACCCTTGGTTGGTTGCCGGTATCAACGACCGAGTTCAGCTATCTGAGGTCGAAGCAGAGCTAAATTCCAGGATCATCCGCGCTTGGCAGATGGCGGGGGTAACCATCAAGGAGCCGGCTAGCACGTGGATCGATGTCACTGTGTCGCTAGCCAAGGACGTTACTTTGCTACCGGGCACCAGATTGCACGGATTTACATCCGTTGGCGAGGGTTCTGTAATCGGTCCAGACACAACTTTGACTGATGTCGAGGTTGGCGAGAATGTTCGCATCAACAGGGCAGATGCCACCAGTGCCAAGATCCACGATGGCGCAAACGTTGGGCCTTTTGCCTTTATCCGCCCCGGCACTGAGCTCGGTGCTGATGGCAAGATCGGCGCCTTCGTTGAAACTAAGAATGCTCAGATTGGTCCGGGGGCGAAAGTCCCACACCTGAGTTATGTAGGGGATGCGACCATCGGTGAGGGTGCAAACATTGGGGCTGGAACGATTTTTGCCAATTACGACGGGGTCAATAAGCACCGAACTGAGATTGGCAAACAGGCCCGTACCGGAAGTGGAAACGTCTTTGTTGCCCCGGTAAAAGTTGGCGATGGCGCATACACCGCAGCAGGTTCCACAATCCGCCGAGATGTCGAGTCTGGAGCGCTAGCATTGAACCCATCAGCGCAAAAGAACTTGGCTGGTTGGGTAATTCAAAACCGACCAGGTTCGAAGTCGGCACAAGCAGCAACCGATACGGAGTAGCAATGGCAATCGAGAAGGCCGCCAGCAAACAACTAGTAATTGCAAGTGGCCGTGCTCATCAGCCATTAGCCCAAGAGGTTGCCGAGATTCTTGGCACCGAACTGGTGCCGATGACCGCCTATGACTTTGCCAATGGCGAGACCTTCGTTAGATACGAGCGCAGCGTTCGCGGTGTAGATGCCTTCATCATTCAGGCTCACCCACAGCCAATCAACCACTGGATCATGGAGCACCTGTTGATGGTGGATGCCATGAAGCGCGCTAGCGCCAAGCGCATCACCGTGGTTGCACCATTTTTCCCTTACGCCCGGCAGGACAAGAAGCACAAGGGTCGTGAGCCGATCTCCGCTCGTTTGATGACTGACCTGTACAAGGCTGCCGGTGCATCGCGCCTCATGTCAGTTGATCTTCACACTCCACAGATTCAGGGTTTCTTTGACGGTCCTGTGGATCACCTCTGGGCATTACCAATGTTGGCCGATCACATTGCAGCAACTTTTGGAACCGAGAACCTAACCGTTGTTTCTCCAGACTCGGGCCGTGTTCGAGTGGCAGACATTTGGGCTGACCGTCTTGGCACTCCGCTCGCCATTGTTCACAAGCGCCGTGATCCAGATCGTCCGAACCAGGTTCAGGTCAACGAGATTGTCGGTGCCGTATCCGGTCGTGACTGTCTCCTGGTTGACGACATGATCGACACTGGCGGCACTATCTTGGCTGCCGCTAAGGCCCTGAAGGCAAATGGTGCAAAGCGAGTGATCGTTGCTGCGACTCACGCGGTCTTCTCTCACCCAGCAGTTGAGCGACTATCGGACCCAGTGATTGACTCGGTTGTTGTCACCAACACTTTGCCGATCACCCCAGACAAAGAGTTTGCTTCACTGACCGTGCTGTCCATTGCGCCACTGATTGCGAAGGCAATTGCCGCCGTCTTCTACGACGACTCGGTGAACTCTCTTTTCCCTGGCCACGCCTAAATTGCAAAGACTTCGTCTCGTCGACGCGGTCTTTATAGGAACCGCTTCAATGGTGGGGGCGGGAGTTTTTGTGGCCTTTGCCCCTGCAGCCAAGGAAGCCGGTTCAAACCTCAGCTGGGCAATTTGCCTCGCGGGTTTGATCGCTTTTTTGAATGCTCGGTCTATGGCCCAGCTCTCTAAGGCCATACCCAAATCCGGTGGCGCCTACGCCTATGCCAGAGAGCTAATTGGACCGAGTTGGGGATTCAGTGCTGGTGCTGCGTTTCTGATTGGCAAGGTTGGCTCGGTGGCGGCCATTTCATTGACCATCTCAAATTACCTAGGGCTGGGACCCTGGGTCGCGATCTTGGCGCTTTGGGCGATGTTCGCAATCAATGCCTTGGGGGTTGAGAGAACCGCGTTGGGCGCGAAGGTGCTATCAGGTATCACGCTGAGCTTCTTGGCAGCTGTGGTTGCTCTTTCAACAACAATCCCAAGTTCCCCAGTCTCCCTACCTCCAGGTGATGCAGTCTCAGTTTTGACCGCAGCGGCCTTCTTATTCTTTGCCTTCGCGGGCTACGCCCGAGTTGCAACTCTGGGCGCTGAAGTTGAAAACCCAGAGCGCAATATTCCAAGAGCGATTGCGATCTCGCTGACAGTTGTGTTCTTGCTTTATGTGTCCCTGGGCTTTGAGTTGGAGCGCGTTCTGGGGGTGGCGCTTTCCAAAACAGAACGACCGATTTTTGATCTCCTGGGAACCGTCGTGCCGGAATGGGCTGTCGCAGTTTCGGTGGTGGCTGCAATTGCGTCGCTTGGATAGCTCCTTGCGCTGCTTGCAGGCATGGGGCGGCTCGGAGCCGCTATGGCAAAGGACGGTGAGCTCCCAGGTTTACTCAGTCGCGTGAATTCTAAAAATGCGCCCTGTGTTGCGGAGCTTGGCATTGTGCTATCGGCCAGTGCGCTTGTCCTCACGAACAGCGTTAGCTTCACCATCGGGCTTTCGTCTTTTGCGGTTTTGACTTACTACGCGATTGCTAACTTGGCAGCTTTCAGGCTATCCAAGAGAAGTTCTCAGCGACTTCTTTCGCTCTGCGGGTTGATGATCACTCTGGTAGTTGCTGCATCAGTTCCTGCGCCCTCTTTGGTTCTCGGAGTATCGCTTTTGATGCTGGCGCTCGGCATTCGCTGGGGCGTGACAAAACTTAGGTCAGTGAGCTAAGCTCTTCCAAGCAGCGGCGAGGGGTCCCAAGGGCCCGTAATCGACGGGGTCTTTTCCTCGCCATGGACTATTGAGGAAAAGATGTCAGAGATCAAGATCGTCGCCACCGTTCGCGAGAACTTTGGTAAGGGTGCAGCTCGTAAGCTTCGCGCCGCAGGCCAGACTCCAGCCGTTATTTACGGTCACGGAAACGCCACCCGCCACATTTCACTTCCAGCTCACGAGGTTCGCCTAGCACTTCGTCACAAGAACGCGCTGCTTGAGCTAAACATCGCTGGCAAGACCGAGTTGGTTCTTGTAAAGAGTGCATCAAAGGACCCAGTTACCCAGATCATCGAGCACGTTGACCTTGTTGAGGTTGTAAAGGGCGAGAAGGTTCACGTTGAGGTTCCAGTTCACGTTGTTGGTGAGGCAATGGGCGGCACCATCGTTGACCTAGAGCACAAGACCGTGAAGCTAGAGGCTGAGGCAACTCACGTTCCAGACTTCGTAGAGCTGCACATCTCTAAGGAGGCCGCAGCTGGTCACCACTACACCGCTAAGGACATCGTGCTTCCTAAGGGTGTAACACTTGACCTACCAGCAGGCGAGCTTGTCGCTTCAGTAGTTGAGACTCAGGCTGGCGCTGCCGCTGAGACCGAGGCCGCTGCTGAGTAATTCGGTTTATTTGATAGCTGGGCTCGGTAATCCCGGGCCCAGCTATCAGCACAACCGACACAATGTCGGCCAGATGGTGGTCGACGAACTAGCAATCCGCTTAGGTGCCAAGTTCAAAACCCATAAGTCCCTGGCATTTATAGCCGAGGGCAAACTCGGTTCTGACAAGGTCGTGCTTCTCAAGAGCCTTGGCTTTATGAACCTCTCTGGGAATCCGGTTTCCCAAGTCGCAAAGTTTTTCGACGTCCCAACCAGCTCTTTGATCGTGATTCACGATGAGCTAGACATCCCGTTTGGAGACATCAGGACTAAGTTCTCCGGTGGTCACGCTGGACACAACGGGCTCAGGGACATCATCAAGTATCTAGGAAATGACTTTCATCGAATCCGATTCGGAATCGGTAGACCTCCCGGTTCTATGGAGGTTGCTGACTTTGTCTTACAAAACTTCTCCAGCACCGAGAAGAAAGAACTTGATGTGCTGATAGCAATTGCGGCTGATCAGGTCGAAAAGCTAATTTCAGAGCCTAAAATTCTCGGGTGACCCTCCGCCCCCTTATTGAAGCGGCGGCAAAGTCGCACCCGTTTCAGGTAGCCCCTGGCAAATTTTCGAAATCCGCCGAGCTCTACTCGCCACCAAAAACTCAGCCCCTTGCGATTGCTGCGCTCGCTAAAACCCCGGGTTTTTCGCTGGTTGTGGTGCCATCGGGTAGGCAGGCTGATGAGGTTTCAGCGCTGCTAAGCGCTATCCCAGAAGTCGAACTAATCGAATTGCCTTCTTGGGAAACCCTTCCTCACGAACGACTATCGCCCGCTCCAGAGACCATTGGTCGGAGACTGCGGGCTTTGAACCGCATGCACGAGTTGGCCAAGGGTGCCGATCACCCGGTGGTAATTCTGGTTTCGATTCGTGCGGCTCTGCAGCCGATCATCGGTGGCTTTGAAAAGCACCCTCCCTTCTCGCTTGAGCGAGGTGGTGAGTATTTGTTACCTGAGCTGGGGCTAAAGCTCATCGAGATGGCCTATGAGCGGGTGGACATGGTTTCCAAGCGCGGTGAGTTTGCCATTCGCGGTGGGATTGTTGACGTTTTCCCCACCACCGCGGAGCACGCTTTGAGACTTGAGTTCTTTGGTGATGAACTCGATGACATTCGTGAATTTTCAGTTGCTGATCAGCGTTCGATTCCCTCGAATGTGAACCGCATCGAGCTTTATCCAGCCCGCGAACTGTTGATCACGCCCGTGGTGGCGCAGCGCGCCCGCGAGATGGTTTCTGAGTTCCCAAACCTCAAAGAGATGCTGGAGAAAATCTCTACCGGCATCCCGGCCACAGGCATGGAGTCTCTTGCTCCGGTTTTGGCCGAAAAGATGGGTCCAATCACTGATTACCTACCCAAGGATTCCAGGGTCTTTTTGGTTGATCCCGAGAAGCTGCGAGCAAGGGCGGAGAACTTAGTTCAAACCAACAAGGAGTTCCTGCACGCGGCCTGGGATGCAGCCATCGAGGGCTCTCAAGCTCCAATTGATCTATCAACCGGTGGCTTCATGGAGCTTGATGAGTTCCTGGACCTGGTTCGTCAGCCTAAGATCTCAATCACCTCGCTTCCTACCGAGCATTCAATTGATCTTGAGCTGCATGAAATACCTCGTCACAGCCTCGAGGAGGGTATTGAGTGGCTGGGTGAGCAACAGGCCGCTGGTTCAAAGATTGTCGTGGTGGCTGCAGGGCACGGCACCGCGGAGCGCATCGTTGAGCTAATTCAAAAGGCTGAGATTCCGGTCATCCTGAGCGAGTTTTTGGGCGACCCAGACCCCGCTCACGTCACAGTTGTGGTCGGAGATTTAGTCCATGGTTTTGCCACCCAAAACAACAACTTGATTGTGGTCTCCGAAACCGAGTTTTTTGGTAGCGCCTCCGGTTACGTTGCCAAGTCTGATCGAAAGCTAGCGAGAAGACGTGGTCAGCAGGTTGACCCACTGCAGCTAAAACCTGGCGACTATGTCGTGCACGAGGTTCATGGCATCGGCCGCTTCAAAGAGCTGGTGCAGCGTTCAAACGGATCCGGTGCACGGCAGCACACCCGTGAATACCTGGTAATCGAATACGCCCCTCCAAAGCGTGGCTATCCAGGTGACAGCCTTTTTGTCCCAACCGATCAGCTCGACATGCTCACCCGATATGTCGGTGGCGAGGCACCTGCGCTTTCCAAGATGGGTGGTACCGACTGGGCAAGAGTCAAGGGAAATGCCCGCAAGGCGGTTCGCAAGATCGCGATCGATCTTGTGAAGCTCTACTCGGCTCGCATGAAATCCAAGGGTTACGCATTTGGGCCTGATACGCCTTGGCAACATGAGCTCGAAGAGGCCTTTAGTTTTCAGGAGACTCCGGATCAGCTCACCACCATCGAAGAGGTGAAGCGGGATATGGAAAAGCCAATCCCGATGGATCGACTGCTTGCCGGCGATGTTGGCTATGGCAAGACCGAGGTCGCTCTTCGCGCGGCATTCAAGGCAATCCAGGACGGCAAGCAGGTCGCGATGTTGGTCCCGACCACCCTGCTTGTGAGGCAGCATCTGCAGACATTCCAGCAGCGCTATCAAGGATTCCCAGTGAACCTAAAGCCGCTTTCACGCTTTCAAAGCGAGAAGGAGGTCAAGGAGACTCTGCGAGGACTGGAGTCTGGAGCGGTTGACCTAGTGATTGGAACTCACCGACTCCTAGCTGGGGGAGTGAAGTTCAAAGACCTTGGTCTGATCATCATTGATGAAGAGCAGCGCTTTGGCGTTGAGCACAAAGAGAAGCTCAAAGAGCTCAAAAACAACGTCGATGTTCTGGCCATGAGTGCGACCCCGATTCCAAGAACCCTTGAGATGGCGGTCACAGGCATCAGGGAGATGTCGACTCTTGCCACCCCGCCCGAGGAGCGTCATCCAATCCTCACCTACATCGGTGGCTACTCAGAGGCCCAGGTTGCCGCTGCTATCAGGCGAGAGTTGATTCGCGAGGGTCAGGTTTTCTTTGTTCACAACCGCGTATCAACCATCGATAAGTTGGCTGCGGATCTGGCAGAGCTGGTTCCGGAGGCTCGCATCGCGGTTGCCCATGGTCAGATGCCGGAGCAGCAGCTCGAGCAAATCGTGGTCGATTTCTGGGAGCGCAAGTTTGATGTTCTGGTGTCGACCACGATCATCGAAACTGGAATCGATATCCCTAACGCAAACACTTTGATTGTTGACCGGGCAGAGCACTTTGGACTGTCGCAGCTGCACCAGATCAGAGGTCGCGTTGGTCGATCCAGAGAACGTGCGTATGCCTACTTCTTCTACGATCCGTCTAAGACCTTGTCCGAAACCGCTCACGATCGACTGGCAACCATCGCCACTAACAACGAACTCGGCAGCGGTATGCAGGTGGCGATGAAGGACTTGGAAATCAGAGGTGCTGGGAATCTTCTCGGAGGGGAGCAGTCAGGTCATATCGCCGGAGTCGGTTTCGACCTATACCTGCGCATGATTGGCGAGGCTGTTGCCGAATTCAAGGGTGAGGAAATCTCATCACCGGCTGAGCTAAAGCTCGAGCTGCCAGTTGATGCCCATATCCCAAGTGCCTATGTCGACTCTGAGCGACTCAGACTAGAGGCTTATCACAAACTCTCTGCCGAGTCCTCGGCGAAGAGTGACCGAGGTCGCCTAGACGCGATCTTGGCTGAGATCGAAGATCGCTACGGCAAGGCACCGCAGAGCGTGTTGAATTTGATTGAGGTAACCCACCTGCGCCAGCAGGCAAATCGTTTTGGCCTTAGAGATGTCAACTTGCTTGGGTTGCAGGCCAAGTTTGCTCCAGTGGAGCTAACCGAGACTCAGCTGGTTGCTCTAAGCCACCGAATCCCTGGGGTTAGGTATTTGCAAAGCTCAAAACTTTTGACCATGCCAGCTCCGACATCTGGGGATCTAGAGCCACTTCGCGATGCCGAGGTGATTGACTGGCTCTGGAAGACCTTCGCACTTATTTATCAGGGGAGCTAATGCAAAAGCTACAGAGCTTGATTGAAACCGCTCACCAACTTAGAGCCCCCGGCGGTTGCGCCTGGGATGCTGAGCAGACTCACCGCTCACTGATTCAGTACCTGCTTGAAGAGACCTATGAACTAATTGATGCCATTGAATCGGGCTCTCGCGAGGAGGTCATCGAAGAGCTTGGCGATGTGCTCTACCAGGTGATCTTTCACTCCGACCTTGGCTCCACCGGCACCTTCGGTGAACCGTTCGACATCGAGGATGTCGCGCAGTTTATGGAGCAAAAGATGCGCTCCAGGCACCCTCACGTCTTTGGCACTGAAGAAGAGCAAGAGCAATTCAGAGCTCAAACCGGTGATGAGGTCATGCAGAACTGGGATAACCATAAGAAGAAAGAGAAGCCAACCCGTACTTCGGTTCTGGACGGCATTCCCCAGGCAATGCCGGCTTTAGCGCTTGCGAGCAAGGTCATGGGAAAGGCAGAAAAGCTCGGCATGCTCGACCTTGACGAAGCGGCAATCCCACTCGGCAATGAGGCCGAGCTCGGAAAACTACTCTTGGCAGTGGTTCAGTCTGCGAAGGCTCAAGGGCTTGATCCCGAGCGAGCATTGCGCGAGGCAACCAGAGAGCTTCAGGTTGAGATCAGAAGTTACGAACTATCTGACGCCACTGATGCTGGCGTAATCGGAGTGGCTGACTAGCTGACCTGAGCAAATACCTGCTCGAACTGAGCAAAAGATTCGTCCAAAACCTCGGATGGGTGACGCGGATCATCGGTCTCTGCCCACCAGGTTAGAACTGCAATCGAGGCTGCCATCAGTGCCGAAGAAATCATCTTGGCCCTCACGCCCTCACCCTCGCGCTCGGCGATGAACTGCTCTAGGACCTTACGAGACTGCTCAAGCTGTCCGGTGCCCCAACCGTAAACCTCCGGCGATGATGCAATTAGCTTTAGGCGAAGACGCACGGTTTCCAGCGAACTATCGATCACGTGCATTGCGCTTACCCAAGATTTATGCAGCACCAAAACCAAAGATTTTTCTGTCGAGGTTTCCAACGCGTGAGTGAGTGCTGAGTTGAACTGTTGCACCCCGCCCCAGACCACTGCGGCCTTTGAAGGGAAAACGCGAAATAGGTTGGATCTTGAAATGCCAGCTGCCATAGCAACGTCATCCATGGTCACCTTGTCGATGCCGTGCTCGACAAACAGCCTGAGCGCGGTTAGTCCAACCTCCACAGGATCAGTGGTTATAGGCCTGCCGCGACCGCGTTTTGGCTCCGATGACATGCGAAAACATTAGCAATCATGAGTCTCAATAGACATAGGTTGCCCTTTCGTTATGAGAAACTAGCCCAATGGCCCAGCAAATAAATGCTCCGCGTGGAATGCGCGACTTTCTCCCAGTCGAGAAGGCGAAGCGCGAAAAGCTGATTCAGCTGGCCAAAGAGCAATACCTGGCAAGAGGTTTTCAAGAGATTGAGACTCCAGTTTTGGAGGATCTATCAAGACTGCAATCTGGCCAAGGTGGCGACAACGAGAAACTTGTTTTCAAGGTTCAAAAGCGTGGCGAAGAGTTCGCACAGGCACTACAGGATGGCAGTGAGCTAGCGGACCTGGGTCTGAGATTTGATCTGACCGTGCCGCTGACTCGCTACTACGCCTCGAACCAGGGCAAGTTGCCAAGAGTCCTCAAGGCGATTCAAGCCGGTCCAGTCTTCCGAGCGGAACGACCACAAAAGGGCCGATATCGCCAATTCATTCAGTGCGACATAGACATCATCGGTGATGACTCCATGCTTGCCGAGTTCGAACTGATCTCAGCTTCGCTTGCAGCCCTTGAGGCCATGGGGGTTCAGGGCGCCAAGATTCGCGTGAATCACCGTGAGCTTTTGACTCAGTCAATCGCTCAACTTGGAGTATCAGGTCCGGATGCACTCAGCGCAATGATCTCTATTGACAAGCTCGACAAGGTCGGGATTGATGGTGTGAGTGCCGAGCTCGGAGAGAAATTCGGCGCAGAGGTTGCTGGCAAAGCCTCCGAGTGGCTCTCGGGAATTGAAAAGTTGGAGATCCCAGAGGTTCTGAAGCCGCTGTTTGATGCGTTTTCAGATGCACTGCGCTATGACCCAACCTTGGTCCGCGGCATGGGTTACTACACCGGTACCATCTTCGAGATCGAGCACCCGAATAGCAGTTCATCAATCGGTGGGGGCGGTCGTTACGACGGCATGGTTGGCAAGTGGCTCGGCACCGATGTTCCAGCTGTCGGCATCTCACTTGGCATCGAGCGAATCGTTGATTTGGTTGCCTCACCAAAGGATTCAACCCCAGGGCTTGTGCTCTTGGTTTCTGAGGACCAACCCATTGAGAGGGCTCTTGAGGTTCAGCGGAGCCTCATCTCTAGCTGGAGGGTGAGGCTTGATAGAAAGCCGAAGAATGTTAAAGCGCTACTTGGCGAACTATCCGAGCAGGGGTTTACCCACTTTGCATTTTTGCCGGATTCTGGCGAGCTTGATATCAAGCCAATTGCCTAAGTCACTAGACTCGTAGCCGAATACAGCGAAGTTTTCCGCCCCTGAGTTGGGCAATCAAAATCCATCAATCGAGGAGATTCCTTTGTCAATCATTACTGCAGTCGGAGCAAGAGAGATCCTTGACTCCCGTGGCAACCCAACCATCGAGGTTGAGGTCCTACTTTCTGACGACAGCTTTGGTCGTGCCGCTGTTCCATCAGGTGCATCCACCGGCGCCTTTGAGGCTCACGAGTCTCGCGATGGCGACAAGTCCCGTTACCTTGGCAAGGGTGTTCAGCACGCAGTCAAGGCAGTGGTCGAGACCATTGACGAGGCCTTGGTTGACTTTGACTCCACCGACCAGCGCCTGGTCGACGCAGCGCTAATCGCGCTGGATGGCACCGACAACAAGAAGAAGCTCGGCGCAAACGCAATCTTGGGCGTCTCACTTGCAAACGCTCGCGCAGCGGCTGAGAGCGTGAACCTACCGCTTTACCGTTACCTCGGTGGATCAAACGCCTATGTGCTTCCAGTGCCACTAATGAACATCATCAACGGTGGTGCTCACGCTGACACCGGTGTTGACATCCAGGAGTTCATGATCGTCCCTCACGGTGCCGAGACTTTCTCCGAAGCCATTCGTTGGGGCGTTGAGGTTTACCACGCGCTCAAGAAGCTACTCTCCGAGAAGGGTCTAGCAACCGGTCTGGGTGACGAGGGTGGTTTCGCACCAGACCTACCTAATAACGCAGCTGCTCTGGAGCTAATCTCCGAGGCAATCGCAAACGCCGGTTACAAGCTTGGTAGCGAAATCGCGTTGGCTCTGGATGTAGCCTCCACCGAGTTCTTCGATGAGAAGACCGGCAAGTACACCTTCGAGGGTGTGGAGCGCTCCTCTGACGACATGATCGCCTACTACGCAGACCTCCTTGCTCGCTTCCCACTGGTTTCCATTGAGGACCCACTTGCTGAGGACGACTGGGCTGGTTGGACCAAGATCACCGCAGAGCTAGGCAGCAAGGTCCAGCTGGTTGGAGATGACCTATACGTGACCAACCCAGAGCGTCTGCAGAAGGGTATTGACCTGAGCGCAGGTAACGCGATTTTGGTCAAGGTAAACCAGATCGGTACCCTGACCGAGACCATGGATGCCGTTTCTCTTGCTCAGCGCCACGGCATGAAGGCAATCATCTCTCACCGTTCCGGTGAGACCGAGGACACCTTCATCGCTGACCTTGCCGTTGCAACCAACGCGGGCCAGATCAAGACCGGTGCTCCAGCTCGTTCCGAGCGTGTTGCCAAGTACAACCAGCTACTGAGAATCGAGGAGGAGCTGGCTGACGCTGCGGTTTACGCAGGTCGCAGCGCTTTCCCTCGTTACCAGGGCTAATAATTCACTGAGAGCCCGAGTGGGGTTATTGCCTCACTCGGGCTTTCTCTTAAACTGAAGCTCTTATGCCGCAAAAACCAACTCAGCCAAAGGTGCCAGTTGCCCTGTCTCAGGGCAAGCTGCTCGCGCGCATGCTGAAGCTCAACAGTGTTTCTGTGAGCGTGATTTTGGTTATCGTGCTCGGCACCTTTTTGGTTTCGCAAGATGTTCAGACTTATCTAGATCAGCGCAGGCAAATCACTGAGATGGAGCAGTCAATCAAGCTTGCTGAGCAGGCGGTTGCTGATATGCAGGCCGAGCGCGACCGCTGGCAGGACCCTGTTTATATTCGCGCTCAGGCAAGAGATCGTCTCTACTATGTCTTGCCGGGCGAGGTTTCCTACCTGGTGATGAACTCTGACGGGATGGACTTTTCTGACACCTCGGGAACCCTGGGCTCTGTTCTTGCTGACAAGCGCAATGCCGATGAGATTTCTCTTGAGGCCAAAGCTGCCAGGGAGAACTGGGTGGATTCGATTGTCGAATCTGTGCTGCGCTCCGCACTCGATACTGGGGTGAGTGAAAAGTGAGTGTCTCTCAAGAAGACATCGCAGAGGTCAGCCGCCAGCTAGGTAGGCCAGCTCGAGACATATTGGACATTGCGGCTCGCTGCGTGTGCGGACGTGCTTTGGTCGTAAAAACCAAACCAAGGCTTGGTAATGGCACTCCATTTCCAACCCTTTACTACCTGACTCAACCAGCGGCAACCGCTGCGGTTTCAACTCTCGAGGCGTCCGGCGTGATGGCCCGATATCAACAGCTTTTGACCGATGATGCCGAGGTTAGAGAGCAGTATCAAAAAGCCCACGATGGCTATCTGGCCGAACGTGAGGCGATCGAAGAGGTTGAAGAAATCAAGGATTTCTCGGCTGGTGGTATGCCCAGTCGAGTGAAGTGTCTCCACGCGCTAGTTGGACATTCATTGGCCAAAGGCCCGGGTGTCAATCCAATTGGGGACCTTGCGCTTAGTGAGCTGGAGTGGTCTCCCAGTAGGTGCCAGTGCGTCTAATTGCGGCTTTGGTCGCACTAGCTAGCACGATATCTCCAGTTGATATGTGGTGGCTAGATTCCTATGGCTTCAGTTCGATCCCTCAAACCGGCAAGGGTGTCACTGTTGCGGTGATTGACACAGGTATTGACGACACGCATCCAGACCTCAGCGGCACGGTGGTTGGCGGTCGTGACTTCTCCGGCCTGGGTGCTCCCGATGGGACCGCACCAGTTGGACCAGCCAGCTATCACGGCACCATGGTTGCCTCACTAATAGCTGGCCAGGGTAGTGATGTCGCTGGAGTCAGGGGCGTAGCACCCGGTGCGAAGCTACTTTCGCTGAGTGTTGGTGCTGGCGTTGAAGGTGCAGATACGGACACTCAAATCTCGCAGGCGGTAATTTGGGCGGTTGATCAAGGAGCCGATGTGATCAACATTTCGCTTTCTAGAGATTCCAGAACCTGGCCCAAGAGTTGGGATCGCGCATTTAGCTACGCCTTTGAAAATGATGTCGTGATTGTTGCCGCCAGTGGCAACAAAGTGGGTGAGGCTTCAAAGCCAAGTGCTCCAGCGACCATGCCTGGTGTGGTGGCGGTTGGTGGACTTTCTAAAGCCGGAGCTGGAGCGCAGCAGGCAACCACCACCGGTATCTCACTTGCGGTTACCGCACCGGCGGAGGAGCTTTGGGGGAGTTATCCGGGTGGCACTGTGCGTGAGTGGTCCGGTTCATCGGCCGCAGCACCGCTGGTGACTGGATTGCTGGCGCTTATGATCGAGGCCGATCCGCAGGCTTCTGCTAATGATTTGATTCAACGGCTATTGGGCACTGCTGATGATTTAGGGCAACCTGGTTTTGATGCCATCTACGGATTCGGCGCGATTAATCCTGAAGACGCAGTGGCTTCAACTTTGACTTCGGAGCAAAACCCGCTTGGGTCGCTCAGTGAGTGGGTCAAGCTCTACAGACCAGGATCTCTGGAGGAGCAGGGTGAGCTTTTGACTCCGGAACAACCGGTTGAAATTAGTCCCAGCTCCGAGCCTCAGCTCAGCGCCAGTCAAAATACGGACTTATCGGCCTCTAATGATGTTGCCTGGTGGTCGAATCCGATACTCTATTGGGTGTTAGCCCCCTTTGCACCGTTGCTTTGGTTCGTATTGCGACTAAAGCGTCGCAGGGACCAGAGCTAAATAAACGAGAAGGTATTACTCGAGCATGAGCGAAGTGACCAAGTCCCGCACCCCAAAAGCAATCGCTGAAGAGATTTTGAATCCAAAAGCACCACAGCGCATTTTGATCATTGGTGGTGGATACGCAGGTTTCTACACCGCCTGGAAGCTCGAGAAGCTCTTGGGTAAGAATGAGGCCGAGGTCACCTTGGTCGACCCGCTGCCCTACATGACCTACCAGCCATTTTTGCCTGAGGTTGCTGCCGGTCACATCGAGGCTCGTCACGTCGTAGTTTCACACCGCCAGCACCTAAAGAAGACCAAGCTGATCTCTGGTCGCATGACCAAGGTCAACCACAAGCTTCGCAAGGCCACCGTTCAGATCGAGGGTGGCAAGCCAATCACTTTGGAATACGACCAGATTGTGATGACCGCCGGTGCCGTAACCCGCACCTTCCCAATTAAGGGCATCGCCGAAGAGGCAATCGGTATGAAGACCATCGAAGAGGCGGTAGAGGTAAGAAACCGCCTGATCGGAAACTTTGAGCGTGCCGCCGCATTGCCAGCTGGCCCTGCTCGCGATCGCCTCCTAACCTTCGTGGTTGTCGGTGGTGGTTTTGCCGGTATCGAAACCTTCGCAGAGCTGCGCTCATCCGCAACCTACCTGCTGCGCCACTACCCAGAGATTAAGTTCGAAGACGTCAAGTTCCACCTAATCGAGGCCATGGGTCGCATCATGCCTGAGGTCTCGCTAAAGACCGCAGAGTGGGTCGTGGCAAACCTAGACAAGCGCGGTGCGAAAATCCACCTGAACACCCAGCTGGAGTCTGCTGATGGCGGAGTTTGCAAGCTATCTACCGGTGAGAGCTTCGCCTCTGATTTGATCATCTGGACTGCTGGTGTTGCAGCTGCTCCAGTTGCCAAGAACTGTGACTTCCCACTCGATGCTCGTTTCCGAATCAACGCCAATGCCAAGCTTCAGATCGTTGAGGGTGACAAGGTTTACGAGGGCGCTTGGACCGCTGGAGACGTTTCCGCTGTCCCAGACCTATCAGGTGGTGGCGTTGGCGGCTACTGCGTTCCAAACGCTCAGCACGCTGTTCGTCAGGCCAAGCTGCTTGCCAAGAACATTGTCGCCTCGATTCGCGGCGAGGAGATCCGTGAGTACTTCCACAAGAACCTTGGAGCTGTTGCGGGTCTAGGTATCGGTGTCGGTGCTTTCCAGTCCGGCAAGATCGGCATTACTGGTTTTGTCGCCTGGATCATGCACCGCGGTTACCACGGACTGGCAATGCCAACCTGGGAGCGAAAGATTCGTGTGGTGTCAGGCTGGGTTTGGAACTTCATTCTTGGTCGCGACCTTGTCTCGCTGGAGCCAGTTCGCAACCCACGATTATTCTTCTCAACCTGGGCCACTAAACCCGGTAAGTAAGACTTGCTGAGGGCCCGGGGAAACCCGGGCCTTTTGCATTGCCCCGATAGCCCAATGGCAGAGGCAGACGACTTAAAATCGTCACAGTGTGGGTTCGAGTCCCACTCGGGGCACAAAATTCTGCTAGCTCACGCCCAGCAAATTGCCAGTGAGGGTTCATAATGTTGAGTGGTTCAAGCTAGGAGCGCAATGGAAGTCTTTTGGATCCTTCTCGCGGTAGTCGCCATCGTTGGTATCTACCTGTGGGTCACCTACAACTCGTTGGTCACGCTAAAGGTGCGAGTAGACGAAGCGTGGAGCGATATCACAATCCAACTCAAGCGTCGAGCTGACCTGATCCCAAACCTGATCGAGACCGTGCGCGGCTACGCCACCCACGAAAAAGAAGTCTTTGAAAATGTAACCAGGGCCAGGGCAGCCACTGTCTCGCCCGAGGCGCTTGCTCACCCAGCCATGGCAGCAGAAGCCGAGGGCATGCTGCAAGGTGCTCTGAAGAGCCTGTTCGCAGTCTCCGAGGCCTACCCACAACTGGTCGCCTCCCAGAACTTTTTGGAGCTGCAGCGCGAGCTCACCGATACCGAAGACAAGATCATGGCATCTCGTCGCTTCTTCAACGGTGGCGTGCGTGAGCTAAACACCAAGATTCAGCAGTTCCCAAACAATGTTTTTGCTAAGAACCTGGGCTTTGCAGAGCGCGAGTTCTTCGAGGTTGAGAACCCGGCGGCAATTCAAGAGCCGCCTCAGGTCAAGTTCTAGGAGAGCTTTGTGTATTCGGCGATAGCCGCGAATAAGCGCAATACCTTCATAATCATCGGCGGCTTCGTGTTGCTGCTTGGTGCGCTTGCCTACTGGTGGGGCGAAGCCTCTGGAAATGGTTCGAGTGCACTGTGGATCATTTTGTTTGTCTTTGGTTACGCGCTGTTTCAGTACTTTGCAGCGGCCTCGATGGCCATTGCCATGAGCGGTGCCTACCCTATTCAAAAAGCTGACAACCCAAGACTTTGGAACATCGTCGAGAATCTGAGTATCTCGCAAGGCATGCCAATGCCGAAGGTTTACATCATCAACGACCCTGCCCCGAACGCTTTCGCCACCGGTAGAGACCCAAAGCACGCCGTGGTGGCAGCAACCACTGGGCTACTAGACATCATGAATGACAATGAGCTCGAAGGCGTCATGGCGCACGAGCTTGGCCATGTCAAGAACTACGACATCAGGGTCTCAACCATCGTCTTTGGGCTTGTCTCAGCGGTGGGCATCTTGGCTGACTTCGCCATGAGAATGGCTTGGTTTTCTGGGATGGGTGGCTCAAACGACCGCAATTCCAATAACGGTCAGATTCAGGCATTCATGATCTTGATTGGTGTTGTTGGTTGGATCGTGGCAGCTCTTATCGGGCCATTGGTGTCCGCGGCGGTTTCACGCCAGCGCGAATACCTCGCCGATGCCTCGGGTGCCCAGATGACCAGATACCCGCAGGGTTTGGCATCGGCACTTCAAAAGCTTGGTGAATACGGTCGTCCAATGCGCAAGGTGAACTCCTCAATGGCCCACATGTACATCAACGATCCAATCAAGCCTGGGTTTGTGGAGCGAGCATTCTCAACTCACCCGCCGATTCCAAAGCGCATCGAGCGTCTTAGCAAGATTGGCACCAGCTTCTAAATCACTAGACTTTGACTCATTCGAAGTTCTAAGGTCCCTGAGATGTCAAACAAGCTGCCCACTCTCGATGATTTTTACGCGACCCTAGAAAACGTCCGCGGCATTGCGCTCAAGACTCCGATGCTCCCAAGCCACTGGCTTTCAGAGCAGACCGGAGGGGATGTTTGGTTCAAGTGCGAGAACCTACAGCGCACCGGTGCTTACAAGATTCGCGGTGCCTACAACATGATCTCCGGTCTAACTGAAGAAGAGAAAAAGCGCGGTGTGGTTGCAGCATCCGCCGGTAACCATGCTCAAGGTGTTGCCCTAGCGGCCAAGCAGCTCGGTATCAAGGCCACAATCTTTATGCCGGTAGGGGCATCACTTCCCAAGTACCAAGCCACCCTGGGCTATGGCGCGGAGGTTGTACTAACCGGAGCCATTTTTGATGAGACCCTCGCTGCCGCGAAAGAATTCACTGCAAAGACCGGAGCGGTTTTTGTGCCACCTTTTGATCACCCAGAGATCATCAAGGGCCAGGGCACTGTCGCACTGGAGATCATGGAGCAGCTTCCCGAGGTAGATAACATCGTGGTTTGCCTCGGCGGCGGTGGTTTGAGTGCTGGTGTTGCACTAGCTGCCAAGCTGAAGGCAAAAGTCCTGGGCAAGAAAATCAAGGTTTATGCGGTTCAGGCTGAGGCAGCTGCAGCATATCCTGCATCTTTGAAGGCCGGAAAGCCGGTTGATTTCAAGGTCCAGCCCACCATCGCAGATGGTATTGCGGTGGCTCGTCCTGGCAAGCTGCCATTTGAGATCATCAGTGAATACGTGGACAAGGTGGTTACCGTCAGCGAAGACGAGATCGCCAAGGCGATGGTTGCCGTCATGGAGCGATCCAAGCTAGTCGTTGAAGCCGGTGGAGTCGTCGGAGCGGCTGCCGTGATGGCAGGAAAGCTGAAGCTCAAGGGCACAACCGCGATCATTCTTTCCGGTGGCAACATCGATCCACTGCTGTTGCAGCGCGTGATCCGCCATGGACTTGCGGCATCTGATCGCTACACAAACATCTCGGTGATGTTGCCAGATCGCCCAGGGCAGCTGGTGAGGACCGCGGAGGCGGTAGCAGCCGCACAGGCAAACGTGGTTGAGGTGCTACACACCCGTCACGGCAACGGTTTGCAGATTTCTGAGGTGGAGCTAAACCTCTCGGTTGAGACCAGAGGCAAAGAACACCGCGATGAACTTATGAAGTCGCTAAAGGATGCTGGTCTAAGACCAAAGCTTCACGAAGACTAAAACTCAAACTCGCGAACGCCAGTGATTTCAACGGTAATGGCCTTGCCGTTTGGTGCGGTGTAGCTAACCGATTCGCCAACCTTCTTACCCATGACCTGCTTACCAATTGGGGAGTCAGGGGAGTAGACATCGAGATCACCATCTTCGATTGCCTCCTCGTGCTTGGTGCCCTCAAAGATTTCATGGGATCCCAAGAAAAACTCAGTGTCTCTGCCGTTTAGCTTGCAGTGCACCATCAAGCCCTGCTTAACGATGCCGTCTGATGCATCGGCGGCACCTATGGTTGCGGTTGCCAGCATCTCCTCGAGACGGTTGATGCGCGCCTCAATCTTGCCCTGCTCTTCCTTGGCGGCGTGGTAGCCACCGTTCTCTTTCAGGTCACCCTCTTCGCGGGCATCCTGAATACGCTTGGCAATCTCCACTCGGCCCACGGTGATCAGTTGCTCAAGCTCGTCCTTGAGCCTGTCGTAGGCGGCCTGTGTTAGCAGCATTGAGTCAGTCATAAGCACTTCCGGGAATTGAAAATGCTCGCCACTAGCGAGCAATGCTGAAAATACTAACGCAGACGACACTCATCGACCAGACCGGTGACGGCCTGCTCGGTGGTGTTGAGGGTGACTGTGTGCCTCAGAGTCATAAATTCACTCGGTTCAAACTCGAACTCTTTCCAACCCACCACGGCGAATTGATTGTTCAAGGCCTGGACCGAGCAAATCAGGGTCTTATCGAGTGGCTTAGTTATCTCCACGTCTACCTCGACTCGGTAGTCGCTAACTATTCGATAGCCAACATCTTCGTAGCTGAACTGCTGATTGTTGCCCAGAGCAAAATAGGCAGTCCCCAGAACCAAGGCGGCGATCCCGACCGCGGCGAAAACCCGTAGTCCTTTGGGGTTGGAGCGTTTCACTCCGTAGCGGGAGGAAAGAATGTCTTGGTTCACGGTATAAGGCTAATTGCTGGTGAGATACTTATCGGCATGGATTTCCTGCTTTACACCCTCTTGGCTGCAACTACCACGCCAACCCCGGTACCGGACGACACCTATAACTCTCCCGGCACCGTTGGCTTTTTGGTCACTTTTGCAGTTGCAGGAATCGCAGTCTTTCTGATTTTTGACATGAACCGCAGAGTTCGCTCCACTCGCTATCGCGCTGAGGTTAGAGAGAAACTAGCTCAAGAGGAGCTTGAGAATCTAACGGTAGAGAAGCCAGAGCGCCCAGCGCCGCCGGCTAAACCGAACCGAGCGAACCAGGGGCCGGATCAAGCCCAATAATCAGGGCGGCGACCCAGTGGCAGAAAAATGCTGCCACCGTTAGCGCATGAAAAATCTCGTGGAAACCAAAGTGCTTTGGAGATGGGTTCGGGCGCTTGAGGCCGTAAATGACTGCTCCAATTGAGTAGAACAGTCCACCGACCATCACCAGGGTCATCATCACCCAGTTCACGTTGAAGAAATCAACGATAAATAGCATCGCAATCCAACCCAGCGCCAAGTAAATCGGCACATATAGCCAACGCGGTGCATTGATCCAGAAGACCCTGAAGAAGATTCCCAGCAGAGCAATCGACCAAACCAAGATCAAAAGCATTGAACCCTTATCCGCGGTCAATGCAGATGCGCTGATGGGGGTATAGGTGCCGGCAATGAGCAAAAAGATGTTGGCGTGATCGATGCGCTTGAGAAGTTTCTTGGTGAATGGCTTCCAGCGGAAGCGGTGATAGAGCGCCGAGTTACCGAAAAGTAGGAGAGAGCTCGTGAAATAGACCGCAGCCGCGGTCTTAGCAACCCAGCCCTCAGAGAAGATGATTAGCAGGATTCCAGCTATTACCACAAACGGGAGCACGCCGGTGTGGATCCAACCGCGCCAGGTTGGACGCTCGTCCTCCTGCGGTTGACCCTTGAGTTCAGAAAGTGGTACGTGTAGCGGATCTGGGGATTCAAGGCTCATTTTTCAACCCTAAACCACTTGTCGGATTAGCGACTAAATTTATGGCGTGCGCAATCTTGTCTATCGACTTTACGAATCGATGCTGGAGCGCGACCTTGAGCCGGATAACTTGCCCAAACACATCGGCGTAATGGTTGATGGAAATCGGCGCTGGGCTCAACTTCAGGGCTTTGACAAAGTTGGTCACGGTCACGCCGCAGGCGCCAAGAAGATTGTGGATTTTCTAACCTGGTGCTCCGAGCTGGGCATTGAGCACACCACCATTTATTTACTCTCTACCGACAATCTTGTGGGTCGCTCAAGCGAAGAGCTAAAAGACCTGATCGACATCATCGTGAACCTTGCAGAGGAACTGGTTGAGCTGGGGCGCTGGAAGCTGAAGGTTGTTGGCGACACCGCGCAGCTTCCATATGAAGCGGCTCAAAGACTTTCTGTGATTGAAGAGAAAACCAAAAATAACCCGATGCCGCATGTGAACCTTGCCATCGCCTACGGCGGTCGGAAAGAGATCTCAGATGCGATGCGGTCGATCTTGAAATCGCATGCTGCCAAGGGACTATCAATCGATGAGCTGGCCGAGCACCTAACCCCAGAGCTGATAACCGAACACCTTTACACCACCGGCCAACCTGACCCGGATCTATTGATCAGAACCTCGGGGGAGCAACGCCTCAGCGGGTTCTTGCTTTGGCAAAGCGCCAACAGTGAGTTTTACTTTGCCGAGGCACTCTGGCCCGACTTTAGGCGCGTTGATTTCCTCCGAGCCATGCGCGATTTTCAGCGTCGCCATCGACGCTTTGGCAGCTGAATTATTAACGATTGGTATAGCGGCGTGTCACGCGAGAAAAACGATAAATCTCAGGCGTAGATTCTGGCTAAGTTCCCAGGCAAAGGAGAACCGGTGGCCGCTACCGCTAACTCGAGAAAGACCAAACAAGACTCTTCCTCTGAGGCGGTGACGCGAGCCAAAACTTCCATCCGGACCTTTGTTTTAGACACCTCGGTTTTACTTTCTGACCCAAGGGCGCTATTCAGGTTTGCAGAGCACGAGGTCGTGCTACCCATCGTTGTAATCAACGAGCTAGAGAAGAAGCGAAACGATCCGGAGATCGGTTACTTCGCCCGCAAGGCCCTGCGCTTTTTGGATGACCTTAGGCAAAAGCATGAGCGCTTGGATTTTCCGGTTGAGGTTGGCGAGGGCGGGACGCTCAGAGTTGAGCTGAACCACATTGACCAAAGCATTCTGCCCACCGGCTTCCAGCTCGGCGACAACGACTCTCGCATCCTCGCTGTGGCAGCCAATCTAAAGGCCGAGGGTTTTGATGTGACAGTTGTGTCCAAAGACCTACCAATGCGTGTGAAGGCCGCTTCAATCGGCATGCGAGCTGAGGAGTATCTTCACGAGCTTGCAACTGACGAGTGGAACGGCATTTCGGAGCTGGCACTCTCAGGCGATGAGATGGCGAATCTCTATGACCTCGAGGAGATCTCCCACCCCGAGGCAAAGACTCTGCCCGTAAACACCGGGTTGGTTATATCTTCGGAGCGCGGCAGTGCGCTGGGCAGGGTTACCGAGAATCGCACGGTTCGTCTGGTGCGGGGTGACCGTGAGGTGTTTGGTGTTCACGGTCGATCTGCCGAACAACGCCTCGCTATTGATGCGCTGTTGGATCCAGAGATTGGCATTGTTTCACTCGGCGGCAGGGCCGGTACCGGAAAGAGCGCACTCGCACTTTGCGCCGCATTAGAGGCTGTTCTAGAACGTCGTCAGCACAAGAAGATCATGGTGTTTCGTCCGCTGTACGCGGTAGGTGGACAGGAGCTTGGCTACTTGCCTGGAACCGAGGCCGAGAAAATGAACCCTTGGGCTCAGGCCGTTTTCGACACCCTGGGTGCACTGGTTTCTAAAGAGGTGATTGACGAGGTGCTTGCACGGGGGATTCTCGAGGTTTTGCCGCTCACTCACATTCGTGGTCGCTCGCTGCATGACACCTTTGTGATTGTTGATGAGGCACAGTCGCTTGAGCGAAACGTGCTGCTAACGATGCTGTCTCGAATCGGTCAAAAGTCCAGGGTTGTCCTTACCCACGATGTTGCTCAGCGTGACAACCTTCGGGTGGGAAGGCACGACGGCATTGCCTCAGTGGTGGAGACCCTAAAGGGGCAGTCTCTGTTTAGCCACATCACTCTGACTAGAAGTGAGCGAAGCGAAATCGCGGCATTGGTGACCGACCTTTTGGACTACTAGCTGGGGATAACTCAAAGCCCAGTTCCCAGTCCTTGATCTAGTTTGGGTGGGTGTTCGAGTCAATTCCACTGCTAGTTCCAATTGGGTATTTAGCACTGGTTGCTGTCGAACTTTCGAGCATTGATGTGACTGAACATCGCCTACCCAACCACTACACACTGAGGTTGTTTGCACTTTCAACCCCTGCAGTATTCATCTCTGCGGTTCTCGCCCAAGATTGGCAACGACTTAGCTTTGCCTGGTTATCAGCTTTGATAACCGCAGGGCTGGGCCTTTTGCTGGTTCTTGGGGGAGGGTTTGGCATGGGCGATGTGAAGCTGCTGGTTTCGCTAAACCTGATTCTCGGTTACCTGTCACCTTGGCTAGTTGTGCTGAGTAACGTGACATCGGTGTTCACGGCAGCACTGGCGGGTTTTGCAAAGTTACTACTCGGGAAATCCCAGCTCAAAAACAGCATCGCCTTCGGACCGTTTTTGATAGCCAGCTTTTTTCTGGCCACCGGTATTAGCTTGTTCTCAGAGGTTTACTGAGGAGGGCGAGTCATTGGGTAGACATCGAGCGCTTTATCTAGCTGCTCCATGGTCAACTTCTCACCGTCCACATAGCCAAGCTCAATGGTCGCTTCGCGCACAGTGATTCCCTTTTGAACCGAGTGCTTCGCAATCTTCGCTGCATTTTCGTAACCGATGAACTTGTTCAGTGGGGTCACAATCGATGGGCTTGATTCGGCCAATGCCTTTGCGCGATCCACGTTCACCTCTAGACCCTTTACTGTCTTGTCGGCCAGTACACGCATCGAGTTGGCCAGCAGGCGGATTGATTCAAGTAGGGCATTGCCCATTACTGGAATGGCAACGTTTAGCTCGAAGTTTCCGGATGCTCCAGCCCAGGTGACAGTGGCATCGTTACCGATGACTCGAGCGCAAACCATCAGAACAGCCTCAGGAATAACCGGGTTCACCTTGCCAGGCATGATCGAAGAGCCAGGCTGCAGGTCTGGGATGTTTAGCTCAGCCAGTCCGGTGTTTGGACCCGAGCCCATCCAGCGCAAATCGTTGTTGATCTTGGTGAGGCTTACTGCAATCACCTTTAGTGCACCAGATGCCTCAACGAGAGCGTCACGAGCACCCTGAGCTTCGAAGTGATCGCGAGCTTCGGTGATTGGAAGACCGGTTTCCTTGGCAAGCAGGCTGATTACCTCTTGTGGGAAACCCTTAGGGGTGTTGATACCGGTTCCGGTTGCGGTTCCACCCTGTGGCACCTCAGCAACACGGCCCAGGCAGGAGTTGACACGCTCAATGCCGTAGCGGATCTGAGCCGCATATCCTGCAAACTCCTGTCCAAAGGTGACCGGAGTGGCATCCATTAGGTGGGTGCGACCTGGCTTGACATAGTCCTTCCAAGCGCGGGCCTTCTCCTCTAGGTCCTTCGCTAGGTAGTCCAGGGCGGGCAGCAAATCGTTCACCAGGGCGTTTGTAACTGCCACGTGAACCGAGGTTGGGAAAACGTCGTTCGAGGACTGAGAGGCGTTTACGTGGTCGTTTGGGTGAACATCTTTGCCAAGCTTTGCGGTGGCAAGGGTTGCCAAGACCTCGTTCATGTTCATGTTTGAGCTGGTGCCGGAGCCAGTCTGGAAGACATCTACCGGGAAGTGCTCGTGGTGCTGACCGGCGATTACCTCATCGGCGCTCGCGACGATGGAGTCCGCAATCTCCTGAGCCAAAATTCCAAGCTTTGCATTGGCCATGGCGGCGGCCTTCTTGATGCGAGCCAGCGCGATGATGTGCTCGCGTTCTAGACCGGAGCCACTGATCGGAAAGTTCTCAACAGCACGCTGGGTCTGGGCGCGGAAAAGGGCGTTTACTGGTACTCGAACCTCACCCATGGTGTCGTGCTCGATGCGATACTCCATTGTGTCTCCTGCTTATCTATTGCTAAATCTGACCGTGGGTGAGAATTGCGTGAACCTCACCTAGCTCAAGCTTGTAGTTGGCTCCGACCACAGCAAGTTTGCCATCTTTTACGGCATCTGAAATGACTTTAGAGCGCTCGAGTAGCTCGGCTATGGTGTCTCTAACGTGGCGATCTGTGATCTCATCGATGCTGGTTTCGCCGGCCTCCAGGGAGCGCTGCACCGTGGGCATAATTCGATCAACCAGGTTGTGAATGAATTCACCTTCAACGCTCAAGGTTCCATCCGCAGCATTCATGGTTGAGCGAATCGCTCCGCACTCGTCGTGAGCAAGAACCAGAATTAGCGGGACTTTCAAAACTTCAACCGCGAACTCCAATGATCCCAAAATAGTCTCGGCAATTACCTGGCCGGCATTTCTGACCACAAACAAATCACCAAGACCGACATCGAAGATCATTTCGGCCGCTAGGCGAGAGTCTGAGCAGCCAAATAGCGCCGCAAAAGGCTTTTGTCGGTTTGCAATTGCAAGCCTGACATCCGCATCTTGTCTTGGGTGAGCCGGTGTGCCGGCGACGAAATTGGCATTACCCGACTCCAAAATCTGCCAGGCTTCCCGGGCAGTCTGTGGTCTGGGCATTGCGCTCCTAATCGAGTTCTGCGGTGATGGCCTTGGCCAGGGTTTCAAACTGCTCTGGCTCCGCCGTTCCATAGATTACAACCGCTGAGGTTTCAAACTTGTGAACCATGGCGTAATGCTTGGTTCCTCGCGGGGATTGCGGGTTCAGGGTTGGCCAAATTTCCCACGTCTTGCCATCAATTACCTTGGTGCCGTCCTGCCAGTTGCCCTGCAGCGTCAAAGCGAGCCAAGAGGGGTTGGATTCAAAGGCCTGAGACATACCAATGAACTGGTTGTCCTCGGTGACAAAGCCCACATACCAAGAGTCAACATCGAGTTCGTTTTCGAGGCGAGCAGCATTTGACCACCAGTCCCGAGGAATCTCGGGAGAAATGGCATTTAGGCCTAGTGATTCACTGGCCTGCTGCGCGATCTGGTTGTAATCAACCTCTGCGATTCGGTTTGAATCATCCCTTGGGACTCCGAGCACGATCAGAACCACCAGTCCAACCGTCACAAGAAGCGAATAGATCAGGTTTCTAACCGTTTGTTTGGCGCGGTGCTGCGCTGCGCTGTCACTCACTACTTCTGGTCCTTCTGTGCAGCTTCCAGTTTCTTTCGCGCTCCAGCTAGGAATCCCTCACAGTGCTTGGCCAGCGCCTCGCCGCGTTCCCATAGAGCCATGGATGCCTCCAGGCTGACATTCTGCTGCTCCAGCTCGGCGACAACTTTCTGAAGTTCATCACGAGCCTGTTCGTAGCTGAGATCCTTGATTTCCTTTGACATCACAGTTCCTTAACCTGATTCACGGTTGATTGAATTTCTTGGGATTGGGTTCGAACCAAAATTGCCTGACCAGATTTTGCTTTGGTCAAAACCTTGCCCTTTTCATCGGTCACAACTGCGTAACCGCGGCTGAGGGTTAGTTGTGGAGAGAGTGAATGAGCGCGAAGAGCAAGCTGCTCGATTTCATGGCTCGCTCGCTCCAGACGGAAATCTGTGATTTCGCGAATTCGGCGCTTCAGCAAATTCAGCTGTTCTGCTTGAGCGTCAACGAATCCGTATGGCGACGCCAGCACCGGTCTTGACCTAATTGAAATCAGGAATTGTTCCTGAACGGTAAGGATCGAATCTAGTCGCTGTCTGAGCCTGGAAATTGAAACGCTTAGATTTCTTCTCTCCTCCTGCACATCCGGAACCACGCGCTTTGCCGCGTCGGTGGGTGTCGATGCACGCAGGTCAGCCACGAGGTCAATCAGCGGTTGGTCATTCTCGTGACCAATTGCAGAAACAAATGGGGTCTTACATGCGGCAACAGCTCTCACCAATCGCTCGTCGCTAAAGGGGAGTAGGTCCTGGAAGCTACCGCCACCGCGCGCCATGATGATCACATCAACCTCTGGCATTGCATCCAAGGTCTCGAGGGCAAAAAGAAGTTCACCAACAGCCTTGTCACCCTGAACGTGAGAGTGAATTACCTCGAACTGCACTTCCGGCCAGCGAAGCTTGGCATTTTGCAGCACATCCTTCTCGGCATCCGAGTTTGCGCCCGTAATTAGACCGATGCGATTTGGCAAAAATGGCAGTCGCTGTTTGCGCTCAGCTGACGTCAAGCCTTCGCTGATGATTTGCTGTTTCAAGCGCTCTAGACGCTCCAGCAGCTCACCGAGTCCGACTTTATGCATGGCGTGAATGCGCATTGTGAGCTTGCCATTTTTGGCCCAGAACTGTGGTTGAAGCAGTGCTACCACTCGATCACCCTGCCTAAGGCCCGCCTCGATCTGAGCCCCGGATTGGTTGAATGAGTGAATCTCGATGGCGGCTTCGACATCGAGATCGCGAATGGATGCAAAAATGCCAGATGGTCGCTCTTGAAAGGATTGCAGCTCACCCTCAACCCATACCCGGCCTAGTTTTTCGATCCAGTCTTTGAGGGATTTTGAAAGTAGCGAGACCTGCCAGGGGGAATGTTCAGTGGAAACTTTTGATTGGTTATCTACGGCTTCGCTTGTATCCAAGAGGAGTCTCCTAGCGTGGCTTCGTAGAATGAACGGGTGAGTCCTATCAACAATAATGCGATGACCGACATTAAGCCTGAAAAGCGGGTGCTGCTAGCAGCACCAAGAGGCTACTGCGCAGGCGTAGACCGCGCGGTGATCGCGGTTGAAAAGGCATTGGATCACTACGGTGCTCCGATCTATGTGCGCAAGCAAATCGTCCACAACAAGCACGTCGTGGCCTCGCTCGAAAAGCGCGGCGCAATCTTTGTCGATGAGGTTGATGAGGCCCCTGAGGGCTGCATCATGGTGTTCTCCGCTCACGGAGTTTCTCCAGCCGTTATTGAGGCCGCTCAGAAGCGCAATCAGCAGACCATCGATGCCACCTGCCCGCTGGTAACAAAGGTTCACCGCGAGGTTCAGCGCTTTGCCGCAGATGGCTATGACATCTTGCTCGTCGGCCACGAAGGTCACGAAGAGGTGGAAGGCACTGCCGGTGAGGCACCAGATGTTGTCCAGTTGATCGACGGTGACAAGGACATTCAAAAAGCTAAGGTCAAGGATCCGAGCAAGGTGATCTGGCTCTCTCAAACCACTCTCTCGGTTGACGAGACCATGGAGACCGTTGTGAAGCTGCGTGAGAAGTTCCCAACCCTCCAGAATCCACCAAGCGATGACATTTGCTACGCAACTCAGAACCGTCAGGTGGCAATCAAGAAGGTTGGAGCCGAAAGCGATCTAGTGATTGTCGTAGGCTCTGCCAACTCTTCCAACACCGTGCGCCTGGTTGAAGTTGCGCTGGATGCGGGTGCCAAGGCTGCCTACCGCGTTGACTTTGCCACCGAAATCAAGGACGAGTGGTTTGAGGGTGTTGAGACCGTTGGTGTCAGCTCCGGTGCGTCTGTCCCCGAAGAGCTTGTTTCTGATGTTCTTGATGATCTTGCTCGCAGAGGTTACGGCGATGTGAGAACTATCACCACCGCCGAGGAAGACATACAGTTCTCACTGCCAAAGGAACTTCGCAAAGATCTAAAGTCCGCCGGTGAGGACACCTCAAACAAATCCAAGCGCTAAATTTGTACACATTTGTGTACAGGGTTGAAGTGTGGACGAGGTTTTGTGCCTGCAGCTCAGTTAGAGCCTGAGCTAAAAATTCTTCTCGCTGACTAACTTGCCCGCTCGATCAAAGGTTCTCCAGATTCCAGTCTGAACCCCTTTGTCAAACTCACCTGAGCGCATCAATGAGCCGTCTTTGCGGTAGAACTCCCAGGGCCCATGCATCTCGCCCTCAAGGTATTCACCCCGAAAACGAGGAAGCCCGTTCTCATAGAACGGGCTTATCTCTTTTGACATTTGATTACCAGTTGGATTTGCCAGCTGAACCAAGCTGCTTAGCAGCTTCAACAACGCGTTCAGACATGCCAGCCTCAGCAAGCTTGCCCCAGGCACGTGGGTCATAGGTCTTCTTGTTACCAACCTCGCCATCGACCTTTAGGACTCCGTCGTAGTTGCGGAACATGTGATCAGCGATTGGACGAGTGAAGGCGTACTGCAGGTCAGTGTCGATGTTCATCTTGATAACGCCATACTTCACGGCATCTGCAATTTCCTGCTCAGTTGAGCCGGATCCACCGTGGAAGACGAGGTCAAACGGCTTGTCCTTGCCGTACTTGGATCCGACCTCATCCTGAATCTGCTTCAAAAGCGCAGGGCGAAGCACGACATTTCCTGGCTTGTAGACACCGTGAACGTTTCCGAAGGTAAGGGCTGCCATGTAGCGGCCGTTCTCTCCAAGGCCTAGTGCCTCCGCGGTAGCCATACCATCTGCAACGGTGGTGTACAGGTGCTCATCGATTGCGCCTTCGACGCCGTCTTCCTCGCCACCAACTGCACCAACCTCAATTTCCAAAACTGCACCGATGTTGTTGGTGCGCTTCAGAAACTCGCGAGCGATTTCTAGGTTTTGTCCTAGTGGAACCTCAGAGCCATCCCACATGTGGGAATTGAAAATTGACTCTCCGCCATCCTTGACTCGCTCCTCAGATAGGGCGATCAGAGGCTTTACGAAGCTGTCGAGCTGCTCGAAGTTGCAGTGGTCGGTGTGAAGTGCGACCTTGACGTCGTAGTTCTTCGCAACTTCGCGAGCGAATGCTGCGAAAGCGAGCGCTCCAGAGACGCGGTTCTTGATGGTTGGACCACTCCAGTAGTCAGCACCACCGGTGGTTACCTGCAAAATACCATCTGAGCCAGCTGCCTGTAGGCCTGCAAGTGCGGCGTTCAGAGTCTGTGAGCTTGAAACGTTGATAGCTGGGTATGCGAAACCGCCCTTTTTGGCGCGGTCGAGCATCTCTAGATATTCTTCGGAATTTACAACTGCCATTTCGGCTCCTTACTTAGGCCTTGGCTGGCTCGCCCAACAGGCGAGAAGCGTCTGGAATTAGCTCTACGGTTGCTTCTACAAGATTGTCGATCGACTGCAGACCGCTGGTTGGCTGCTGAACCTTTGCCGCACCCCACTGCACTGCGGCAGCAATGCCCTCTGCGACATCGAAACCGACACCGAAGTCGGTTGGACCGGCTGGGTGCGAGGTCACTGCTGAGAGGAATCCTGCGATTGTTGAGTCGCCAGCACCAACGGTGTTGATTACCTTAACCGGAGCGGTGTAGGCGTGGATTGCGTGAGTCTTGGTTACCGCGATGATGCCATCGACTCCGAGGGAGGCCATAACGCAGTTGACACCCCAGTCGTTCAGCTCGCGGGCTGCGTCAATGACATCACCGATGGTGTTTAGGTCGCGACCTACGCACTCGGCCAGCTCGTGGGCGTTTGGCTTCATAACGGTTGCCTTACCCTGCTG
>JACCDN010482910.1_pt1 | contig 30407 bp, 30 predicted proteins | sample 7441691 | NCBI WGS metagenome assembly JACCDN01 (sample SAMN15323439, study PRJNA562643) | freshwater metagenome | isolation source: river surface water | place: USA:Blue River Watershed | collected 2017-08-16 | reverse complement strand
GCTGGTTTACAGTTTCGAGATCTAGGTCAAGCAGAACTTGATCAAGGTCAGTATGATCAAGTCGAGATCCTCGGTCCCTCTGGTTGCGCTGCGCTTTATCGTCTCTCAGCTCTTGCCCGCGTTCGAGATGAGCATGGTTATTTTGACGAGCGTTTCTTTATGTACAAAGAAGACTGTGATCTAGCTTATCGTTTGCGGGTCTCAGCTTTAGCAAGTGCTTTGGTGCCAACTGCTATTATTTATCATGACCGCAGCGCTAGCAATAATAACTTCAGTCTCTGGGGGCGACTGCTCAACATGCGTTATAAAAGTAAACAAGTTCAAGCTTGGTCTTTTTACGGTGATTGGTTGATTTTTTTCAAACACTGGCCAACTTTAAAATTACCGGACAGACTAGCGGCTATCTTTTACCGCTTACTAGCTCTTGCTTACGCTCTAGTTTTTAACCGTCAGTTGCTAGTTGAGATTACTAAAGCTAAACAAGTGAGTAAAATATAAAAAATACTGTCATCTCGAACGCAGTGAGAGATCCCTTAAGCATCATCACTCCAATCTTGATATTCAAGCGATTTCTCACTCCACTTCGTTTCGTTCGAAATGACACCAAAATTTATGGACCTATCAATCATCATCGTCAGCTGGAATACTCGAGAGGTGCTAAAAAATAATTTAACAGCTCTACTCAAATCTCAAGGCTTAAGTTTCGAAGTCTTTGTGGTAGACAATAACTCCAGTGACGGTACAGTTGAGGTCTTGAAAGCCGAGTTTCCTCAGCTCAACATCATTGCCAATAGTGCCAATCATGGCTTTGCCAAGGCAAATAACCAGGCTCTGGCTCTCGCTGGCGGCGACTTTATTTTACTGCTCAATCCTGACATGCTAGTCGATGACCAAACTACTTTAGCCAAGGCTCTAGCTTGGCTTAAATCAAACCCACAGGCTTGGGTTGCTGGCTTCAAACTACTAGATAGCACTGGTCAGATCTTACCGCAAGTCCGACGTTTCCCAACTCTCGCTGATCAGCTGGCTATTATTTTAAAGCTACCACACTTTTTCCCCAAGCTTCTAAGTCGCTATATTATCAAAGACTTTGATTATGAGCAGGCTAGTGCAGTCGATAGTATTCGTGGTTCTTTCTTTTTTATTCGTCGTGAGGCTTTGCAAAAAGTCGGTCGACTTGATGAAAGATTTTTTGTCTGGTTTGAAGAAGTAGATTATTGTCGTCGTGTCTATCAGGCTGGCGCTGAAGTTTGGTATGCTCCAGTAGCGAGCGCCACTGATCTGGTTGGTCAAAGCTTCGGTCTCTTGCCACGACCTCAGGCGCAGCGTTATTTTCGTGCTAGTCAATTAAGCTATTTTCAAAAATGGCATCCAGCTTGGCAGCTCTTAATTTTAAAGCTTGCTTGGGTTTTTAGTAATCTAGGCTTGAAGTTCATAAGTTTTGTCAGGACTAAAAAGTAAACAAAATCATTATAGCTATCTAAAGACCACCCCGAGCTTCGCTCACCCCTCCTTGCTAAGGAGGGGAAGGAGGGTTAAGACATACCTTTGCTCCCCTTACTAAGGGGAGCTGGGCTTTAGCCCTGAGGGGTTAAAAAAACAAGTCAGACTAATCTGACTTGTTTTATTTTTATGTATTTTTCTATTTGCTAGCATTAAGTAACTGTTCTACTTTGTCCCAATTTACATGATTCCAATAGCCTTCGACAAACTTCGCTCGCAAGTTTTGATAATCTAGATAATAAGCATGTTCCCAAACATCAAGCGCCATGATGACGGTGCAACCAGCTAGTCCATTGAGATTATGCTTTTCTACTTGTCCGATCATGAGACTTTTGTCCAGTGGATTAACATAGACGAGCGCCCAACCAGAACCCTCGACGCTGATAGCAGTTTTATTAAACTCTTCTACAAATCTCTGGTAGCTACCAAAACTACTATTAATCGCTAAAAGCATTTCGCCACTTGGTTGATTATTATCATTAGCTGCTCGCAAAGTTGACCAGAGTAGCTCATGCAAGATATGACCATTCATATGAAAAGAAAACTCTTTAGCTAGAGCTTTATAATCAAGCTCTGCTCCGCTTGTGCGAGCTTCGGCTAATTGGGACTGGACTTTGTTGGCGCCATCTACATAAGCTTGATGGTGTTTGTCATGATGGAGCTTTAAAACCGTTTCACTCATCCACGGGGCCAGAGCCTGATAATCGTAGGGGAGTGGTGATAGACTGAGTGTTTGCATATTTTTAGAAGCCTTAATGAATTATTAGGCTCATTGTAAGTCAAAAAACCACGGCTCGCAAGGGTTTGCCAAATGGCTTTTTTTGTCCTAAACTGCCTCTGTATGACCAAAATAGCCATTATTATTAGCCCAAATTGGCGTGATTATGCCCAGCGTTACCTGACTGACTGTTTGGCTAGTTTTGGCGCTCAAAAATGTTCTAGCAAGCTGAAGTTCTTTTTGATTGATAACCAGTCAAGTACCGAAAGTCTTAGCTTCATTAATCAAGTTGCCACCAAAGAATTAGCTGGGCAGGAATGGATGCTATTAACCAGTCCTGATAACCTCGGTTTTGCTGGCGGTAACAATCTAGCTATTCGTCAGGCCTTAGCCGAAGGTTATGACTATCTCGCTCTATTTAATATGGATGGTCTAGTTGCTCCTGACTGTCTAGAACAAATGTTAGTCCTCGCTCAAGCTGATAATCAAATCGGCGCTGTGCAGGCACGCCTGATGCTCTGGCCAGATCAAAGCCGGATTAATAGTCTTGGTAATGTTACTCACTTCCTCGGTTTTGGATATTGCGCTGGTAATGGTCAAGCTTATCGTTACGCTGAAGATCAAGACATTGCCTATCCTAGTGGCGCCGCTGTGCTTCTATCAGCCGAAGCTCTCCAGAAAATCGGTGACTTTGATGAAGAGTTTTGGATGTATAACGAGGATCAAGATCTCGGTTGGCGCTTATGGCTTGCTGGCTACCGTTGTCGTCTGGCTAACTCAGCCGTCTTTTATCACAAATATCAATTTTCTAAATCCATCAAGCACTTCTACTGGCAGGACCGCAATCGTATCTTGGCCTGCCTCAAAAACTATCACTTGTTTAGCTTGTTAATTTTCTCTCCAGCCTTTTTAATTTCCGAGCTCGGACTCTGGTTAACTGCTTGGCGTGCTGGCTGGCTCGGAGAACGTTTCAAGGTGCTCGGTTACTTTTGTCTGCCTAGTACTTGGCTCTATATTTTAGCAGCTAGACGCTCTGCTCAGTCGCTTCGTCGTCGCTCTGATCGCTCCATCATCAAGCTCTTTAGCGCGCAGATCAAGTATCAAGAATTAGACTCTCCACTCACTAGACTTGGTAACATTGTTTTCCAGTTTTATTTTAGCATCGTTAAACCTTTCATTTTTTGGTAAAGCTATGGATATCAGCATTGTCATTGTTAATTACAACAGTAAGGGTCTAACTCTGAGCTGTCTCAAGTCGCTCTCCGAAGCTAATTGGCAAGGTTTGTCACATGAGATTATTGTCGTTGATAATAATTCTGATGACTACCTAGGTGATATTTTGGCTTGGCAATATCCGCAAGTCCGCTTTGTCGAGTCGGCAACCAACATCGGTATGGGAGCTGGTAATAATCTCGGTCTCGCCGAGGCTACTGGTAAATATTTTGTGGTTATGAATCCGGATACCTTGGCGCTGCCAGAAACTTTTCAAACTCTCTATAAATATTTAGAGGCTAACCCGCAAGTCGGTGTAGTAGGGCCAAAGCAATTCAATCCTGATCGCAGTGTGCAAAACTCTTGCTATCGTTGGCACTCTTTGCTGACGCCAATTTATCGTCGGACTTTTTTGGGATCTAGCCTTGCTGGCCGTCGAGATTTAGACAGATTTTTAATGACTGATTTTGACCATCAAAGTATCAGGCCCGTTGATTGGTTGCTTGGCTCTTGTCTCTTTATGCCAGCTACTCTCTACCACCAGCTCGGTGGCTTTGATGATCGTTTCTTTTTGTATTTTGAAGACACTGATCTCTGTCGTCGTGTTCACCAAGCTGCTTATCAAGTCGTTTATAATCCTCAGGCGGCTATTATCCATAATCACAATCGTCAAAGCGCTAAGACTTCAGTTTGGAACTTCTATACTAATCGTACTACCAGGATTCATATTGCCTCTTGGTTTAAATATTTGTGGAAATGGGGTTTTCAAAACACTAATAAAAATTAAATTCAGATTAATAAAAAGCCGGCTCTGCCGGCTTTTTATTTTTAACCAAATTTTTTTATTTACAGCTCTAGTTGCCAATAGCCACTTTGCTGACCTAGTTGGCCAAAGAAACTAAGTACCTTAGCATCTTTATCGATCATCACCTGACTATCAATCTGCATGGTGAGTAGCTTGGTGATATTATGACGTTCACGATTATCTAATTCTAAGCTACTGATATCTTGATCAGTGGCAAAGACGATATAATTTTGACTAGGATGCCAAAAGATATTATTAATTGGGCGACTAACTCGAGTTAATAAATTGTGTTGATTGGCTGATAGATCATAGAGCCAAATCTCAAAGTCGCTACTATAGAGGAGGCGATTATCGTCAATCCAGTAACTTTGATTAACTGGATTAGTAATGGTTTTAACAGTGTAGTTATTTGTCCAAGGCAAATTAATGCTAATCAAAATCAGTTTGTGACTATTGCTATCCCAAATGTTGATTTGTTTGCTGTCGCTATTGATCAATTGATATTGAGCGAGGCGTGGCAAGGCGATAATCCCCAGTTCTTTGCCGCTACCATTTTTAGTGATAACCAGCTCACTATGCTTGGCTCCTTGTCGAATAATATAGCTATAAGATTCTTTAATCAAACAATCGCTAATATTCTGATTTTTATTGTTAAGTATCAAACTGCTTTCTTTGGTTTTTAGATCAAAGCTTGCGAGGCCATTTTTATTTTGATAGCAGACTTGGTTAGCTAGTTCTCCAGGCCAAATCTTTTGAGTATTTAGGCTAGCCAAGTTTACCTGAGTTCTATCTACGCTGTTAATCGCTAGTCTGTCAGCGATCAGCCAAGTGCTATCAGCTGACCAATCTAAATTATCAAAAGTTCCTGTTGCTAGGTTTTCGGTTGTTTCAGTTTCTAAATTATACAATTTTAATTCTTTGCCGACATTGTAGGCTAACCAATTTTTATCAGCTGAAACTAGATTATTAATCTTATCATTCGACTCAGTCTTAAATAACAATTCCGGTAAATTACGTTTAAAAAATCGCACATCCTCGAGATAAGTGCTTTCGCCGGCACGCACTGATAGTTCTTTTTCCCATGACCAATAACCATCAAGCTCCAGGCGGACGCGGTAGTTACCCGGACTGACATGACTTAGTTTGGTAGGCGTTTGAATGGCTTTGCTTTGTTCGCTTTTCCAAATCAGTAAGTTGCTAGTTTGTAATTTGTCATTGAGGTAGATCTGTGCACCCTTAGGTTTGGTTTCTATCACGAACATGCCGGTCTTTTGTAATTTCCAGCCACTGCCGTCTAGTTTGTAGCCAAAGGCATAAGGCACGATCAAAGTCGCCATTATCAAAAAGGCGAGGACAAAAGCAGCAAATAGCCAGCGTCTAAATCTTAAGCTCATAATAAAATATTGGCACAATTAATTAAGCTAAGTATAGGTAATCTTTTGCTGAATGTAAAACTTCCATCAGCCACTACTTACTAATAATAAAGACAAAAGACGCTCCTTGCGTCTTTTGTGGTATTGATTATTTCTCAAAGTCACAATCCTTGTTACTGCACTTCACTGCCTCATCTTTAGCGAGTAGTAATAGTGATCCGCAGTCTGGGCATTTCTCACCAGTTGGCTTTGACCAATAGGCGTTCTTACATTCTGGGTAATTATCACAGGCATAGAACTGTCCACGCTTGCTGCGCTTTGCGACGATACTGCCTTTCTCACATTTCGGACAAGCAATGCCAGTATTATTTTGATTTTCTTTGAGATTTTTAATGGTCTTACACTTTGGATAATTGGTGCAAGCCATAAATAAGCCAAAGCGACCATTTTTGACGATCATCGCTTCGCCGCAGTTTGGACATTTTTCATCTTTGTATTTTTCTGACAACTCTTTGAGCTTAGCATCATCGGCACTCGGCTTGCCATCCTTGGTCATACTCTTGATATTCTTACACTCCGGAAAGTTGGAGCAGGCGAGGAACTTACCATAGCGACCGGTTTTAATAATCATTGGTGAATTACATTTGTCGCAAATCTCGGTTGAAGTTTCTTCTGGCATAATATCTTGTTTATTAATTGATTCACTTTTCTCGACTAAGTTAGTGTGAAAAGGTTGGTAAAATTTATCAATCACCGGCTGCCATTCTTCAGTGCCTTCAGCGATATCATCAAAACGCTTTTCCATCTGAGCGGTAAATTCCAAATCCACCACCTGTGGAAAATGTTCAACTAACAAATCATTGACTACAAAAGCGATATCCGATGGCGCAAAGCGCTTATCTTCATCACGACTGACATAGTTGCGTGCCTCAATCGTCGCAATCGTCGGCGCGTAAGTCGACGGACGACCGATGCCGTGTTTTTCTAAAACCTTGACCAAAGTTGCGTCTGAGTATCTGGCTGGGGCTTTGGTAAAACGTTCCTCTGGTCGGATTTTGAGTAGCTCTAACTCGGCGCCCTTATCTAACTCTGGCAGGACGATATCAGCAAATTTTTCTGGATAGATTTTGAGATAACCATCAAAGACTAAGCTCTGGCCGCTAGCTTCTAAGCTATAACGACCGTCTTCAACTGTGATACTTAGATTGTCGACAATAGCGTCAGTCATCTGGCTAGCGACGGACCTTTGCCAGATCAAGCGATAGAGACGAGCTTGGCCAGCTTCTAGTTTCTCAGCTAGCAGTTCGGGAGTATTACTCGCTTCAGTTGGACGAATCGCTTCGTGAGCTTCTTGGGCACCGGCTTGTTTGGTTTTAAAACGATTACCTTTGTCTTTGCAGTACTTCTCACCTAATTCAGTAACTAAATACTGATGCGCATCGGTGATAAACTTCTCACTTAGATTAAGTGAGTCAGTACGCATGTAGGTAATATAACCCTGCTCATAAAGTCGCTGAGCTAGTGTCATAGTCTGTTTGGCACTCATGCCCAGCATACGGTTAGCGGTCTGTTGTAGAGTGGAGGTCCGAAACGGAGCCGGAGCTTTTTTGAGCCCTTGTTTGTGTTCAACTGAGCTTACTTGGTAATTAATTTTTTCTAGCTCCTTGGCGATTTCTGCTGCTTCTTCAGCATTTTTAATTTCAAATTTATCCAGCTTCTTGCCGTCAACTTTCATTAATTCCAAACTGAATTCTTCTTTAGCTTTGGTCATGACATCAGCCCAAACACGCCAATAAGCTTGTGGCACAAAGGCTTTGATTTCTCGTTCTCTTTCTACGACTAACCGTACAGCTACCGACTGCACACGACCGGCTGACAGACCACGGGCTACTTTTTTCCAGAGAAAAGGTGAGAGCTCGTAACCAACTAGACGATCTAGTACTCGACGCGCTTGCTGGGCGTCGACTAACTGCATGTTAATGGTACGAGGATCTTCGAGGGCTTTCAAAATTGCTGGCTTGGTAATTTCGTGAAAGACGATCCGTTTGGTCTCGTTAGTCTTTAATTTAAGCGCTTCAGCGAGGTGCCAAGCAATCGCTTCTCCTTCGCGGTCTTCGTCGGAGGCAAGGATTATCTCATCAGCCTTTTTGGCCAAGTCTTTTAATTTGGTAACAGTTTTCTTGGCCTTGGCTGGGACCAAGTACTTTGGTTGATAGTTATGTAGAGTATCCACGCCCATCGTCGAAGTCGGCAAATCACGAATATGACCAAAAGATGACTCGATCTTGTAGCCTTTGCCTAAGAATTTACTGATAGTTTTAGCCTTGGTAGGCGACTCGACGATAATTAGTTTCATATATACTTCACCACGCCGTAGCCCTGAAGGGCAAAGGCAGGTATTATCACGCCACAGCTTGCAAGAGCGCCGGCGGTTTTCCTTATTATAGATTCTTGACAGCTGTGAAGCTGGTTGGCCCGACAGAGCGGACTAAACCATTAATTTCCATCAGCGACAGTCTAGCGTTTATTTTGCTTATGTCAAGTTTTAGCTCTTTTGTCAAATCATTAACACTCTTCTCTTGTCCGCTGAGAGCGACTAAGATTGCCCGCTCCTCAGGTTCCAGTGCTAAGCTCTCCACAGTTACCGAGTTTAATTGTTGTCTAGGCTTAGCTTTGTCGCCCTGCCAATTAAGCGCTTGCAGGATATCTTCACTACAAGTAATTAATTTCGCTCCCAGCTGTAGTAGATAATTAGTGCCCGAGCTTCCTTCGGCATAAATGCTATTGGGTACGGCGAGGACCTCGCGATTGGCATCTAGCGCATAATTGGCAGTGATCAGTGACCCTGACTTGATCCCCGCTTCAATCACTAGTGTGCCGGCAGCTAGGCCTGCAATAATCCGATTACGACGCGGAAAATTAAATCGAAATCCGGCTGTGCCTGGTGCAAACTCGCTCATTATCACTCCACCATGATCGATGATGGCTCGGGCGAGACCGCGATTAGCACTCGGATAGAGGCTGGCTTGATCTATCCCCGAGCCTAAGACCGCGACTGTCTGACCTCTAACTGCCAGTGTCGCTTGATGGGCGAGGGCGTCGATGCCGAGAGCTAGGCCACTAACAATAGTTAGGCCAGCTTGAGCGACCGGTTTGATCAAGTCTTCAATCACGCGTTGTCCATACTGAGTATATTTGCGAGAACCGACGACAGCGAGCGCCCTTGTCCAGAGCTTCTGATTTAGTTCGCCCTGGTAGTAGAGGACTAGGGGTGGCTGAGTGATCTGAGTGAGCGGCTCAGGATATAGGGCCTCGCCTAGGCAAACAGTGCTAATCTTTTCACGGGCCATTAGTAGCGAAGCTCGTTCTAAATTAAAACTAGTGCGCCAAGTACCAAACTCTTTGGCGGTGCTTGGCGCTAGTCCGGCTGATTCTAATTTAGTACTAGTTGCTTGCCAAACAGCCAGCCAAGAGCCTAGCCGAGCTTGAAGTTTCCTCAGTCCGGCTGGACCAAATTTTACAAAATGAGTAAGAGCAATGAGCGCCTCGCGGTCTGTCATAATTTGCTCATTATAGCACAGCTCTCTTAAATCCTAAATCAGCACAAACAAAAAACAGCTCTAGAGAGCTGTTAGTGGTGCGCCTGGATGGACTTGAACCATCGACCTAAGCCTTATAAGAGCTCCGCTCTAACCAACTGAGCTACAGGCACTAATCTAAATGTTTTTATCATTAAAACAGAAATGTTTAAAAAGATAAAGGGTTAGAGTGTAATTAAAACAGCCCCCAAATCGGGAGCTGTTTCTTTGGTGGACGACACTGGATTCGAACCAGTGACCTTTACGATGTCAACGTAACGCTCTAACCAACTGAGCTAGCCGTCCGATATGGCCTATAAAGTAACACGAACTGATTTTTTTTTCAAGCTTTCTTTAAATCGCCAACTTTTTAAGTTATTGAAGGCTTTCTTAAAATAACAGATTTGCCAATTCTTGACAGTTAATCAGCTAAACATTAAAATGGGTTTACTCTGATTTTAGCACTCTTGACCATAGACTGCTAAATCAGTAATATCCTTTTATAAAATAATTAATTAGTCGAGCAGGTTTCAACCAAGCTGACTTAAATAAAATTTTATGAATCTAAAACCACTCCACGCAAATGTCATCATTAAGCCAGTGGCTGATGAGACCGTGACCAAGCTGGGCATTATCTTGCCTGATACAGCGAGCAAAGAAAAGCCAGAGAAAGGCGAGGTGGTAGCTATTGGCGCCGGTCGTCTTTTGGATAATGGTGAGCTCGCCCCCATGTCGGTTAAAGTCGGTGACAAAGTTATGTTTCGTAAATATAGTCCTGATGAGATCAAAGTTGATGGCGTTGACTATTTGATTATCAAAGAACAAGACATCATGTTAATTATTGAATAATCTAGCCTTGGGCCACTTGCCTTGAGTGCATAACTTTTAATCTTATGTCTAAACAAATTATTTTTGATGAAAAAGCTCGACTCGCCATGAAGCGAGGCGTTGACCAACTCGCTGATGCTGTCAAAGTTACTATGGGTCCCAAGGGTCGCAATGTTGTTATGGAAAGATCTTACGGTGCTCCGCTCATCACCAAAGACGGTGTCAGTGTCGCTAAAGAAATCCAGCTCGAAGACAAAGTCGAAAACATCGGCGCTGAGATCATTAAAGAAGCTGCTCAAAAAACCAATGACGCTGCTGGTGATGGTACAACTACTGCCACAGTCCTCGCTCAAGCCATCATTAACGAAGGTTTAAAATTAGTTGCCGCTGGTGTTAATCCGATTGAAATCCGTACCGGTATCGAAACCAAAGTCGCTGAAATCGTCAGCGAGCTCAAAAAGATGAGTAAAGCAATTTCTACCAAAGAAGAAATCGCTCAAGTTGCTTCGATCAGCGCTAACAACCAAGAAATCGGTCAGATCATTGCCGAGGCCATGGAGTCAGTTGGTAAAGACGGTGTGATTACTATTGAAGAAGGTCAATCCTTCGGTGTCGAAAAAGAACTTGTCGAAGGCATGCAATTTGACAAGGGTTATATCAGCCACTACATGGTGACCAATACTGAAGCTATGCGCGCCGAACTCAATGATCCTTACATTTTGATCACTGACAAAAAGATCTCTAGTATTCAGGACATCTTGCCACTACTAGAAAAACTCATTCAGGCTGGTCGCAAAGAACTTTTCATTATCGCCGAAGACATTGATAGCGAAGCTCTCACTACCCTGGTCTTAAACAAACTCCGTGGCATCTTTACTGTACTCGGTGTCAAAGCTCCGGGTTTTGGTGATCGTCGCAAAGCTATGCTCGAGGACATTGCTGTCGTTACCGGCGCTCGTGTCATCAGTGAAGATCTTGGCTTGAAACTGGACAAAGTAGAACTCTCTGATCTCGGTCAAGCTCGCAAAGTCATGGCTACCAAGGACAATACTACTATTGTCGAAGGTAAAGGTGATCTAGCTAATATCAAAACTCGTATCGATCAGCTCAAAAAAGAAAAAGAACTCTCTGATTCTGATTTTGATAAAGATAAAATCCAAGAACGTCTAGCCAAGCTCGCTGGTGGTGTAGCTGTCATCAAAGTCGGTGCCGCTACTGAAACTGAAATGAAAGAAAAAAAAGACCGTATCGAAGACGCGCTTAACGCTACTCGTGCTGCTGTTGAAGAGGGAGTTGTTCCAGGTGGCGGTCTCGCTCTCGCTCTGGCTGGCAAGGCTTTTGCTAGCCAAGACAAAAATACTAGCGCTGGTGCTCGCATTATCGAACAGGCCATTCTCTCACCGATTCGTCAGATTGCGGCCAATGCCGGCAAAGATGGTTCACTCATCCTGTATCAGATCATGAGTGAAAATAAAAACTCACAAAACATCGGTTATGATGCGGCTACTGACAAGTTTGTTGATATGGTATCAGCTGGTATCATTGACCCAACTAAGGTCGTCCGCACTGCTCTAGAAAACGCCGCTAGTGCCGCAATGATGTTCCTCACTGTCGAGGCGGTTATCGTCGATAATCCCAAGAAAGACGATGCTCACGATCATGGCGCTGCTATGGGTGGCATGAATCCGGGCATGATGGGCATGTAATCTAGGCTTGCAAACAATTATAAAAGCGTCTCGATCGAGACGCTTTTATTTATTCGGGACAAGTTGACTGGTAACGAATACAGGTACAAGATTGCCAACCGCTCATACCGATTATACCAGGTCCAACTGTTTGCGAGGCATCATTGTAAAGAGAGTTTTTACTCAGTTCGCAATCATCACAAGCATCACTTTGAATTGTCACACTCACCTGAGTATGAGTGATAACTGGTATTCTCGGTGTACACTTACCAGTGCTTGCTTGGACACAGCTATTGGTATGACAGGCGACATTGCAAGTGCCAGCACAATTATCACTATAACCAGGAGCTATGCCACTGACACCACCACAAGCACTAGCAATACAATTGCAAAGTCCGCTATAGCTCTAGAGAATTTAAGGTTGATTAAAACATGTTTGTGTGCAGTGACAAGTGCTGGTGTCAACTATATAATTGCAACCGCAAAAAGCTCCGCCATTGACACAAGTGCCATTAGAACAACAAGGCGGTTTCCAGCCAGCTGGATAAGGCACTGGTGAGCCTAATGCGTTATAGCCGCCAGGAAAGCCAGCTGCCTGACATAGATTATTACATGTGTCACTGGCTGCTCCGCAAACCCAACTAGTCCCACCTACAAAAGGAATGGCAGTCCTATTTTGGCCACAAGTATAAGTTTGACATAAGCCACAAGTATAACCAGACGAGCAGGCTGCTGTCGGACAAGGCTGACCACAACCATTATCACCACCGCACTTATTGGCACAACTCCCACTGCCACAAGCTCCGCAGTGATGTCCGGGGGTAGCTATACATGGTCCTGGTCCAGCGTCTTGAATCTTTTGTCCTAGGCAATAGTAGATATGATAAGAACTGCCGCCGTTATCTTGTCGGTAGATATACTCATTGATAGCGCATGGTCCATCAGCTGACTTGGGATTATTGGGTATTTTTAACAAAGTGTCATTACCGACTTTGAGTGGCGCTCCAACGACAAACTGACTTTCTGATGGGTAGATTTCATTATTAGCCTTGTACAATTCCAAGGCTTTACGCATAGCGTTGATATCACTAATACGACGACCATCGCGAGCTTTGAGAGTTGCAGTTTTGAGAGAAGTAGCGGCTAGGGTGGCCAAAGTGCCAATAATCAAAATAATTACTAGTAGTTCAATTAGAGTAAAGGCTGATTTTAGTCTCATATCTCAGAAAGTATAGCAATTTTGGTTGTGTGGAGCAAGTTTTAATAACAGTTTTTTGTAATTGACCGCTTGATTGTCAAATGATAATCTACCTAACATATGAATCTAAATGAATTAAACATTCTAGAAGCCCGCAAACTCCTTGATAAAGGCAGTATCACCGCCGTGGAATTAACCGAAAGCTGTCTTGCTCAGATCAAGTCACTCGACAAAAAAATCCACGCTTGTTTGCTCGTGGCTCGCAAAGAGGCTTTGGCTGAAGCTAGTCTGGCTGACAAGCGACTCAGGGCAGGGGAACGCAATCCCTTGCTTGGCATTCCGTATCTAGCCAAAGACAATATCCTGACCAAAGGCCTACTGACTACCGCTGCCTCACGCATGCTAGCTAACTACAGCGCTCCTTATGACGCCACTGTCATTGCTAAGTTGCGCTCTGCTGGCGCAGTCTTGCTAGGCAAGACCAATCTCGACGAGTTTGCTCATGGCGCCTCCACTGAATACAGCTACTTCGGCACTACTCATAATCCCTACGATCACAAATACAGCTCTGGAGGATCTTCTGGTGGTAGTGCGGCGGCGGTCGCTGCTCATATGTGTCTCTTCGCGCTCGGCACCGACACTGGTGGCTCGATTCGTCATCCGGCTAGTTTTTGTGGTGTTGTCGGTATGAAACCTAGCTACGGCGCTCTATCTAGATTTGGCTTGATCGCTATGACTAGCTCCACTGATGTGCCAGGGGTACTAACCAAGACTAGCGCTGACGCTACTTTGCTCACAGAATTTTTAGCCGGGCCTGATAATCACGACGCCACGAGCACTGATACTAAATTAAATCCAGCTCGTGACTGGCAAGGACTTAGAGTTGGTCTGGTTAAAGAATATCAATCCGCTGGAGCCGATGGCGCTATCGTTAAAAAAATTAACGAGACTGCTCATTGGTTAAAACAGCAAGGCGTCGAAGTTATTGATATCAATCTACCGCATGCCAAATACGGTGTCAGTGTTTATTGTCTGCTCACCCCAGCTGAGATCAGTTCTAACCTCGCTCGTTTTGATGGTTTACGTTTTGGTTTTCACTCTGAGCAAGCTGACAGCTTGGCTGAGGAATATCTGGCAAATCGTGGTCAAGGTTTCGGTGATGAAGTTAAGCGTCGCATCATGATCGGTACCTACATACTATCTGCCGGTCATCACGATGCTTACTATCTCAAGGCGCAAAAAGTCCGCACTCACATCATTGAGGATTTCCAGCAAGCCTTTGCTCAAGTTGATTTGTTGCTCGCTCCTAGCACTCCGAGCTGCGCCTTTAAAATCGGCTCTCAGTCTGGTGACCCACTCAAAATGTACTTAGAAGACTATTTCCTGACACCATCGAGCCTCGCTGGCCTACCAGCTGTCTCAGTACCAGCTGGTCTGATCGGTCATCTGCCTTTTGGTCTACAGATCATCGGTCCCAAGCTGCATGATCTCGATGTACTGACTCTCGCTGAAGCTTGTGAAAATTATTTTGGTCGCCTGCCATCACCAGAGTTATGAAGCTAAGTGCTCAAAAGATTTGGCTAACTGCCTTCGCCATTAGCTCAGTGCTACTACTCGCAGTACTAGCTGTATTCATCTACACTTGGCTCCGTCCTGGTCCGGACTTTGTCGTCTGGCCACGTGATGAAGCTAGAGAATTAGCTAGAGCCAATGGAGCAGTCTTGGATAAAGTAGCTAGTCCATCAGTTGTCACGGACTTTGACCCAAAACGTGACTATTTTGTCGGTCCAGCTAGCGCCAAAGCCAAGCTCATAGTCTATAGTGACTTTGACTGTCCCTTTTGCAAAAGCTTTAATCCAACTTTGACCGAATTAGCTAAGCTTTATCCCAAAGATTTAGCTATTATCTATCGCAATTTCCCGATCGAAGCTCATCCCAATGCTCTCGCTGCAGCTAATGCTTGGCTCTGTGCTGGCGAGCAGAGCAAGTGGCAAGAAGCCAAAGATGCTCTCTATACTATGGTTGATAAAAGTTTTGAACAGTATCTAGTAATGGGCAAAAATCTCGGTCTCGATCAGGCTAAGTTTGAGGAGTGTCTGCGAAGCTCTAAATACCAAGAGCAGATCCTAGCTGAGAAGGCTGATGCTAAAAAAGCTGGTGTTTCTGGCACCCCAACTAGCTTCTTAAATGGTCTAATCCTACCAGGTGCCTACCAGCTCGAAGACTTTGCTGATGCCTCCGGTAATACTCGCAAGGGCCTCAAAAGCCTAATTAATCAGCAATTAGCCAAATAATTGACTAAATAGGCTTTATATACTACATTATTTGAATAATATTGGAGAGTTCGCATAGTGGTCTAGTGCGGTCGCCTGGAAAGCGGCTAAGGTGTAAAAGCCTTCGAGGGTTCGAATCCCTCATTCTCCGCTGAAAACATCAAGGTTGCCCTGCGGCAACCTTGATGTTTTAACTGGATAATTGATGAGGAATTCGAAAGCCGGAAGCGATGCGCACTTGTGCGCCGCTGAGGCCGGGTCGGGACGCTTAGCGAGTGCATGCGCCTTGGGCGCAAAACGAGGCTTAGCGATCGTGACCGAATCCCTCATTTTTCACCATTAAAATAATACCAACCTCTAAGGCTGGCATTATTTTAATCGCGATTGTATGATTGGATGAGAAAGCCGGAAGCGATGCGCACTTGTGCGCCGCTTTTAAATATAGACACAGTTTCTACTTGCAGATAATATTTTATCATGTCACAAAAAACATCATTACCACACACACTACCAATAGACTTAGCTAAGGCTCTGTCTGCTAACTCGCAAATCAAAGCCCTCTGGAAAGATATCACGCCCCTCGCTCAGAACGAATTTATTTGTTGGGTGGATTCGGCCAAGCAGCTGACTACACGCCAGCGTCGCATTCGCAGAACTTGTGAGGAGTTGCTTGCGGGCAAGCGTCGTCCTTGTTGCTGGCCAGGTTGTCCTCATTGTTAGTCTCGCATATCAGCACTAGCGCATTGCTGGTTATATCAGTTAACTACTGCTTACTTTGTAATGCTTCGAGTGCTAGGCTTTACACAAATCACAAAAACTTATAAACTAAGCAATTTGCTAAGTTAAATTTGACATCTTATGCCCAAATCAATCTGGTTCCTTTATCTCACTATCCTGATCGACATGATCGGTATCGGTGTGCTGATCCCTGTCATCCCACAGCTACTCGGCGAACCAAACTCCAGCGCCTTTTTACTCGACCCTTCTCAGCAACGTCTCGGCTTCATTCTGCTCGGTATCATGACCGCTATCTATCCGATTGCTATGTTTTTTGCTGCCCCGATCCTCGGTGCGCTGTCTGATAAATACGGTCGTAGGCGAGTGCTCTTACTCTCTATCTTTGGCACCTCCATCGGTTATCTACTCTTTGGTTGGGCAATTATCCTCAAAAATATCCCACTGCTTTTCTTCTCTCGTCTAGTTGACGGTCTAACCGGTGGTAACATCTCTACTGTTCAGGCCTCGATTACTGATCAGGTTGATCCTGAGCATAGCGCCAAGGCCTTTGGTCTGATGGGTGCTACCTTTGGTATTGGTATCATCATCGGTCCCTTGCTCGGTGGTAAATTAGCCGATCCTCACTTCGTCTCGTGGTTCAATGCTTCTACACCATTTTTCTTTGCCGGGCTTCTGGCGCTCATCAACTTCCTCTCCATCTACTTTTTCTTTACTGAGACTAATAAGCACATTGACCCTGAGCGAGTCATCAAGCCTTTTGCCTCAGTGACCAATCTCTTGAAAATCAAACGACTCAATCATGAACTGCGTTATCTCTTGATTGTTTCCTTTCTCTTTAATGCTGGCTTTGCTTTTTTTACATCATTTTTCAATGTCTATCTGACTAATCGTTTTAATTTTACTGTTGGTCAGATCGGTGAATTTTTTGGCTATATTGGCATCTGTTCTATCTTTACTCAGCTCGTCGTCGTGCGTTTAACTGCTAAACGTTTTCACCACATCTCTGTCTTGCGTTTTTCTTATCCGATGATCGCCGTCTGTGTCTTACTCTATCTCCTACCTAACGAGGCTTGGTGGCTCTTGGTTATTACACCTTTTTTCTCCATTCCCAATGGTCTACAAATGGCCAATTTCTCAGCCTTGCTCGCCAAGCGGACACCGCCCAAAGAACGTGGCGAGACTCTCGGTATCAGCTCATCATTTAACTCACTCGGTCAAGCTATCCCACCGCTACTCGCTGGCTTTATTGCTTTTACTTTTAGCTCGGCCGCTCCTATTCTCATCGCCGGTCTTTTTATCTCGGCTGCCGCTGTTGTCTTTTGGTTGACTGAACGAGGTCCTGGCGCCGAAGTCATCTAAAGGTATAATGATTTAATATGTCCAAGCTAGTTAATATTGAAAGTTCTTGGCAAACTGCACTCGCTGATTATTTCTCAAGTCCCAGTTTTATTCAGTTAACAGATTTTGTCCGTTCTGAGTATCTGACTAGAACAGTTTATCCCAAGCCTGAAAATATCTTCAAAGCTTTTTGGCTCACGCCACTCTCTGAACTCAAAGTTGTCATCATCGGTCAAGATCCCTATCATGGTCCGGGTCAAGCACATGGCCTGTGTTTCTCGGTAGCTGATGGTGTTACTCCGCCACCCTCACTCGTCAACATCTACAAAGAGATCGAGCAAGAATTCGCTCTCAAAAAAGATTTTAAATCCGGTAATCTCGAGAGCTGGGCTCGCCAAGGTGTCTTTTTGCTCAATGCTATTTTGACGGTCCGAGCGAGCGAAGCAGCTTCGCACAAGGGGCTTGGTTGGGAGGATTTTACTGATCATGTCATCAAGCTTATTTCTGATCGACGCGAACACATCGTCTTTTTGCTCTGGGGTAATTATGCTCGAGCTAAGCGTGAGCTAATTGACCAGTCTAAGCATCTCGTGCTAGAAGCTGCTCATCCATCACCATTTTCGGCTCATTCTGGTTTTTTTGGCTGTGGTCACTTCTCCAAGGCTAATGACTATCTACTCGGCAAAGGTATTATGCCGATCAACTGGTAAAATTTAATGCCTTGATTTTTTTGACAGGCTTTATATAATATCAAAAATAGTTACTTTCACAACCATTCTAGCTAAGGAGTAATCATGTCTGGTCTCAGCATCGATCGTCTAGAAAAAGAGTTTGATTGGCCTGCTAAGGCTTCTTGCAAGAAGAATAATTTTCATCAAGTGGCAGTAGCTGTCAATGATATTATTCATTCCAGTGACAGTAAATATGCCATTAGTTACAAAGTAGCTGATCGGATTCCAGATGGCGCTCACTATCATTGGCAAACAAAAATTATTGATACTAGCAAGGCAGCCTCTGGAGCTATCGAACTAGAAAGGTACAAAGGTCTTATTTGTTTTTTAAATCGTCGGCCTCATCATGGCAGCGTCTTAAAAATCGTCAACGTAGCCAAAAACTATTGTTTAGCTATCGTTGGCTACATTAGGAATAATCAGTTTATAGAAGAAACAGGCTAAGTAAAATCCGTCTCAAAGGCGGATTTATTTTATCCAATTGACATTTTTTGATTTTTTGCTAAGCTCTTAAAAAAGTTTTTTAACAATTCAAAGGAGTATTAATCATGAAAACAGCTGGTAAGATTCGAGCGCATACCTTTATCAAGGGTACTCAGAATAAAGTCGATCACAATCAAAATATAGCCATCGATGATATTATTCATCCGATGGATTCTAGTAAGGCTATTTACGTCAAAGCTGCTAACAATAACGGCCGTAGCAACTTCATTGGTCGTATTGATGCTCGCCGCAAACTAGCCTACACTGGACCCTCCGAAATTGGTTTAATTGTCTTTCTGATGACGAAGCCTGAAATAGGACAAGTTCTCAGGGTCATTAGTAAAACTAAAGACAGTAGATCTTTCTTTGCTGAGCTCGGTACTATAAATGATCAAGGTCAATTTATCAAAGCTAATCAATCAAAGTTTTGAATCAAAAAATCCGCCCATAAGAGGCGGATTTATTTTTTATTGTTGCAATTTGTTTTGGAGATATTGTTTGAGCTCGACTATCGGGACTAGTTCTTGCTGCATCGTATCACGATCACGAACTGTCACTGTACCTTTTTCTAAACTATCAAAGTCAACAGTCACACAGTATGGCGTGCCGATTTCATCTTGGCGACGATAGCGTTTGCCGACATTACCATTGTCATCAAAGCTGACTACTAGATCTGTTCGTAGCTCATTAAAGACTTCCATGGCCTTGGCTACCAAATCGGGCTTATTTTTTAACAAGGGGAAAACAGCGACTTTAATTGGCGCCAGCCACTTTGGTAATTTTAATACTACACGACTATCAGGCTTTTCAGTGCTACCAATTTCTTGCTCGTCATAAGCTGATAAGAGAGATGCTAAGAAGCTACGATCAACACCGAGTGATGGTTCGATTACATGCGGGACGGATTTAGCGCCTTCGCCATCGGTATAATCTAAGCCATGATTTTTGAGGTCAAAGTCAGTTCGGTAAGCGAGGCCAAAGAGTTCTTTTTGACCAAAAGGGAAGACATATTCAAAGTCAATTGTCCGCTTAGAATAATGAGCTAGTTCGTCAGCCGGTACTTCATATAGTTTAATATCGTCCTTGGCAATGCCTAGATCGGCACACCAAGCAAGCATCGCGTCACGCCACTTTTCAAAAATCTCTGACCACTCACCATCAGTCACTGGTGGCTTGATGAAGTATTCAATCTCCATTTGTTCAAACTCACGAGTGCGGAAGATAAAATTACCCGGAGTAATTTCATTACGAAAAGCTTTGCCAATCTGCGCAATACCAAAGGGGAGTTTGGGACGCATGGTATCTACAACATTTTTAAAGTTAACAAAAATACCCTGAGCAGTTTCTGGTCGGAAGTAAACAATATTTTCATCAGACTCCACTGGTCCGAGAAAGGTCTTGAGCATGAGATTAAATTGCTTGGCCTCTGTTAGTTCGCCTTTCTTACAGCTTGGGCATGGGGCGCTAGCATCGACGTTGTCGGCTCGAAAACGAGCATGACAAGCTTTGCACTCTACTAGCGGATCAGAAAACTCAGCGAGGTGTCCAGAGGCTTGCCAGACTTTGGTATTCATTAGCAGGGCTGCATCTAGTCCATACATATCTGGTCGATCATGGACAAAAGTTTTCCAGAAACGAGCCTTAATATTATTTTTCATCTCCACGCCCAAAGGACCGTAGTCCCAAGCATTAGCTAGACCACCATAGATATCAGAGCCAGGGAAAATAAAACCCCGTCTCTTAGCAAGTGAAATAATTTTGTCCATCAGTGAAATATCCATAAATATTTTAATACTAGGCTTGTGCCGGTGATTCTTTAGCCTTTATACTAGCAAAAAAGTCTTAAAAGTCAAAGTTTAGGCAATAAAAAAAGCCGACTTGTGCCGGCTTTGTGATCATTTACCATGCTCTATTAAATTTGCGGCGCATTTTGTAGGCCCAACGAAATAATAGGGCAACGCTCAAGGCTACTGTGCCAATAGTTGTTCCAAAGCGTGGTTTCATTTTAACTCCAAGATTCGTGAAGTAATAATTATATAATTATGCTAATTATTCTCTATTTTGTCAATTTTTATTACGATAGCCAGTACTAGCCATAGTAGATATACCCCCAGAGCTTGTGTATATAGATAATGATCAAAAATCATTAGGCTAACGAGTACTGCTATCAAAGCTAGCTTAAAAGCTCTATCCCGATCATGCCAGCTACTCTTGATAGCTATGATTAATAAGGCAACAAAAATTATTAACAGTACCAGACCGCCCTCGGCGGCGATTAGCAAAAACAGATTGTGGACTGGCTGATAAGCAAAGACATCTTTTTTGATCTCATCATCTTGCCAAGCGGCGATGCCGAAGTTTGCTAGTCCCGCTCCGGTCAGAGGCTTTGCTTTGATTAAGTCCCAGGCTTGGGTCATCAAGTCCATTCGTTCATTAGTAGATTTTGTCTCTAGTCGAGAGCTAATCTCTAATCTGGACTGATAGAGATAGCCATAATGCCAACTACAAATACCAATAGTCAGGCCAATGGTCACTAGTGCTACTAATAATTTACGCCAATTTTTAAGCTGGCTAACAACTAGTATAATCGTGCCTAGCAAAGCGGCAAGTAGCGCAGTTCTCGAAAAAGTCACAAAGAGTCCAGCTGACAATAAGGCGATCACTATTAACCACAACCAGTCTCGACTAATATTATTTTTTGGATCAGTTGTTTTATTTACTAGTAACCACAGCGCCAGAATGAGGCTAATCGCCAGTAGCCCGCCCAAGACATTGGGGTGACTGAGTCCGCCATAAGCTCGGAGCCAGCGCTCACCGTAGCCATCTGGTCCAATTGCTTCCACGACGCTAGTCCCAGCGAGGCGTGGATCGTGATTAGCAAGGCCCAGCCATTTGTTTGCCACTGTACTTTGGGTCAAAAATTGCCCTAGCCCCCAGATAGCCTGCATGGTAGCCGTAGCAACGATCAAGCTGATGATAATTTTTTTATCGAGCTTAGTCTTGGTGATTAAGATTACCAAAGCTAGAGCCAGGCTCAGTCTAGAGAGACTATAAAAGGCGAGTAGCTTGTCACTGGCTACTCCAACACTGATCGCTGAAATAACCATCAAGGCTATCAATAAATAATCAAACTTTGTCCCAGTCTTTAAATTAATTTTTTTAAGCATTAGCCCGCTAATCACAGTAATGATTAACAAAATATCCACAGCGTAGAGCATTATTCTGCCAAATTCCCAGTCAGCTCCGGCGAGTAGTCTAGTGCTAATTAGATAATGTGTTTGCAGAGGCAAAGTAAAAACCAGCAGATAGGCTAGTCCCTGCCACAGCTGTTCTAAAAATTTATTAACATTCTTCATAATTTATCAACCAAGGCCTGTAGTCGTTCTTCAAAAATTTTAGCAAAGTCTCGGCGTCGATCTTTTGTGTGTAGCTTCAAAACTTGGTCATTGATGATGACTTGACCACTAGTTTGGGCTGCTCGCAACTCGGTTGGCAAATGAGCTAGTTGCCAAGTACGCGCCCAGGACTCTAGACTGTTAAAAATATTTAGCCAAGGCCAAGCTTTGTCTCGGTTGTCTTTAACTATTTGCCGCTGACTATTAGCTGACCAATTAGGTAATGAGGCGCACAGCTTGGCATTGGCCTCGATCAAAGACTGATGATAGTGATCAGCGTCATATAACACTTTTAGACCAGCAAACCAATAAGTAAAATATCTATCCTCGGGTGCTAGTAAATATTTATCAAAGCTCAAATTATCACTACTGATAAAGAAGCTGAGACAAATCTGATCTCGACTCTTGATAGCTGTTGGTCGTTGGCGAGCTATGGCCATCAGTCCGGCTGTCGCCAGTCTCGTCAGCCAGATGCACTTGGGCTTGCAGACTATTAGTAAATCCAGATCACCGGACTCTCGCAAGTTACTCGCCCCAATTTGATTACCTAGTGCCACTAAACGCACCCAAGGTAGGCGTGCAAATAGTTTGGCTACCAGTTGAGCTTTTTTTAGTTTGCGCCGTGCATAAGCAAAACGCTGTTGACGTGTGATGATTAATCTTGAGTCACTACTGTAAAATCCTTGCGCTAATTGCAAAATACCCAGCTCAACCAGTAGTGATAATTCTTGCTCTAAGCTTAGCAAGTCAATTTCTTGGTCTAGATAAGTTCGGATTTCCGACAGTGTTAGCGGGCAATCAAAAACACCAAAGTAGCTAACGGTTTCTAGAATTGATGTCCTTAATCGACTCATAGCTTTAGCGTCCTTTTTCATTTGAGAGATCTTTGTCTAATCCAGCGTCGTCTTATCGAGTAGCATTGGCTCTAACTCTGATTGAGTGCCAGTGATCTTGGCGACATCTTTATCAACTTTTTTAAACTCCTTGTAGGCATTGTTATAATGATTGACTGTAGCATTAATACTTGTACCAACTTTTTTCAAAAACTCATCATAAGTAGCTAGATGTCTGCCTAGCTTCTCGACATTATTACGGATTTCTTTGGTGCTTTCCTCGATTTTGAGTGCCCGCAAACCTTGTAAAACTGTTTGTAAATAGGCGAGGAAAGAAGTCGGTGAGACAATGATGACGTGTTGCGCAAAAGCGTATTCGATTAGATTACGACTACTTGCTTCTTCGGCTGCTACCTTACTAGTTAAAAGATCGTAGTAAATTGCTTCTGATGGAATAAACATAAAAGCAAAATCCATGGTGTTTTCGGCTGGTCTGACGTATTTGCCAGTTTCTTCAATTCTTTTTTTGATATCGTTCTTAAAATCACGTGCTAGTTTCTCACGTAACTCTGGACTATTAGTTTTGTTCATTAGTCGTTCATAATTTTCGAGCGAAAACTTCGAGTCTACTGGAATGATTTGTTCTTTGACAAAGATTACTGCATCAACAATCTCGCCATTTTGAAATTTATACTGCATCTGGTAACTATTGGGTGGCAAGACATTTTTTAAAGTCTCCTCCAAAAAATATTCGCCCAAGATACCGCGTTGTTTAGGATTTTTCAAAATATCTTGTAAGTTCTGGAGTTGGCTTGAGAAATTAACTACCTGACGATTAGTTTCATCTAGTTGTGTTAGTTTGGCGGTCACTTTAGTTATAGTTTCGAGGGATTGCGCTGACATATTGTGAATCAAACGTTGAGTTTGACCCATTTGCTCCTGATTAGCTTGGTGGGTTTGCGCAAGTTTAGCATCAATGGTCTGATGCATTTGGTGGTTTTGCTGATTGAGCATTTCGAGTAGCTCTTTTTGAACGCTATTTTGGTCACGGACAAAAGCTAGCTGTTCTCGCAATTCTCGACTATCTTGGCTGGCTCTAGTGCCCAGTGCTATTTTGAGTAGCAACGCAATGGCAATAATTAGTAAAACGATAATAAAATAAAGCATAAGGGTAACTGATTAACTTTGCTATCATAACAGCAAGGCTAGTTCTAGACAATAGCTCTGAGCTCTTCGTAATTTCTGCTTTCTATCCCTAGTTGTCTATGTTATAATACCCAAATTATCAATAAACTTTGCTGATTATGCCTACCAAACTTCAGTCTGATGAAGAATCCAAGCTTCGCCGATTAATTATTTTGATCATCTTTGCTCTACTACTCTCCGGTACTTCTTTTTATGCTGGTTTCTGTGTCTCTAACTATTATGCTGACCAGACTGATGCTTCAGCGGTTAAATTAGATGCTCCCAAGATCAAGGTCGCTAGCAAGGATTTTGATGCTGCACTTTTTACCAAGGTCTGGAATATGCTCACCAACACCTATGTTGATCATGATCAGCTTGATCAAAAGAAAATGTTCTATGGAGCTCTGCGTGGCTTAGTTGCTTCAGCTGGTGATCCCTATACTGTCTTTTTTGATCCCGAAGAAAACGAAGCTTTCCAGTCTGATGTTTCTGGCAAGTTCGAAGGCATTGGTGCTGAAATTGGTCTCAAAGACGAGATTATCACCATCATTGCTCCGCTCTCGGAAATGCCAGCTGAAAAAGCTGGTCTGCGAGCTGGTGATAAAATTATTGAAATCGATGGTCTGAGCACCGTTGGTCTAACTGTCGATGCGGCGGTCAAAAAAATTCGTGGCCCCGAAGACACTACTGTCGTCTTGACCATCGTTCGAGAAGGCGCCAAAGATCCTCTGAAGATTACAGTTAAGCGTGCTGTCATTACTATCAAGAGCGTCAAAGTATCAGTCAAAGACGGGGTCTCTATTATCAAGATTAGCAATTTTAACGAAAGCACCGATGCCGAATTCAACCAAGCTGTCACCGAAGTTTTGGCTGGCAAGAGCAAGGATTTAATTATCGATCTAAGGAATAACCCAGGTGGTTATCTCGATGTGGCTATCAATATGATCGGTCGTTGGATTGGTACCGATGTGGCGGTTATTGAGAAATATAGCCAAGATCGTCAGATTCCTCACTCAGCCAAAGGCCCAGCTAGTCTCAAAGATTTTCATACTGTAGTACTAGTTAACGAAGGCTCTGCTTCGGCCTCAGAAATCCTTGCTGGCGCTCTTCAAGACTATGGTCTAGGAGTACTGGTCGGTAAAAAAACTTTTGGTAAGGGTTCAGTTCAAACACTCGAAGAATTATCTGATGGTAGCTCGGTCAAGATCACTGCTGCTAAGTGGCTAACCCCCAAAGGTCGCTCTATTAACAAGGAGGGGATTGAGCCGGATCTGGAAGTCGCAACTAGCGAAGCTGATCTCAAGGCCGCTAAAGACACTCAGCTAAACAAAGCTCTAGAAGTCCTTAAGCACTATCAAGACTATCGCAAACCTTAGTTATGAAGACTCGTGGCTTCACCTTGATTGAAATCAGCATCGTGCTCTCTATTATTGTAGTGATCTCTACTATTGGTTACGCTAATTTCAAAGGCACCAACAATCGAGGTGAAATTATCAATCATGCCGGCAAAGTGACTAGTGCTATCGAGACTGCTCAAGCCTATGGTGTGGCTGGTCGGACTATGAATAGCGAGATTGTGGGAGGCTGGGGCTTGCAGCTCAGTCGTCTAACTAATAAATACACTATCTTTGCTGACTACAATGGCAATGGTCTCTATGATCATCCTACTAAGCTCTTGGTTCATGGTAATGAAGATTTAGAAACTGGCGGTCCTAGTGGTTCTTTTTTTACTGACAGCTCTAATACTAATCACCAAGTAGTAGCTTGGAATTCGGCGATCAATCAAGCTGGCGCTGGTCGACCCGCTAACAGCAACGGCTACTGGGATTTTACAGCTGATCCGTCCTACCTAGCAGTTGCTTACTCTGATGATTTTGATTTGTCTGATCATAATTTTTCTTTGGATCTTTGGTTCAAATCAACTACCACCGGTATTTTTAATAAAACTCTAATCTATCTCGGCGATCCGCCTGATTTTGGCTACACTCTCTACAAAGACGAGTCTGATCGCATCCGTTTTGATTTACGTGACACGAGTGACCAAACTTATTCAGTTGTCTCACCGGATCCTATTGTCGCAGATACTTGGTATCATGTCGCTGTTGGTCGTGACGATAGCTCGCTCCTACTCTTTCTGGCTGCTGATGCTTCTGATCAAGTGCCGGTTGTTAGTTCTACACCTATTATGTCCAGCGCCATTGCTAAATACTTTGTTCAAGATTTAAATATCGGTCTTGATTCTGGCTGTCTAGATTTGGTTTGTGCTTGGCAAGGTTCACTTGATGAAATCCGCCTCATGATTGGTAGCTCACGTTTCAACAAGCAATTTTTTATGCCCAATGCTATCGCCGACACTGATGATGAAGTTTTTAAAGTTGCTAAGCTTGCCCCAGGTATTGTCTTTGAGAGACTCTACCTCAATGGCCTGTCAGTCAATGAGTTGAATTTGTCTTGGAAATTAAACGAAGCTTCGCATTTAACCTATGCTAATGGACTAGCTAATGCCAGTTCTTCTATTATTATTAATAATGCCGGCGCCGAAGGCTCTGCTACTGATCGTAATGCTCCAGCTAATATTATTGTCGGTCCGGGTGGAGCGATCGACACTAACGGTTTTTAATTATGAACATTGCTCAGCGTAAAACTAGCCAAGCCTCAGCCTTCTCATTGATAGAAATACTTCTATTGATCTCTTTGGTCAGTGTCGCTTTTATGGGTGTTAGCAGCCTCTTGCGTCAGACTGTTCAACTCGAAGGTCTTGCTAAAGCCGACTTTACTGCCAATGCCTTGGCAGACGAAGGGCTTGCTCTAGTTAAGGCTATGCGCAGTGATAATATTGCCGCCGGTGTTAACGTCTTTCAAGATATTGCTGCTACTGGTCCAGGGCCACTCGCTACTCACTACTTCCGCATTGACCGTGACAAAAAAAATTTCATCACCATCGCTCCCTTGTATAACCGTGATAATGCTGGCATGGATTTGGTTGACGGCAATCCTACAAATCCTGATGCTCGTTTAAATTTTGATAGCAACGAGTATTATAGCTACAGTGCTGGCGCGGCCAGTGATTTTTACCGTGTAATCAGTGCTACGCCGGTTCGTTACGGTCTGCCAGAGCGTTACTTTGTTGAATTATCTTCAACTGTAACTCTAGTCTATCGTGGCAAGACCTATACTTATTATCGTAATACTCGTCTCAACGATGCTCAGTAATATGTCTTTTAATCGATTCCATCATCGTCAGCTACCCAAGGGCCTCACACTGCTAGAGTTAGTTGTGACTGTCGCTCTCTTTGCTGTTGTCTCTTTGGCTATCACCAAGCTTTATCTGCAAGTTCTCAGCGCCCAAGATCGTATTTTGGATGAACAGAATATTATCGCTGATCTCAATTATGCTACCACTGTCTTTGTTGATGAAGCTCGTCGTTCTGTTTTGCAAACTGAGCCAGCTGGAGCTTGTGGCGACACACCAGGACTAGATTGTGCTAATAAGTTCTTTTGTTCTAGCTCAGTAGCTGACCGTGTCTGTTTAATGGGTCGTGATTATGCTAGAATTAATTATTATACTGCCGCTGGTTTATTTCAGGCTCTACGAGGTGGTTCGACTTATGGCATTACTAGTAGTGACATCAACTTTAGCGTCGCATCTTTCCGAGCCAATACCGTCGGTAATCAGATTGATATCAAGATTGAGGCTAGTGGCGACAATCAATACCAACAAAAAGTTTTTTATCAAAATTATTTGACCAAATAATATGTCTATAACTCGTCATCATCGCCTAGCCAGTGACCAAGCAGCTATGATCTCCATCGTCACCCTAGTAGTGATATCTATTGTTTCTTTGGCTGTTACTACTTTGTTTGTTACGACTTCTTCTTTGTTGCGTCGCCAAACTGTTTACAGTGAGGCTGGACGAGCTGCTTATTGTTCAGAGGCGGTGACTAATACGGTCATCGCTCAAAGTAACTTATCTACTATCTTTGGTACTTGTGAAGCTGGTCAATGCATTGTCTTTGGTGGCAGTACTTGTGCGCCTTGTGGTAGCTCTGGCACGACTATGACTTGTGCTGGTCCGGGTTATTCACCAACAGTGACTTGTACCGGCCTTGCTCGTCTCGGTTACAAAACTGGGACTGGTGATAAAAATCTGAGTGCTATTGCTGAGTGTGGTAAAGCTTCTTATTCCTTTGTTTGGGATTATACTGATCCTGGTCCAGCTCCGGTTTGTGGTGGCGGTGGTATTGTTGCTCCTGGTGTGCCTTGTGGTAGTGCTGGTAGCTCCGGACTACATTAATTTTAATTATGCTTATCTTTCGGCGACCAGCTTTTACCCTGATTGAAGTTATTACCGTCGCTACTATTATTACTATACTAATTGCGATTTCCATTGCGACTTACGGCCATCTACGCGCCTCAGCTCGTGATAGTCGTCGTGTGCTCAATATCACGCAAATACAATCAGCTCTAGCTGCCTATCATCGTGATCTCGGTGCTTATCCGGCTACTATTACAGCCAATAGCCCTCTCGCTGCTGGCAATCAAATCTATCTAAATAAAGTTCCGAGTAATCCCACACCAGTTGAAGAGTCTTGTCAGTCTTGGCCAGAGTATAGCTACCTAGCCATGGGAACAGAGCCAAACTTCAGCTCTTATCAGCTAACTTTTTGCTTAGCTTCTGATACTGCTGAGCTCTCAGCTGGCGTCCATGTCGCTACGCCAAACGGTATTAACTAAGATTATTTAGCGCAAGCAACTCCAATATTATGCGCCGAACTCCCACAGGCTTTACGCTACTAGAAATGCTCACAGCTCTAGCTATTATTGCACTGTTGATTTCTACTACTATGGTTGTCTCCAGTGGCATTCGTCGTATTAATCGTGATACCAAGCGAGTTAGCGACATTAGTTCGATACGAGCAGCGCTCTTTGAATATTATCAATTAAATAAAAATTATCCCGTTGCACTAGTTACTGGTCAGCCGCTTAGCTCTGGCTCTAATATTTTTTTGGCGAGCATCCCGTCTAACCCCCAGCCAGTCGATGGTGATTGTCCAGAGACAGCTACTTATCAATATTTACGTCATGCTGATGGCTTGGACTACACTTTAAACTTTTGCCTCGCTAGTCGAACAGGGGATTGGGGTCCGGGGCCTAATTCTGTGAGCGCTGAAACTGAGTCGACCTGCATTCCTGACTGCGTTCTGTCTTGTGAAAATGGTTCCGACGGCTGTGGAGGGATTTGTGCTGAAATTACTACTTGTCCAGACGACAGCACCTGTCTAAATGATCACTGTGTTCGTAATTAAAGCTTGAAACTCTCTTGGCGTGATAATTGCTTCATGCTATAATTTTAGAGACAACAAAGCTATGGCTCAAAAGTTACTTATTGTTATTTTACTTCTTGCTCTTATAGTGCTCAGCGCTGGTATTTACTGGTATCTCAAGTTTAATAGTCAGCCACTTTCTTCTTTTGTTAATCCGAGTCTGCCTGTCGCTACTAGTCCTTCTGACAATAACCAAACTCCTACTAACAGTAGTCCTACTTCTAGTGACCCTGTCAAAGTCGCTCCTACCGAAGAGCAAATTTCTAAGCAAGTTGAAATAGTTTTAGAAAAAATTAAAGTCGAAGCTGCTAGTAGGCGATTAACTACTTCCGAGTTGATGTATCTCAGTAATCCACGCCAGGCAGCCATCGAAGATTTAACTAAATAATTTTTTATGAAGGAGCGTTTATCAGCTAAACAGCTAATCTTCTGGGGACTTTTGTCACTTGGTGTTTTTACTGGCCACTATTTAGCTCAAGCAGCAACTTGGACTGGTCCAACTGCTACTCCACCTGCGGGCAACAAAGACGAGCCAATCAATGTCGGCACTACTGGCCAAGAAAAAAACGGCTTTTTATTACTTAGCAACACTACCGGCGCTAATAACTTCTCCATTCGCGATACTGGTCAGAATAATATTCTCAACTTTCGCATTAATAGCAGTGGTTCAAATGCTATCAGAGATTGGGTAATGCCCAATACCCTTGGCTCTACCGGCCAAGCCCTAGTAGTCAGTGGTGTTTCTGGTAATACTATGAACCTCAGTTGGAGTTCAGCGGGTATGCCTGCTGGCTCCGCCGCTGGTGCGACTTGGTATTGGGATGGCAGTGCTTGGCAAAACAGCGCCAATCTCTTTAACAATAACGGCAATATCGGTATCGGTGTTAGTTCACCTGCTGATTTCAAGTTACAGATCGATGGCCACACCGGTCCTAATACTGATAATACCTTCAATCTTGGTAGCGCCAGCAAACGCTGGGCCAATCTCTATGCCACCAATATCAACTTCACTGGTAACTTTAACCCTGGCTTCACTGCCGGCTCTCTCTATTTCCAAGGAGCAAGTGGTGTAGCTCAAGACAATGCCAATCTCTTTTGGGATGACGCTGCCAATAATTTGGGTATCGGTACTGCTAGTCCCAATAGTCGTATCCATGTTTACCAAAGCTCTGGCGCTAATGCTGAGATTGACTTACAGAGCACTGC
>JACCDN010726813.1_pt1 | contig 30454 bp, 27 predicted proteins | sample 7441691 | NCBI WGS metagenome assembly JACCDN01 (sample SAMN15323439, study PRJNA562643) | freshwater metagenome | isolation source: river surface water | place: USA:Blue River Watershed | collected 2017-08-16 | reverse complement strand
TTCCCCTCTACGCCTGGCGATGCCGGCGCGGGATGCCGTGGTTGCAGGGGCTGATCAGATCCCCGCTTCCCGTCCTCACGGCTCGTAACGGGTGGCAAGAAGCTGACACGGACAACAATCGGGATAACGGATAAAAGGGAGGATGGGATTATACTAAACTCGGGCATAAATTGAGGTTTTTATTTCCCATTTTTCGTTCGCCCTCGCGCGTAGGTATCAGCTTGGAGCTGATACCGCAGTCGAAGGGTGGCACCGGTTGGCCAAATTTTTAAGCGTAACGCGAGGGGAGAAAATGACGATGACGCTATTGCCGCACACGTTGAAACAAAACTCTCATGTGATGTCTTATAAAAAATGAGGTATTTTACGGTGAGAACCTCCTAAAAATAGTTGGTTTAAGATGTTTTTCTTTGCTATATAAGTGATCAGGCGTGGAGGGAAGGGAAATTCCCGGCACGATGCCAGGGCGTGTCACCAATTGAAGGATTTTGTGGCGAGCATGGCGGGTTTTGAGAACCGTATCGCAAGAATACATTAAGGCGCATTTTTAAAAACGGAAGCGCAGAAAACCCCCATTTGCAAGGCCGCAAGCCGATCATTGATGACACGCGCTGACGGGTTTTCTATTCACTTAAACTAGGATTATAACATGAAAAAGATACTTTCAAATTCTATCGTCCTTTCCGCAACCCTTATCGCTGGTTTGATGAGTTCTGGATGTGCGCCCCGCATTGGGGCAAATAATGTTTCCGTTCAAGGCGTGGGCCAAATGAGCGAAACATTACGGGGCACTATTATTGCGGCGCGGCCCGTGACGATTTCCGCATCGAGCCACGGAACGGACAATCAACCCGGGGCAGGGGCCTTGCTTGGCGCTGTCGGGGGCGGGCTTTTGGGGTCGCAAATTGGCCAGGGTAAGGGAAGCGTTGTAGCTGGCGTAGCTGGCGCTGCTGCGGGTGGCATTGCCGGGCATATGCTCGGTCAAAAATTGACGGATCAAGAGGGCATGGAATACCAGGTCCAGCTGGAACGGGGTGGAATTGTCACCATGCGCCAGGGAGCGGATCCCGTGTTTCGCGTTGGCCAGCATGTTATGGTTATCAATAGCGGTCATGGCCAGGGACGGGTGATTGCGGATCATTCTTAACAAGGCTATGGAGGCGGGTTTTCGCGCCTGGTTTCTCTTCAATAGCTCTCTGCTCCGTTCGTCCTCGCGCGTAGTTCGCAAGCTTTTTTAAGCTGATTGCTACGCTCGGGGCGAACGGCGAGAGGTAAGCTGCTTTATGGTGCAGGCCGCGGCGCACTGCTGCGGTTGAAGCGCTTTGAAGCTATTTTTGCAAGCCCATTAATTCGGTTGCAATCCGCTCAATGTCTTGAGCGGCCTGGCTGGTCGGGTGGCTGCTTAATGTTGGCGTTTTTTTGAGGATGCTTTCTGGCACCCGGTGATCCTGGTGAATAATCCCGGCTAAAGGCGGGCTTTTGTTAAGAAACTGATGGCAAGCCCTGGCGAGCGTCGCGTAGATTTTCTTGCCGTGCGCGCCGGAGTCAGCCATATTCACGACAATATGAAGGGGGAGATCCGGGTTGCGCTGGTTCGTGACTTTAATAAAGGCAAGGGCATCCGCGAGCGAAGTGGGATCATCCGTCACAACAACCAGGCATTGCTGCGCAAAAGTTGAAAATTCCTGGATAATTTGATCCAGCCCTGCGCTGACATCCAGAATCATGTGGTCATATTTTGGGGCGATTGTCGTCAACGAGTTCCTCAAGCTCAAAATGCCCGTTTTTGATATGGCGGTAAAGACGCCATCGGTCGTATGGCCTGTAATGATATCAACAGGCGTTTTAGTATGCCGGTTCGCTTTGTAGCTTAAAATAGCATCTCCAAAAGTACACTTTTTTTTCAGCACGCTGCCTAAATCCCATTCCGGCTTTAATCCAAGCTGGATATCCACGTTAGCCAGGCCCAGGTCTCCATCAAAAAGCAAAACCCGCTGCCTTTGGCTCCCCAGCGCATGGGCAAGGTTAATGGAAAACCAGGTTTTACCTACGCCTCCTTTGCCGGAAGCGATGATCGTTGTATTGGAAAGGCGTTCTGAATCCATAAGAAAAAACCCGCTTTGTTACTCAGTTGACATAAAAGGAAGGCGCTGTCGTCCCTTCCTTTTATAAAGGTATGGCATATTGTCCCAATAAAACGTTAATAAGGGGATTTTTTTATCCCGCCCCCCTTTACACGGGCTTTATTCATATTTAAGCTGTGACTGTATACAATTTTAACGCAATTTTAATTTAAGGAGGTTATATGAAGCGCAAAATTTCTCTTTTGCTGGCAACGGTATGGGCGCAAGGTCTGATGGGGGACGCTTATGCTCATACCCCTGCTCAGTCCTATGCTCCTTCCCATAAGCCGGTACAGTTTTATGCAGGCTTGTCGGGGGGTGTTGAGCGCATGACGAGCCGGCAGAATCAAAGCGTATCTTATCCAGCTGGAGTTGGGCTTGGCGTGCCTTCAGATATTACCTTTTTGAGTAACCGCTCCCAGTCCAGCAAAAATGGCTACTACTCTGCATTTGGCGGAATGACATGGAATATACCCGATACCTCTCTTTTTTTAGGACCGGAAATTTATGTGGGGCGGTCTAATACGCAAATTGAGAACCGGATAACCGTTCCAGATGATGTTAACCTTGTCAATAGGGTTATGCAGACTTCTATCAGCGCCTCAAATTTTATTGGAGGTTCTATTCAGGCAGGTTGTAAGTTGCCGGCGCAATTGCGGGCTTACGTATTATTGGGCGTTGAATCCAGTCAGTTCCGGTATACGACCTTTTATGTTCCCCGCAGCCACAATGCGCTGACGGGTGGAGTTTCTCCAGACATCCCACCCGCTTCTTTCGCAGCAACAAAATGGTTGAGCGGGTTTTCATGGGGGTTCGGGCTGGAGAAAGAATTCAACAGCTTCCGGTTGGGAGGAGATATCCGCCTGATCCACTATCGGGAGCTGAAAGCTTCTTATGTCACCGACAGTGCGGATGCGATACACTCTCTTGAAACCATCAGTAATGCTTTTAAGCCAAAAAATATTCGATTTTCTATAAGATGGACTTACCTTTTTTAGCATTTATTAATCTTTATCAGGATATGCTCATTAAAGAATAGGGGAGTAATATACTCCCTTGTGAATTATGGGTAAAATTACGATAAGGAGAAAATGAAAATGAAAAGGAATGCAAAAATATCTGTTCTGATCTCTACGGCTTTTTTGTCGTGGATAGGAGGAACAGGGGCCGCTTTTTCTGCAGATTTGCAGAAAAGCGCAGGCGGGTTTTATAAGCAAGCCATAAATGGGAAAATTGAGGGAGAAATGTTGCAGGTAGGGCCTGCACAGGGAAATGATTTGGTTGATTTACTTGGCGCATTAGAAAAAAGCCCTGAGCAAAGATTCAAGAAAGCTGCAGGCGACGCTATACGCACCTATCATGCTACTGGTGGGGCCCCGCGCGTTAAAGTGCAAGCGGCAATAAACAAATTTAATGAAGTGGTCGGGGCTGCGGAAAACTTGCTGACAAGCGAAAGAAAAGTTTTGCAGGATCATCGTCAGGAAATAGTGGATAATGCAGAATGGGACGAGCTTGCCGATAGCGTCGTATTTGCGCGGGATATATTAGCAAGGGAAGGCGAAGGAAGAGAGGGAGGAAATAGCCACATTACGATGCCCGTTGGCGTATATAATACGCTCAAAAAAGCTATTGGTCAACCAGAAGACCAATCAGGCGCCCCTGCAATACGTGTTCCGTTAAATGAACTGAAACAACTTCATGCAGCGGTTGCGAAGAAATTAAAAGAAGAAGCCGCAGGAGAGGGGTCGCAAGCCTTAACGGCAGGCCAACATATCGTCCTATTTAAAGGAGAATTTGCAGGTATTCAGGATGATAATGAAAGGGTGGCGGCACTGGAGCAGCTTATTAACAAGCTGATCGTCATAGGGGGCGGCCAGCAGCTTCCTAAAAATGAAACTCTGGATCTTCTGAAGTTTCTCTATAATGTTCAGCTGGATGAAGGAATAGATGGCAGGATAAGAATGTTCTGTGTGTATTTTCTTCAAGAAATAGAGAACAGTACCCTTTTTGCTAATGTAATGGTTGTTTATAACAAATGGCTCAACGATGCTGAGAGAAACAAGCATTTGATCCTCAGTGGAAATGCCTGGAATAAAGTCAAGGCTTCGGGAGATATCGAAAAATTTTCTTATTCTTCAGCGCAACCCTACTTTAAGGATGCAACGGCTGTTCCTCTGATCAACTTGCTGGCAAAAAGTTTGATCCCTCTTTTTAAGAAAACGGATCCAAGGGAACTCACGAAGTGGAGTGAGCTTATTCCTTTTACCCCTCATGATGTTATTTTAGCCATATACCATAATATTTTGCGTTATGACCTGGATGATGAGGAAAAAATTGAGCAGAAATTCGCTGGAGGAGCCGTAAAAAATAAACCTCAGATAATCTCTGCGTTTGTTCAGAATATCCGCACTGCAGCCTTAAATGATCATTTTGCTCCAGAACGCTTTGATGCAAAAAGCCAGCGCTTACAAGATGCACAGGACTCCATTGTAGGAGGACCGGGCCGCGTTGATGTATGGAACGGTATTTCATCTAATACCCTGCCGAACTTTAGCGAACACTCCATGCGCCAGGCTCTTCAAGCGGCACAGCCTGTGAAGAGAACATTTAAATTTGTACGTGAAAATATACCAACTTATGTATCTGATTATGTGGTTCCTCTTCATAAAGCCGTAGAGGCCCCTGCGGTAAAGGGTATGGCAAAGTTAACGCCTGAGTTTGAAAACAAAATTAAAGAAGAACTGGAAAGAGTCTTGGGAAAGAAACCTAAATTTGGTAATGCCATGGCGGCGGAGTTATTTTATAAAAAGGTAAGAAATGCAGTGAAAGATGAGAGCGAGATAAATGCTTATCTGCAAGACTTGCACGGAAAAGGCGAATTAGATGCCTACAAGTGAGCTTGTTTTTTCGTAAGGGAAACGTAACAATGCCGTATTCATCTCAGAGGCTTGTCCCTGAGGTGAATGCGTAATTTTTAGCATAAGTCGGTATCTACTTGATTAGTGTACATGTTGCGATGGTCTCAACCGTATGGGTAATTCTGCTTAGGGGGAAGCCCTGCCCATTTAAATCCAATATCTGTGCGGTTTTTAGGTTTGGGAGGTTTAACGTAACAAGAGATTTAAGGGCATTTGAAAAAAAAACCTCCTTTAACCCCAGGTCAAATGAGCTGAAAATGATATTGTTTAATGACGGAAGTGAAGCGATGAAATCAACAGCGCCTTGATCGGGCTTTAACGTTTCAGGGTACGTTAATTCCAGCGATCTAAGCTGCGTTAGTTGTTTATACATATTTTCTGAAACTTCTGCTTCATTTTCTGTAATAGAGAGCTTCAGCATTACCAGTTTCTTGTTGTTTGTAAATACTTCTTGTAGAAAGTTATTTGCATTAAAGGATAATGTTGCTTGCGTGTGGGGATTGGTTCTGATGTCTAAATAACCGAGCGACCCTTGGGTTAATAATAAATCAGGGCTTAGGTTGGAGTTCCTTATGACTAATCCCTTGAGATTTTTTGTATTAAACTTGACATTCGTGAGAGAGCAGGAAGCGATGTATAAAAATTTTAGATTGGTCAACAGGCTTATAAAAGGATGAGGGATTGGCTTTTCTTTTTTATCGGATATTAAATCATGGATAATTGTTCTCGAAATAAAAGAGGTAAGGTTTTGGGCTGATTTATAGCACAGGAGGAAAGAAAGTTGGTCTTTATAATCAAATAATTGATCCAGAATCAAACCACAAAGCTCACTAGGCAGGAGAAAAATGCCACTTAAAGGATCTTCCTCTTCCTCCTCTTTTATAGGTTCACTCATCTGGCGAACAATTTTCCCTGATTCATCTTCTCCCTCAAAAAAAGACTCAGCAGCATAAACAGGTAGAGAAAACGACAGAAGAAGGAATGGTAGAGAAAATAAAGATAACATAATGATGCCTTCCTTCTTTTGAGGCCTTTATAAGGCAAGCTTAAGTAAGCATGCATAAAAAATCAAGTGGAAAGCTGTATCACCGATTGCTAAAAGATTATAGGATAACCGGAATGCGCTTTCCCACTTCTATTCCGTCAGGGGTGACGGTGCACAAATAAGCCAGGGCTTCGACGCCCCGGGAGAAGGCATGGGCAGCTGTCGCCGCATAAACAGGGTCGAGGTCGGCCGCAAACTGGAAGTGGGTGCAATCGTCGCGTTGAATGATATAAAGCATGACGGCGCGCGCGCCTTCAGCGGCAACCGCTTCCAGTTCCCGCAAGTGCTTCGCTCCCCGCGCCGTGACGCAATCCGGAAACTCTGCGGCCGTTCCCCGTTTCAGATGGACGTTTTTAACTTCCACATAACAGGGAGGTTTATCCAGGCTGGTGAGCAACAAGTCAATGCGGGAGTTTTGTCCATACTTGACCTCCCTTTTGAGGGTTTCATAGCCGTTCAGCTCAACAATTTTCCCCTTTAAAATGGCTTCTTCCGCGAGCCTGTTTGGTAAGGCCGTATTGACCCCGACAGGCGTATCATCAATCTCGACAATTTGCCAGGCGTAGCTGAGTTTGCGGGATGGAGAAGGGTGATAGGATACCCACGCCCGCAAGCCTGGCGTTGTACCACCCAGGAGGGCGCCCGGGTTGGCGCAATGGGCTGTAATGATTTCGCCGGAATCCAGGGCGATATCCGCTAAAAAACGTTTATATCGTTTGAGAAGGCGGCCAGGGAGGAGGGGCGGAGAAAAGCGCATCACGGAAGCCTATGTAGAGAGTGATTTATAGATAAATTTCCCGGCGATGTCCAATGTGCATAAAATGAACGGTGACCACTTCATTTTCTCAGAAATCTCTACACGCCATTGCGCAAGAGTTCTAGTCAACCCCAAGTTCTTCCTTCACTGATTCAAGAGAATAGGTTTTCCCTCCTGTCCGTAAATGCTCTTCGTAAGCGGAAACAAGGAGGGAGTAGTCTTCTTCATCTTCTAAATACCGTTCAAGGGCCATTTTAATAAAGTAACTCTTCGGCCGATGAGTTCTGGCGCTTAAAGCCGATAACCGGTCTTCCGTTTTTTTGGGTAACCGCACGCTTAATATTTCTCAATCTCCTATTCTTATAGGGTATAATATAGCTCTTTTAAGGCGTATTGCAAGTATTACATAGGCTCACAAAGATTCTCAATTTTCCGGACTTGCGTCTATATGAGCTGACGCGCCTGGAGGCGCCCAAGGTTCATAATCCTTATGGGGAGCAATTCCTTGTAACCCTTTTGGCTGGGGGGCGTCAGGCGTTCCGGTCAAATTGGGTAAATGACCTTTTTCCCAAAGGTAAGGGCACCGGAAGCCAGGAGTCCCTGAGGTTATAAAATGCAGCCATCCATGCCACTCCGGCGGGATTTTTGAAGCTTCTGCACGCCCTTTATAAATGACCCAGCGGCGGGGCTTTCCATAGCGCATCCTTTTTTTATCTTCATAATACTTATTGCCTAAGGTATCCTTCCCCACCAAGCGGCCGCGCCACCATGTGCGGCAAAAAATAGCAATATTCATAAAACCCTCTCTTCTTAGTCCTCATTCTAACGGTTTTTCTTGCGGTTGACGAGGAGAGAGTGGATAAATCAATCCGGGAAGTAGCCAGTTTTAAAGAACCCCTTAATTTTAATACAATAAATATTAAATAACTTTAAATAAATCAAGGGATTTCTGTAAAATCCCATTGACTCCCATATTATCCCATGGTATCCCATAATAGGAAGGTTGCGGGATTGAATGGCATTGTTTTTATCTACATTTCTTAACAAGATTGATAAAAAAGGACGGGTTTCCGTACCAGCGTCCTTTCGCACATCCTTGTCTTCCGGTCAATCCACTTCCCGTGAAGAGCCTTCTTTTTCAGGTATTGTCGTATTCCGGTCCCTTAAACATCCTGCCCTGGAAGGGTGTAGCGTGGACCGGATGCAACGCTTAAGCAACAGCATTGACCGCCTCGATTTATTTTCTGATGCCCAGGATGATCTTGTTTCCGCCATTTTTGCCGATTCTCACCTCTTGCCCTTTGATAGTGAGGGGCGCATCAGTATCCCTGAAGATTTTTTGACATTTGCAAACCTGACGGAACAAGTGGCTTTTGTGGGCCGGGGAGCAACGTTTCAACTGTGGTCTCCTGATATATTCCGGAAAGTTCAAACCGAGGCCCGGGCGCGCCTTCAAAAAGAAGGCCCGGGCGTGAGGTTGAGTTTGGAGGAAAAGGCGCTGTGAGCCATATTCCCGTCCTCTTGACAGAAATGCTGACAGCGCTCGCGCCCAAAAAAGGTGAAGTTTACGTAGATGCCACCTTTGGGGGCGGCGGCTATAGTCGGGCCATTCTGGAAGTTGTTGATTGCCGTGTTATTGCGCTGGACCGGGACCCAGCTGCTGTTGCCAGGGGTAAAGTTCTGGAAAGAGAGTTTCCTCAGCGGTTTCAGATATTGCAAGGCACGTTTAGCCAGTTAAAAGATTTGCTAGACAGTATCGGCCTTTCAAAAGTTGAGGGGTTCGTCTTTGACTTAGGCGTCTCATCTGACCATATTGATACGCCAGAGAGAGGCTTTTCATTTCGCTTTGACGGGCCTTTGGACATGCGGATGTCACAGGAAGGCTTAAGCGCAGCGGATGTCGTTAACACCTATTCCGAGCAGGAATTGGCCGATATCATTTTTCGATACGGGGAAGAAAAAAAATCCCGCCTTATTGCGCGCAAGATTGTAACAGCGCGTCAGCAAGAACCTTTTCACACAACGTGTCAATTAGCCAACGTTGTGCAATCCGCCGTAAAAAGGGTAAAGGATGGGCAAAACCCGGCGACGCTAACATTTCAAGCGTTGCGTATCTTTGTTAATAATGAATTGGGTGAGATAGAGAAGGGATTGAAAATTGCTGAGGACTATTTGGCGCCAGGTGGCCGCCTGGTCGTTGTAACATTCCATTCTTTAGAAGATCGGCTGGTCAAGCAATTTTTAAAGTCCCGCCAGGAGGGAGAGCGTAAAAAGTCCCTTTATTCCCGCCATTTGCCAGATCCGGGCGGGGCAGGAGGTTTAACGCCAACATTTGCGCAAAGGAAAGGAACAGGAACCCCCGTCAAGGGAATGACGCCCGGGGCCGCTGAGTTACGTTTGAATCCGCGGGCGCGGTCTGCGCGGTTGCGGACAGCGATTCGATTGCCCGCCTCAACTCAGTCTCCTCTCAATCATCAAGAAAGAGAGGGCTGATGCAGCGTCCAACATTACTTTTTGTGTTTATAGCGGCGGGTGTCGGATTGGGGCTGTTTCAGTTGAAATACCAGGTGATGAACCTGGAACAAGACCACCGCCGTATCCGTAAAATAATTCATGAAACAGATGAAGCGATCCATATTTTAAGGGCGGAGTGGGCGCACTTGAATGATCCGAAACGGTTGCAAGGTTTGTGTGAGCGCTACCTAGCGGTATCGTCTATTCAAGGATCCCAGCTGGTTTCGTTACAACAGGTTACAGAAAATGAGTCAGGGGGATCCCCGGGCTATGACCGGCGAGCTATGGACCAGTTGGTGGCAGATTTGGTTTCTGACACTACGTTAGCCGCTTTGAATGAATAGGTAATGGTATGAAGCATCTCATGGTAGAGCCTTTACGAGCGTTGTCCAAACATTTAAGCTTGTGGCGTCAGGTGATGCGGGACCGGAATGTCCTGGAAATGGCGAAGAACCGGTCTTTGGTAGCCGGGGCAGCCTTTTTTGTTGCTTTTTTGCTAATTTTTGTGCGTTTAGCTGATGTTATGGTGATCCGGTCTCTCTGGGAACCTTCTGATAATGGCCTGCCTCATACGGGGACTGCTTCCGTGAAGGGGGGGGCACGTGCAGATATCCTGGATCGCAATGGAGAAATTTTGGCAACCCATTTGGTGACCGGGTCGGTCTATGCGAATCCGAGAGTCATTATCAACGCAGAAGAAGCAGCAGCCAAGCTATCTGGCCTTATCCCTGAATTAGAATATAAAAGCGTCTTAAGAAAACTATCTTCCGGAAAAAAAGGGTTTGTATGGGTTGTCCGTCACATTTCCCCCAAACTTCAGCAAGCCGTCAATCATCTCGGGATCCCCGGGATTTATTTGCAAAAAGATGAGCGGCGCGTCTATCCGTACGGGCCTTTAGTATCCCATGTTTTGGGGTATTGCGGCATTGATAATAACGGGTTAGCAGGCGTTGAAAAATATTTCGATGAACGTCTAAACCACACCCGCGACCCGTTGTTTTTGTCTATTGATATGCGTGTTCAGCATATCGTTCACGACGAATTATCCAAGTCTGTTATAGAGTTTGAAGCCGAAGGCGGAAGCGCGATGGTTATGGAAGTCAAAACAGGGGAATTACTGGCGATGGTTTCGCTGCCAGATTATGATCCAAATTTGCCGAATCAAAACCAGGTGAGCGCCACTTTTAACAGGAACACATTAGGGACGTATGAGTCAGGATCAACTTTCAAGATTTTTAATACATCAATTGCCCTGGAGACCGGAATTGCTTCCCTTTCCAGCCGTTATGATAACACCTCTCCCATCCGTGTTGGTCGATTTTTGATTAAAGACTTTCGAGTGCCGAAGAGGGGATTACTAGATGTTCAGGAAGTGTTTATTCACTCTTCCAATATTGGTTCAGCTAAAATGGCGCTGAAATTTGGAGCGGCCGTGCAGCAGAAATTTCTTGATAAGTTTGGATTATTAAAGCCCCCCATACTGGAGATCCCGGAAATAGGGTCGCCTTTGGTGCCTAAGGTCTGGCGACCCGCGACCACAATGACAATTGCGTATGGATATGGTATTGCGGTTAGCCCTTTGCAGCTTTTGAATGCCGTTACGGGGATTATCAATGATGGTTGGCTTCACCCCGCGACGCTTGTGAAGCGGAACCCACAATCCCGACCGGAGCCGATTCGCCTTATTTCTTCAAAAACATCTGCCAAGATGCGTGATCTCATGCGGCTGGTTGTGACAAACGGGACAGCTCGCCGGGCTAACGTTCCGGGATATGAAGTTTTTGGAAAGACGGGATCGGCCCATAAATTGCAAGGACGGGGATACGCAGATAAAGCAAAAGTAACCTCTTTTATTGGGGCCTTCCCAAAAAGTAACCCGCAGTATATTGTCTTATTGTTCTTGGATAATCCAAAACCGACGAAGAATACACATGGCTATTCAACAGGAGGGTGGAATGCGACGCCAACAGGAGGGCGTATTATCACCCGAATGGCGCCCTTGCTGGGCGTCATCCCTGTAATGGATGGAGAAGCGGGAGAAGCAAGAGTGCCCCAAACACAGTTAACTCAAGTCAACCACCTTGAGGATAACCTTCATGACGTTGACTGATCTTGCGCACCATTTGGGGCAGGGCGTCATGGGACAAGGAACCTTTCACAGCGAGCAGCTTCCTTTTTCTGGTTTGTCTCATGATTCGCGTGAAGTCAAGGCTGGTGATGTTTTTGTCGTGATACCTTGTGACCAGGCTGAGGCGCATGCTCGAGCTGCCTTGCAGGCAGGGGCGGTGACTATTATAGCTGAACCTGATTTTGTGGATGCGGTGCAAGGTAAACTGGAGGCGCCTCTTCTGAGCGTGGCTTCTGCCAGACGGGCTTTATCCCAAGCCGCTGCTCTGCTCTACGCCGGTCAACCGGAGGTCATCGTTGCCGTAACAGGGACGAATGGCAAAAGTTCAGTCGTTACTTTTGTCCGTCAAATTTTGCAAAAGCTCGGATTTTCTGCGGCGAGTCTGGGGACATTGGGGGTTGATCTCTCTTATCAAGCTCAATTGACGAGGGATCTTCCCACCACGAAATTAACCACGCCGGATGCCTTATCTTTTCATCAAATTCTAGACGCATTAGCAACCTCCCATGTTACGCATTGCGCATTTGAGGCGTCGAGCCATGGATTGGATCAATATCGCTTGCATGGCGTAAGATTGACAGCGGCAGGCTTTACTAATTTGAGTCAAGACCATTTGGACTACCACAATACGATGGATGCTTATTTTGAAGCGAAGGCTAAATTATTTATGGATGTCTTGCCTGCTGATAAAACGGCTGTTATTAATATAGCTTCCTCTTATTTTTCATCCTTGAAAGCAATGATTTTAGGGCGAGGGCAGACTATTTTGACTTATGGGGTTGATCAACCGGCAGATTTAATGGCCTATAACATATGCCTTACAGCTGACAGAATTAAATGTGACTTAACCATTCAAGGGGAAACCTGGCGTGATATTTGGTTAAATATAGTAGGCGCTTTTCAAGTAGAAAATGTTTTATGCGCTATGGGACTGGTGCTTGCATGCGGAACGCCTGCTTCTGCGATTGTGGAGGCGCTGCCCTATTTATGCAGCGCTCCTGGTCGGATGGAACTGGTAGGCAAAACGCCCCAGGGGAGCGCCATCTTTATTGATTATGCGCATACGCCCGATGCTTTAAGCCGTGCGCTACAAGCTTTGCGCAAGCATGTGACCCGGGACGGCCGCTTGAAAGTTGTTTTTGGATGCGGCGGCAACCGGGATGCGGGAAAACGGGCCTACATGGGAGAAGTCGCGCATACCTTGGCTGATGATATCTATGTCACAGATGATAACCCGCGGGATGAAGATCCAGCGTTTATCCGGGCGCAAATTTTGGTTGCCTGTCCGAAGGCGCATGAGATTGGCGACCGTCGTCAAGCCATTCAAACAGCGATTCAGCAAATGCGTTCCCATGACGTGTTGCTCATTGCTGGAAAAGGCCATGAACGGGGGCAAATTATTGCGGATCGGGTCATCCCTTTTGATGACCGGGCTGAAGCTCAAGCCATTTTAAAGGAAGGATGGGGGCATAATGGTTTCATCTAGCCTGAATCTCTGGACAAATCAAGAAATAACCACAGCATTATCGTTGTCTGGGGAATCCCTTTCATGGAGTGCAACGGGTGTTTCTATTGATACGCGCACCTTAAGGCCGGGAGATGTATATGTTGCCATTAAGGGGGAAACCCATGATGGCCATGCCTTCGTTGCTGAAGCTTTTAAAAAAGGGGCTGTTGCGGCGATTGTTGACCATCTTGTTATCAGGGATGTCCCCTTCCCGCAAATTGTCGTTGGAGATACTTTAAAAGCGCTTGCTCAACTCGGAACTTTTGCCAGGCAGCGCACAAAAGCTACAATTATTGCGGTGACGGGGAGCGTTGGCAAAACCAGCGCAAAGGAACTTTTGCGCCATATTTTGGGCGTGTTTGGAACAACTTTTGCATCGCCTGCAAGTTATAATAATCATTGGGGCGTTCCCCTCAGTTTAGCTTCTATGCCTCGGGATACGGTATATGGCGTTTTTGAAATCGGCATGAACCATCGGGGAGAAATTGCGCCGCTTGCTTCATTGGCGCGTCCGCACATTGGCATCATTACAGCTATTGCCGATGCTCATATTGGTTATATGCAGTCCCGCCAAGTCATTGCGGAAGAAAAGGCGGATATTTTTTCAAGCTCCCCAGCCCCTCGCCTCGCCATTATTAACCAGGATATTCCTGAATTTGACCTGATACAGGGTCGCACGGTGGCTTTCGGCGTCTCTCAAATCCTTGGTTTTGGGAAATCCCCAAAAGCTGTTGTCAGGTTGGTCACCTATCAGCCTGATCCAACGGGGTTAAGGGGGATTGTAACAGCCCATTTGGCGGGTCAAGATGTAGCTTATGTTTTGCCTCAGCCAGGAGAACATGTTGCCATGAATAGTTTGACGGCCTTAGCTGTAGGCGAGGCTTTAGGACTGGATCGGGGGCAATTGGTTGCGCAACTGGAAACTTTTTCTGCGGTTCAAGGGCGGGGGAAACAGCACCGCATCCCCATTTCAGGGGGAGAGATCCTGCTGATTGATGACGCCTATAATGCAAACTTGGCGTCAATGCACGCGGGATTATCGGTGTTAGCGTCAATCCCGGTTCATTCAAGAGGAAGACGGCTTGCTATTTTGGGTGAAATGCTGGAGCTTGGGAATCAGGCTGAGTCCCAGCACCAACAGTTAATGGAAGCCGTTTTATCGCATCCTCTTGACCTGATTTTTGCAGTAGGCGGTACCATCATGGAGACGGCCTTCAAAAAAAATATTCCTGCTGAAAAAATGGGTGGTTATGCCTGTAACGTTGAGGCATTGACGCCTATGGTAATGGATGCTTTGCGTCCTGGTGATGTTGTTTTTATTAAAGGGTCAAAGGGAAGCGGTGTGAGCAAAATTGTAGACTTGATGGTTGCCCAAGGAAATTTTAAAAATATTATAGCTTAAGGATGGAGTGGTTCGGTAAAAAATGCTCTATTATTTTCTTTTTCCTCATGCAGGGGAAATTGGTTTTTTTAACCTTTTTAGGTACTTAACGTTTCGCACAGGGGGCGCCATCTTAACAGCTCTGGTCTTGAGCTTTTGGTTAGGGCAGCCCATTATAGACTGGTTGAAAAGTAAACAAGGTAAAGGGCAGCCTATTCGGGAAGATGGTCCTGAGACACACTTGATAACTAAAAAGGGAACGCCGACAATGGGGGGAAGCCTCATCCTTCTTGCTTTGACGTTGAGTACCCTCTTATGGGCAGATTTATCCAATGCCTATATTTGGGTTGTTTTAAGCGTAACGCTTGGTTTTGGTATGCTGGGAGCAAGGGATGACTATTTAAAATTGACCCGGCAGAGTAGTAAAGGTTTATCCGTGCAGAGAAAGTTACTGGGCCAGCTACTCATTTCTGGCGTTGCGACATACTTTATTGTGGAGCTGTCAAGTGAAAATTTAGCAGGGGCTGTCGCTGTTCCTATTTTTAAAGATTATTTGATTCATATGGGGTTTTTTTACTATGCCTTTGGGATTTGCGTTATGGTTGGGGCGTCAAATGCCGTGAACTTGACAGATGGACTGGATGGCTTGGCCATTGTGCCTGTGATGATTGCAATGTGCTGTTTTTGTTTAATTGCCTATCTAGTGGGAAATGCAGTCTTTGCCAATTACCTTCAGTTACATTATGTGCCACATGTTGGTGAGCTTGCTGTTTTTGGAGGCGGGTTAATCGGGGCGGGGCTTGGGTTCCTCTGGTTTAATGCGCCACCCGCTAAAGTATTTATGGGAGATACCGGCTCTCTTGCTGCGGGGGGAGCGTTAGGGGCTATCAGCGTCATTACAAAGCATGAACTTGTTTTAACCATTATTGGCGGGTTATTTGTGATTGAGGCTGTCTCCGTTATTTTACAAGTCGGGTATTATAAATTAACGAAACGGCGGATTTTCCTGATGGCGCCCATTCATCATCATTTTGAAAAAAAAGGGTGGGCGGAACCAACCGTTGTTGTGCGATTTTGGATTATCGCTAGCATATTAGCGCTGATCGGCCTTTCGACCCTGAAACTGCGGTGAGTGTTTTGGTATATATCCGGGTACTGTACAACAGGAGCAAAAATTCACTGTAGGAGATCTATCCAAAAAGCTTCTTTTGTCCCAAAAGTGTGCGTTAATAACGTACTCCTGACTGTGTTCCTGGCTCCAAACAACAAAAAACTGCGCGAGTGGGGTAATTTTAGCAGCCTGTTTGTAAAATTCATTTTTAGACTATGCTCCGTAAATGGCGGATGTATTTGGAGGGTAATCCTTTTTATCCAGAATAGAAAATCTGGATTGATTGAATCTCCTCATCTTGCTTCTAAAAGCTGAACAATTTCTTGCGCTATGGAAATTTCTTTGACAATCTTGCTATGCCTTGGGGCGAGGCATATGATTTTGTAATGACAAAATGGCTTGAGATGGCTAATTTAAATTCAAACTTGATCAAGCATGAGAAAGGCTTTGTATTGAAACAAATGCGTTCCTGGTTCCCTGTTGAGGGGAAGACATTTGTTGTTCTGGGATTAGCCCGGTCTGGTCTTGCAACCTTGAAATGGTTGCTGGCAAGAGGGGCTTCTGTCATTGCCGTAGACGATGATCTGACTAGGGTTGCAGAAGCCAGGAGGCTGGGTGCGCAAAGCTTGGGGAACCTTGTGGAAAATCCTGGCGCCCTTTTGTGGCACCAGGTAGCGGCTCTTGTTCAAAGCCCGGGCGTTCCTTTGTGGTTGCCGGCGCCGCATCCTCTCACCTTACAAGCCCGACAGCGTGGCGTACCTGTTATTGGAGACGGAGATTTGTTTCGCTTAACTCACCCGGAAGCGCGATTTGCGGGCATTACAGGAACAAACGGCAAATCAACGACAACAGCTTTAACGGGCCATATTCTGAAAGCGTGCGGGCTTGATTGCCAGGTGGGAGGAAATATTGGGACGCCCATGCTCGACCTTCCTGCCGCTGGAATTTATGTTTTGGAATTATCCTCTTACCAGCTCGACTTATTTGAACCTCTGGATTTGCATGTAGCTGCATGGCTGAATATTGCGCCTGACCACCTGGATCGCCATGGCTCTGTGGAAGGCTATGTTACAGCAAAAAAACGGATGTTTAAGAAAAATGATCAAAAACAGGCAATCATTATCGGTGTAGATGATCCTTTTTCAGAAGCGGTTTGGCGTGAAATTTCAACCCACCAGCCCGTTATCCCTGTTTCAGTAAAACGCTGTCTTAATGCTGGAATTTATAGTCAAGAGGGGTGGTTGATGGACGGGCCGGAGCGCGTGCTGGACATGACGGTCTTGCCAACTTTAAAGGGAACCCATAATTTCCAGAATGCCGCTGTCGCTTATGGTATCTGTCGAGCCTTAGGCGTTGCTAAAACAGATATCGCGCGGGCAATGACGACATTTCCAGGATTGGCCCATCGTCAGGAATGGGTACGAAAGGTAAATGGCATTGACTTTATTAATGACAGCAAGGGTACAAATGCGGATGCGACAGCTAAAGCGCTGGCGACTTATGATCAGATTTACTGGATCGCGGGCGGGAAAGCAAAAAGAGGGGGGATTGATTCCCTGTCTTCCTATTTTCCAAAAATTGTGCATACTTTCCTCATAGGTGAAGCGCAAGATCAATTTGCCGCAACGCTGGAGGGGAGAGTGCCTTATACAAAATCAGGAGCCATAGAACAAGCGGTGGCTGATTCCTATCGACAAGCTTTAGCGGATGCCTTTGCCAATCCAGTGGTTCTATTGTCGCCAGCCTGCGCCAGTTTTGACCAATTCCAGGATTTTGAGCACCGGGGCAAGGTATTTTGCCAACTTGTTCAGGCTTTGGAGAAGGAAGCATGCTAAAAGGCTCTCTTTCTGTCACTCAGGCTACTCGGTGGAGACGCCACCGGGAAGTTTCGAGCGAGGCGATCCGTAAGCTAACAGATCTCACGGATATCCCTCTTTTTTCTCAAACCCCTTCGGTAAAAACAAAAGACGATATCTTTTCCCGTCGGGATACAAGCATTCTGGGTCGCTGGTGGTGGACAGTGGACCGTTGGAGTTTGGGGGCAATCGCTATTTTAATGGGAATTGGCGTTCTTTTAAGCTTTGCTGCAAGCCCGCCTGTTGCGGATCGTTTAAACCTGGGAGGTTTTTACTTTGTAAAGCGCCATGTCATCATGATATTGCCGACGCTATTTATCTTAGTTTCAACCTCTTTAATGGCTCCCCGGCAAATCCGCCGGCTTGCAAGCTTCATCTATTTCATCGGGTTAGTCCTCATGGTTTTGACAATCACGAATGGCATGGAAATTAAGGGTGCGCGGCGTTGGATGAATTTTGGAAATTTTTCGATTCAGGCATCCGAGTTCGTCAAACCGGCTTTTTCTGTACTGGTGGCCTGGATGCTGGCTGAACGTTATCGTAACCCTCATTTTCCAGGTATGGCGATATGCTGTAGTTTGCTCGGTCTTTTTGCTATTCTTTTGATGATGCAGCCGGATTTGGGTATGACAGTTGTGACCACGGCGGCGTGGATTGGACAGTTATTTATTGCAGGGATGCCCTTATTTTGGATGGGGTTTGTCGCGGCTATGGGCGTACTGGGGTTGATCAGCGCCTATTTTTTCTTTCCTCACGTGGCAAGGCGGATTGATCAGTTCCTGGATCCGTCAATGGGTGATCCAAAGCATGATCTTTATCAGGTTCATCAATCCTTGGAAGCCTTTATGAATGGGGGTTTATGGGGTCGGGGGCCGGGAGAAGGAACCGTTAAAAAATACATTCCCGATGGACATGCGGATTTTGTTTTTGCGGTTGCTGGTGAAGAATTTGGACTTATTTTATGTACAGTTGTTGTGGGGTTATTCGCTTTTATCGTTGTGCGGTCTTTCTTGCGTATTATGCATGAAAGCAGTCTCTTTGTAATCCTGGCGGTATGCGGGCTTATTATCCAGTTTGGCAGCCAGGCGTTGGTTAATATGTCTTCTACATTGCACATTATACCAACCAAAGGTATGACGATGCCGTTCATCAGTTACGGGGGTTCTTCTCTCTTGGCCCTTGCGATGTCAATGGGAATGGTTCTCGCCCTTACTCGCCGTCGCCATGGGGCAGCGGAGGTTTTCTAGAATTTTCTTGCAAGGATGTCCGTCACTGAAATACGTTGAATTGTTGAACGCTCTCTGGTCTCATCAAGTTATTTGTGAATAAAGTAAGGGGCTGAAAATCATACAAGAAAATAATGAGAAGTTCAATGCCTTCATGACCAAAACAATTATTCTCTCTTCCGGCGGAACAGGAGGGCATGTTTTCCCTGCCTTAAGCCTTGCAGCGGCATTACATGCCCGTGGATATCAAGTTGTCATCATGACGGATCATCGGGGGGAAGTTTTTCAAAAAGCAACAGGCGTTACAAGGGTTATTTCCCTTCCGGTTTGGCGGGGGAGGGGACACGTTCCTTTTGGCTCCGTCTTGTTGCTCACCGGGTTAATGGTTAGTTTTTTTGTTGCTGTGCGGCATATGGTTCGCCTTCGTCCTCTTGCTGTCGTGGGATTTGGCGGGTATCCCTCTATTCCGGCTGTACTAGCCGGGAAAATGATGCGCCTTCCCACGGCGGTGCATGAGCAAAACGCAATTTTAGGGCGTGCGAATCGTTTTCTCGCCCGGTTTGTTAAGCGCGTCGCTGTTTCTCACAAAGAAGTTAAGTTCACAGAGTTATTTCGAGAGAAAATCATTCAGACAGGAAATCCTGTGCGTAAATCCATCCTGACGATTCGGAAATTACCCTATCAGCCCCCAAAACCGGAAGACCCGTTTCGTTTACTGGTTATTGGCGGCAGTCAGGGCGCCCGCATTTTCTCATCCGTCATTCCGCAGGCATTATGCGGGCTGCCATTGGAAATCCGTCAGCGCCTTATTGTTTATCAGCAATGCCGCAAGGAGCTTTTGGGTATGACGGCAGAAGCGTACCGCCAGTGTGGAATTACCGCGGATATTCGTCCTTTTTTTGATGATATCGCTGACCGGTTACGGGAAGCGCACCTGGTTATTGGACGGGCGGGCGCTTCCACTGTAGCGGAGCTAACCGTGTCGGGGCGTCCAGCAATTTTAGTGCCCTTTGCAGCCGCAACGGATAATCACCAGCAAGCCAATGCAACGAACTTGGAACGCGGCGGCGCTGCATGGGTTATTCTGGAACGTGATTTTAACGTTGCCAAATTGCAAGGGATCCTCCTCAAAGCCATGATGGAAGGTCAAATGCTCCAGACCATGGCTAAAAAAATGCATCGTTTTGGACAACCAAATGCTTCTGTAAAACTTGCCCAAATGGTAGAGGGTTTGCTACCTTGAGTTGAGTATAGAGATATAAAAATTTTTCAACAGGGTTTGATCATGGCAATGATTAATTAAAAGATTAATATCTTAACAACAAGCGAAATAGGAAGAAAATATAGTTGCTTTAAAAACAAATAAAATAAAAGAGCCGAACCCAGAATCAGGCTGATATTCCGACCGCTCAACGACCTCATACCCTATACCCACTTCTTAACATAGCTGTTAAAAGAGATAAAGTCAACAAATTAAATTCAAAACCATCGTCAAATTTCATTTCAATCCTGTTGTAAAGCTTGCGCAAATGGGGGAAAGTTTGCTACCAAAGAGGTAAGTCCATTTTATTTAATGAAAGGGTTCATATCTCCATGCGTATACCGCCTCATACTGTTAAAATCATCCATTTTATAGGGATTGGCGGCATCGGGATGAGTGGTATCGCGGAAGTCCTGTATAATTTAGGCTATGAAGTGCGGGGTAGTGATATCGCAGAAAACGCTAACATCCACCGGTTACGGCAGATGGGAATCGTCGTAACTATTGGGCATGACGGATCAAATGTACAAGGAGCGCAAGTGATTGTCGTTTCTTCCGATATCAAACCGGCCAATATCGAGTTAAAGGCGGCGCGTGATCAAAGGATCCCCGTAATCCGGCGTGCGGAAATGCTGGCGGAATTGATGCGGTTCAAGCTATCTGTCGCCATTTCTGGAACCCATGGTAAAACAACGACAACATCCCTGATGGCGGCGTTGTTTGATGCGGCCCTTCTCGATGCCACGGTTGTCAATGGCGGCATTATTAATGCCTATGGAACCAATGCCCGCCTTGGAAAGGGGGAATGGATCATTGTTGAGGCCGATGAGTCTGATGGCAGTTTTACGAGGCTACCGGCGACGATAGCGGTGGTCACGAACATAGACCCGGAACACATGGATTTTTATGCAAGCTTTGACCATTTAAAAAAGGCTTTTGTTGATTTTATTGAGCGTATTCCTTTCTACGGCTTAGGGATTATGTGCATAGACCATCCAGAAGTTCGGGCCTTGCTCCCTCAATTGCTGGACCGGCGCATGATGACCTACGGTTTTAGTGAAGATGCGAATGTACGGGCGGTAAATTTGCGTCAAACCCGGGAAGGGACGACTTTTGATGTGGACATTACGACGCCTGCCGCTCTTGCCCATCGGGTCCTAGGCGGGGGATCTGTTTCCATTCTTCCCCGTAAAATAAAAGATCTGTTCCTCCCCATGATGGGTCAGCACAACGTTCAAAATGCCCTGGCTGTGGTTGCTCTTGCTCAGGAACTGAGCTTTGAAGATGCCATTGTGCGGCGGGCTTTTTCTGAATTTGCTGGCGTCAAGCGCCGCTTTACAAAAACAGGCGTGGGAGCCGGCATTACCGTTATTGATGATTATGCCCATCATCCCGTTGAAATTAAAACAGTCCTGGCTGCTGCCCGTCAGGCGACAAGGGGGCGCATTGTCGCTGTTGTCCAGCCTCACCGGTATACCCGGTTACATCATTTCTTCTCGGATTTTACTAGCTGTTTTGAAGGAGTCGATGCGCTCATTGTCGCGCCCGTCTATGCAGCGGGAGAGGCTCCTATTGAGGGAGCGACAGCTTCTCATTTGATTGAAGCAATTAAAGCTTCGTTCGGGTTTGAAGTTCATGAACTAGCGGATCCGGAAACCCTTGCTCCTTTAGCTTGTTCCTTATTTCCAGGGGGGCCGCAAGCGGGCGATATGATTTTGTGTCTGGGAGCAGGTACGGTCACGCAGTGGGCTGCAACCTTGCCTGATCAGTTAGAAGCCCTGGAATCTTCTCTCAAGAATCCTTTAAAAATAGCGCAGTGATGACCAGCTGGCATGATCACCTGCCTGTCGTTCGGGGACGGTATGTGGCAGGCGCCCGTTTAGCGGAGCAGACGTGGTTTCGCGTGGGAGGAGCCGCAGATGTTCTTTATCGTCCAGCGGATGAAGAAGACCTTGCCCGTTTTCTGTCAACCCGGCCTGACAAAATTCCTATCCAGGTTATTGGGGCAGGATCTAACCTCCTGGTTCGGGATGGCGGCGTCTCTGGCGTTGTCATTCGGCTGGGACGTGGTTTTTCAGATATTCGTATAGAAGGGGATCTCATTCATGTAGGCACCGGGTGCCTTGACCGCACGGTCTCTTTAACGTGCCGTGATGCGGGCGTGGGGAACCTGGAGTTCCTTGCGGGTATTCCCGGGACAATTGGAGGCGCTGTGCGGATGAATGCCGGCGCTTATGGCCGTGAAATAAAAGATATCCTTGTTTGGGCGGATGTTTTAGATTTACAAGGGGTGAGCCATCGGTTAACGCCTGAAGATTTAAAAATGTCCTACCGACACGCAAACTTACCAGAAGGATGGATCGTAACCGGGGCTGCCTTGAAAGGTATTGCCGGACAAAATCCGAAGGATATCGGAGATGCGATTGACGCTGTTTTGGCGATGAGAGAAGGAAGCCAGCCCATAAAAGGACGGACGGGAGGAAGCACTTTTAAGAATCCTGATCAACAAAAAGCCTGGAAATTAATTGATGCCGCAGGATGTCGCGGGTTGAAGATAGGGGATGCACAGGTATCGGAAAAGCATTGCAACTTCCTGTTAAACCTAGACCAGGCAACGGCAGATGATTTAGAATCTTTAGGGGAAGAGGTAAAGCGCCGGGTTTATGAGGCCAGCGGCATTTCCCTTGAGTGGGAAATCGTTAAAATGGGGCATGGCAGAAAGTAAGATAAATTTTGTACCCTAATAAATGAAGCAAAGAGGCAAGTTATGACAAAAAAGCGTGTAGCGGTATTAATGGGTGGGTGGTCTGCGGAAAGGGACGTTTCGCTGGACTCAGGGAGGCTTGTAGGCGCCGCCTTGCAGGAGTTGGGGCATGAAGTGATTCCCGTTAATGTGACACGTGACCTGAGCCATTTGGTAGCGGCCCTTACTCCCAAACCGGATATTGTTTTTAACGCTCTGCATGGCGTGGGAGGAGAAGATGGCGCCGTGCAAGGGCTTCTTGAAGTTATGGGCGTTCCCTATACGCACTCCGGGGTGGATGCTTCCGCTATTGCCATGAATAAGGTTCTTTCCCGAAGGGTTTTTGAGCAAGAAGGACTCTCTGTTCCTCCCTGGAAAGTTGTTTTCAGGAAAGACCTGGATGCCGTTCATCCTATGCCAATGCCTTACGTCATCAAACCCATTAATGAGGGATCCAGCAAAGGCGTTTATATCATTCGATCCGAAGCGGATTTTGAAAAATTTCAAAAAGAATGGCGTTTTGGGGAGACCATCCTGGTTGAAAAATTCATTGACGGCCGTGAAATTCAGGTTGGCGTCATGGGAAGTCGCGCCATTGGCGCTATAGAAATCCGGTCACGGGAAGCATTTTATGATTATACGGCGAAATATACGCCGGGAAGAGCGGAGCATATAATGCCCGCTCCCTTATCAGCCGACGCTTATGAAAAAGTATTGGAATTGGGACTGAAAGCCCATCAACTTCTTGGATGCCGCAGCGTATCGCGCTCTGATTTTATGTATGATGAGGCTCAAGATCAGTTTTATTTACTAGAACTGAATACCCAGCCCGGGATGTCACCTTTGTCGCTGCTTCCGGAAATAGTGGCCCATGAAGGGATAACGTTTAATCAACTTGTATCGTGGATGCTTGAGCAAGCTCAGTATGATAACAAGACATGCGTACACTAAGAGCAAAAAGACCAAGATCCCGGCCGCGCTCGGCCATACAAAAACGAGGCTCTCCCTTATGGCTGGTGGAAACAACCATGCATCGTTTCTGGTCTGCCTCCTGGATAAAAATGAGTTTCATTACCGGAATAGCGCTTTTTTCTTCAATGCTCTTGTGGTGGGCGGAATATCCTCAACGATTTGGTCATTTTGTTTCTCATTCCCTGGTTGCGGCAACAGGGCGGATGGGATTTTGTCTCATGGATGTATTGGTGGAAGGGCGACAAAATGCGTCGATTGAGAAAATTCTTAAAGTTGTCAATGGGCATCGAGGAGATCCTTTGCTGGCATATGACCCGTATGTCATTAAAAAGCAGCTTGAGGAAATTTCCTGGATTCGTCAGGCAACGGTTAAACGTCAGCTGCCTGGCATTATCTTTATCCAGCTTAACGAGCGTCAGCCTGTTGCATTGTGGCAGCATCATCAACAACATTATCTGGTAGATGAGCAAGGCGTGATTATTAGCAGTCATAATCTTCAGGCGTTTGATAAATTACCTGTCATTGTAGGGGGGGATGCGCCTGTTCATGCGCCGCACATTTTGCATCTGCTGGAAAAATTCCCTGATATTCGAAAAAAGCTCACGGCTTTGGTAAGAGTGGGGGGGCGCCGGTGGGACTTGCATTTAGACCGGACTTTGCAAATCAAATTACCAGAAGTAAAAATAGAAGAGGCGCTTGTCCGGCTGGATTTATTAATTAAACAGAAAAAAGTCAATGCTGCGGGGATTTCCGTGGTTGATTTAAGGGTTCAAAACCAAATGGTGATGCGCTTAACGCCAGCTGCAGCGGTAAGATTAAAAGGCAAAGGGAAAGAAACTTAATTCAACAATGCACGGTTCTGGTTTTGCAGTGGGCTAGTTTTTTTAATGCCTTGACTTTATGGAGTTTTCTTGTGCCATCCCCCTTCTAAGCCCTTGAACCCCTGGTGTTTTTTAAGATTCATCAGGCGCTTGAAACGTGAGGGGACACTATAAAGATAAAGGAAAAAAACAATGCTTAAGCGCTTAAGCAGCTTGAATTTCCTTGCTTTTGAGAAGGTCCTGCAATTCGCCGCTTTGATACATTTCTTTGACAATATCACAACCACCCACAAATTCCCCTTTAATGTATAATTGGGGAATGGTTGGCCAGTTGCTAAATTTTTTAATGCCTTCTCGAATATTGGGGTCAGCTAAAACATTGACGGCTTTGAAGGGAACCTCCAGGCGCGTCAGTAATTGCGCAACAACAGAGGAAAAACCACATTGGGGCATTTCCGCAGTGCCTTTCATATATAAAACGACGCCGTTTTCGGTAATATCACGATGGATTTGATTAAGGGTGGCTGGATCAGTCATGATGGGACTCTCTTTCTATCAGGGAACAGGGGGTTGGGGTAACAAGAGGGGGAGACGTTTTAATGGAAAGGGCATGAAGTTGCCCGCCCATGCGCTCCCCCAAAGCCTTGTAGACCATTTGATGCTGTTGTATCCGGCTTCTGGATGCAAATTGTTCTGATGTTACGTGGACGGCATAGTGGTCTCCATCACCCGCTAAATCCTCAATATGCAAAATGGCATCGGGAAGGGCAGATTGTATCAATTGTCGTATTTCAGAGGCTGTTATGGCCATGGGGATTTTTTCTTTGTTTAAGGGACTTTTTATTGTAAGTTCTGTGTTGGGAGAAAATATCTTGAGAAGTTGAGGAAAATATCCCATCCGGGTGCTCTAATCCGAGTACGCCAAGGCGATGGGCGACTTCCTGATAGATTTTGCCCGCTTTCTCTGGATCGTCCTGGACGCCTTGTCGATCAAGACGCCTCCCTGTTGTCAGGTCCAGTAAGTTACAGGTATCAGGAGATAATTCATCCGTAATCATAATCTGAGAGTCCATAAGGTCAGGCGCGTAGAACCGCCCGAATTCTAGCGTGAAGCTGATAAGACGCATGTTGAGGGCTAAAAATTGACCACTTAAAAAGTCATTAACGCGCTGGGAGGTCAAAAGAATATCATCAATCTCTTCAAAACGGCTCCAGCCCAGGGCTGTTAAATGTTCGGTGGCGACGACGGGATTATTCAATTCCCTGGAGCGCAATGAAAACTCGGGAACGGGTTTGGCAAGCGGCATTCCTTCTTCCAACCCTAACCGCCTGGCAAAAATTCCCGATGCAATATTATGAAGGGTGACATAAAAAGGTAATGGGTCTGCGGCCCGGATCAATTGTTCCCGCATGTTGAGGGCGCGAGTAAAGTGCGTATCAATTCCAAGGTCCGTGAGCCGGGACATCAAGAGTTCACTCATACGGTTGTTTAAAATCCCTTTTCCATTGATGGTTTTGACTTCACCTTCCAGGGAGATATCATCTTTAAAATATAAGACGTGCGTACCAGGCTCCGGTCCATCATAAAGAGTTTTGCTTGTACTATCAAGCAGTTGGGGGCGGCGAGGCCGGGCATAATCACTAAACAAGAAGGGGCGGGAATTAATGGTCATCTATACAACCTGAATCATTAAGGATAGTCTATTTATAACAGACTTTTTGCGGAAAAACAATAAATGCTTCTGTATGACTCTAATATAGCCGCCAATTGCGAGGAACCGCGCGTGCGGAAGCGCAGAGCAGGGCGAAGCCATCCATAAAAAGCGCCTTCAAAGGTGACGGGTATATCCTCCCTTATTATCCGTTATCCCGATTGTTGTCCGTGTCAGCATCCCTGCTTCCCCCCAACGGTCGTTGGCGGAAAGCGAGGGTGAAATTTCCCGATTCCGGAAAATTCCTTGATTTACAGGTTAATACAATGAACAGACATCTTCCCAGGCCCCTGCTTCCCATCTAAGCCTGGCGATGCTGGCGCGGGATGCCGTGGTTGCAGGGCTGGTCAGATCCCCGCCGCCCGCCCTCACGGCTCGTAACGGGTGGCAAGAAGCTGACACGGACAACAATCGGGATAACGGATAAAAAGGAACACAGGATAGGATTTACCTCCAGCCTATACAGGAGGCGGAGGATGCGTCAACTCAGGATCAAGCCTTTCCCGGGCGTCTATCAAGTCCTGCCGTTCCCTCATGTCCGTGATGCGCGTCACTTCTGGAAGATATGATTTTTCAAACATCCCTCTATTTTTTACTTGCCGTTCCGCTACCGGTAAGGCGGTAGGCCATTTGCCGTCATGAAAAGCGCACCAGTAGAGAGCTACCAGCTTTTTCAAAATAGTATCTTTGGTAACAGAAGCCATGATCATCATCCTTTCTGACTTGCCCTGGCATAACACGCTGGCGTAGCAGGGAAAAAATTGAAATGCACAAAGAGTTTATAAGGGATGCCCGCCGGATGGGTCAAATTTTCAAATTGCCCATAATGGCTCAGGTGAGAAAGCAACATTTATTTTCCAAGGGCATCGTAAGGGAAGCGCTTCATGATCCTTCGACTTCGTTCGCTTCGCTCTCTACGCGCAAGGACGAACGGGGATCTCGGGGAATGCTGAAAAGCTCACTTTATGACCGCACAGAGACAATTAGGGCGTGGGGCATTAGGCTCTTGCATCTCCTACTGCTCGTTCCGCTTCCTTTTCGCTGTTGTTACCATCACCTCTTTTTTTTCGCTACTCAACCCCTGTGATAAGGTTTTTTCTCCTTCACCAAGGGTACTATCGCTGAGAGGAATAGCGCTTGTTGTCGTGCTTGTTGTTCTGCTCTTTGCCTCATTTTCCCTCGTTGGAGTAGCCATTATTTTGTTCCCTTCTTCCTCCAGGGTGACATCGTCTACGACCTCCTCTTTGTTATTCCTTAAATTTCGCAATTCTTTAATATCTCCATCTGTTTTTGTAGAAAGCTCTACTATACCATTTGTCATTAAATTACAGGTTAATGTCCCGCTATTTAAGGTTGAAAAAACGGCTCTTTTTGTTGTATGCAAGCTTCCTTCCTTAAAATCGTCTGTTTTTCCAACCAAAACTTGATGTTCGGAAACGAATTTAAGCCGATCAGATTTTTTGAACATTTCATAGGCATCTGATTGGGGGTGTCCTTGAAAATGTCCATTACTAATCAAAACATACTCCGGCTGCGTCGCTTGGATCCATTCTTCATTATTCGATCCGTGTGTTGCCGAACCATGATGACTGGCAAGAAGGATATTCGTTTGAAGGGATTGGAGATTTTTTCCATAATCGTCAAGGATACGGGTGGTTGTAAGATAGGTTGCATCTCCCGTTAAAATAGCCGAAGATTTTCCATTGCTTATCTTTATGACCAAGCTATCGCTGTTGTCGTCTTCAGGAAAAGACATCCTTAAAATAGTGTCATTAATTCCTTTAAAATGAGTAGGATTTACGGAAAGAAGTATTACCTTAAACGGCTCGCCAAAATTAAAAGCCTCTTCAAAATCTGTAGAAATTCCTAACCCTGAAAAAGAATGTTCAGCGAAAATTGTGTGTGGAGTCATAAGCATATGAGTTAATTGTTGTTCTGAATCTTTGAGACTCTTTGAGATAGGCTGTTTTTGAATAGCTGGGAAGTAAAACTTTGTACCCTTTTTGAGACGAGTTTGAATCCATTTCTTGAATTTAAGAGTATCACTTTGGTCGTAATGCTCAGGAACGCCCCCAAGGATAAGATTCTCAATATGATCTTCGTTTTTAGAGAACAAACCTACTAGCCACTTATAATGATCTGTATCAGGGTGAGTAATAACAACTGTTTTAACTTTAATTTTATTTTTACCGTCTTTAAATTTATCACGCATTTCTTTTATAAAGTCAGAAACAGGTTTATTAGCTTCCTTAAATTCTCCTGTATATTCCCTATCATCTGTAACTTCCCTAAAATTTGATTTTTTGATTATCGATGACGGATCCTCTATTTTCCCCCCCTTTTTTTCTTTCACCGGAGTTTTTTGAATTAATTCTTTTGCTTTTATTGAAGTCTGTTGGTTCGTATAATTCAATTCTTTTTGATAAGAAGCGCTGCCTATATCTATTAACATATATTCGGTATCTTTTTCTTCTCCACTAGCTGAGAAAGCGACATCTATACAATTGCCTTGCCCGACATTATGGACGGTTATGATTGCACTTGATTTTGCGTTCTCAGCGCACACTACGCCTTGGCTTATATAAAACAAAAAAAGAACAACAATAAACAAATAGTATTTAAGATGGCGCATGATCAAACTCCCTCAATCTCTCACGAGATTCAGTGCTTATAATAGCCAAGCATTATGAATGAAACGTTAATAGGGTTTATTCAAAAAACTTTCTATATCCTTATAAAGATCAGCTTGAGGAGGGCGACCATAGGTGTGCACAACATCGTCCATCGTTTCAGAGAAGTAGTTACGCACTTGCGCATAAGCACGGCTTGATCCCAACTTTATCCCACTTTCCACAGTAGACGCTAAGGACTCAATATATCCTTCTTTTTTGTAAATCTTATAAAGATTATAATATAAGATTGCTAATTGATCCCACCCTTCCGGCTCATTAACTTTTCCAGCAAGAGTAAGATAATACACGGATTTTTCAATATTCTCCTCCGAAACTTGTGGAAGGTTTTTGGCGTATCTCTCCAAGGAAATATCCCCTCCTAAAAATATCCAACTTATCATCACATATCCTTTTCCAATCCCTTTTTCACCCGCTTTTTCATAAGACTTAATAGCGTTTTCAACATCTGCTCTTTCTTCGTATAGAATCCCCACGTCAATTAAAGCTTGAAAAAAATTAAGCGCTATAGCTTCTTCCAAATAAGAAATTGCTAAATCAATGTTATTTTCTACAAGGTTGGCTGCCTCTACATAGGCATATCCACACCCTTCTTGAGCCAAAGCAAGATACTCGTCGACCGTAGGTTTTTGCACCATAGGATCGTTGCTGCAATAAAACTTTTCCCGTAAAATTGCCAATCTGTTTTGCCAATTATCTCCTTGTTCATAAAATCTAAGCCCTTCTTCCCCATCATTCTTACTTTTTTTATAGATACTGAGTTTCTTTTGTTCATCATAAGAGAAAGCAGCTCCTTGAGCCTGGTAAAGTCCTCCCGTAAGATTAACCCCCAAAACATAACAAGCATCGGGATGATCCTGGCATTGATAGAGAGTATTTAATGAATCCGTCAAAATATTTCTTAAAAAATTAGGGCGGGGCGCATCCGTATACCTGGCACGCACCCGATCAAGCGTCCAGCCAAGATAATATTGACCCAAGGGATGCTGATGCTTTGCAGCAATGGCAAACGCCCAAATCATATCTATCCTTTCAAGAAGACCTATCGTATACTCTGAAGAGAGAAGATCATTCACATTGTCGGGATAGAATAGATGTCCCCCGACAGTCCGCTTCCCATCCTGCCCGGGCCACTTGTAAATATTCAATTGACGCGCAATGGTCTGCCAGTCGGTTTGCGGATAGTCAAGCTTTTGAAAAGCCTTGCTTGCTTGACGCAGCCTTGTAACGCTTTCCCCTTTATACGCCTTCCTGTGAGCTTTTTGTATCTCTCCAGCAATACTAACGAGATTCTTCATGAGAGTGTCTGTGTTTTGAGGAGGAACGGAATTTATTGGATCATTTTCTTTATCTGCAAAGTTCATACGTTCAACGCTCCAGGAAGGACCTACCCCAATAATCATGGAAATGACAGCGCACAGTATTTTCAAGCGGCTCATAATTGGCTTCTCCTTGTTATTATTTTAGTGATTTGTTAGTAAATTTATTAAATTTACTCCTTTATCTTACATAATTTTCTGGTAAAAGTTTATAAAAAAAGCCTTGTTAAGGCAAAGCGCGTCTTATACCATTTATCAAAAATAAGTACTAAGTAAGTTTGCTCCACGATCGTTGAGAGATAGAGGCAATAAGGCCAGGCGAAGCAGCAAAAGCTTCCCAGGCCTTACAGCAACTATCAACAATCTGTCT
>JACCDN011222196.1_pt1 | contig 30475 bp, 29 predicted proteins | sample 7441691 | NCBI WGS metagenome assembly JACCDN01 (sample SAMN15323439, study PRJNA562643) | freshwater metagenome | isolation source: river surface water | place: USA:Blue River Watershed | collected 2017-08-16 | reverse complement strand
ATGGCAGGTAAGTTTGATCTCTATATCACCGTGAAGGGGGGAGGTATTTCTGGCCAGGCAGGTGCGATTCGTCATGGTATAACACGTGCACTGATGCAATATGACGAGAGTCTGCGTCCTGAATTGCGCAAAGCGGGCTTTGTGACGCGTGATGCGCGCGAAGTTGAACGTAAAAAAGTCGGTTTGCGTAAAGCGCGTCGCCGTCCACAGTTTTCAAAACGTTAATTATTTATTACCACACACCAATGTTAAGACCCAGTTTTTGCTGGGTTTTTTATTTTTTCTGACTACATGAAATATAAAAATATTATCAATTTTAGTCTGTAAAATCATGGGGTCATAAAATGAATGATGAAATAGCTACGCCACCCTTGCCAAAAGACAGGTAAAATCTGGTAGACTGGCGGCCGTTTTATTCCCGTTTGCTGAGTTTACAACGTTTTCTTGCCTCTTCGACGGGAGGTATTATCACAACCAAGTTATCTACTTCTGTGTGGACAAGGAGTTAAAACTATTCAGAATAGCGGCATGGTTGCTGTCTTATTCGTTTTATTTTCCAGGTAACCAGGAAGGGGGTTTTCATGGCTGTTGCAGCCAACAAACGTTCGGTAATGACGCTGTTTTCCGGCATGACCGATATTTTTAGCCATCAAGTGCGTATTGTTCTGGCAGAAAAAGGTGTCAGTGTTGATATCGAGCAGGTGGAAGCCAATAATCTTCCACAGGATCTGATTGATCTTAATCCCTACCGTACCGTGCCTACGTTAGTGGATCGTGAATTAACGCTGTATGAAGCACGTATCATTATGGAATACCTTGATGAACGTTTCCCACATCCGCCACTGATGCCTGTGTATCCAGTCGCACGTGGTAGCAGTCGTCTGATGATGTATCGCATTGAAAAAAATTGGTATTCTCTGCTGCATACGGTTGAGCAGGGCAATACTCAAAAATCAGATGCCGCCCGTAAACAATTACGTGAAGAATTGCTGGCTATAGCGCCAATATTCAATGAATTGCCCTGTTTTATGAGCGAGGAATTTAGTCTGGTTGATTGTTATATTGCGCCCCTGTTGTGGCGTTTACCCGTATTGGGTATTGAGCTGACGGGAACTGGATCCAGTGATCTCAAAGGATATATGACTCGTGTCTTTGAACGTGACGCCTTCCTGGCTTCTTTGACTGAAGCTGAACGTGACATGCGTCTGCATACGCGAAGCTAATGACTATGGAGAGATCACCCCTGTCTCCACGGCGTCCTCACTTATTGCGTGCATTTTATCATTGGTTGATTGAAAATCAGCTGACGCCTCATATTGTGGTCGATGTTACCCGTCCGGGAGTCGTGGTACCCATGGATTTTGCGCGTGATGGCCAGATTGTGTTGAATATAGCCCCCAAAGCGGTGGGTCATCTGGAATTAAACCTCGATGATGTGCGTTTCGATGCCAGCTTTGGCGGGGTTTCTCGTTCAATATTAATACCAATAGCATCGATTTTGGCAATTTATGCCCGAGAAAATGGTGTAGGGACAATGTTTGAAGCGGAAGCAAGTTATGATGCCACGGATCAAGGCAGTGAGGCTGGGTTGTCAGAAGAACCGGTTTCAACGGAGGGCCTGATTTTGGTTCCCGATAACAAACCAATAGATACCAATCAATCTGTTGACGATGATCCACCACCTCCGCGTGGTGGCCATCGCCCAAGGTTAAGAGTTATTAAATAACCACTAGAAAACAACTTCTCCACCCTGCCACAGAGCTATAATTGCTTATTTCTTGGCCCGTTCAAAGGCGGCCAAAATTTCAGCTTTAGCTGCTTTGACATCTTCCCAGCCATCCACTCTGACCCATTTATTCTTTTCCAGATCCTTATAGTGTTCAAAAAAATGGGTAATTTGTGCCCGTAGCCATTCCGGGAGATCATAGATATCCTGGATATGGTTATATTCTGGCGTCAGTTTGCCATGTGGAACGGCAATCAGTTTGGCATCTTTACCAGCTTCATCCGTCATATTTAAGACGCCCACTGGACGACATCGAATGACTGAACCTGCCTGTACTGGGTAAGGAGCCGGTACCAGAACATCCACAGGGTCACCATCCTCAGATAAAGTGTTATTGATATACCCGTAATTGCATGGATAGAACATGGCCGTCGATATGAAACGATCAACAAACAAACACCCTGTTGCTTTATCGATTTCGTATTTGATGGGGTTGGAGTTTGCCGGAATTTCGATCACAACATAGATATCTTCCGGAATATTTTCTCCTGAGGGAACTAACGTAATGCTCATGGCGATTTCCTTTATAACAAATAAAAAATAGAGATACTGAAGCCATTATTATAAATGAGCTTATTGTTGAAGTACTCCCCTTTTTCATGAAGGCCTATACGAGGTTCTCCTAATTTCTCGAGCTACGGGTTTGAAATAATATATCCCGTTATTGCGTCCTCAGAGTTGCAGGATAGTTCAATAAAGACCCAGATTGGCTTGATAAATCATTCACTATGTCATTAAAATATATAATTATATCTATAATAGATATATAATATTTGTCAGGAGAGTCCGTACTATGTGTTTTCATCTCGAGAACTGTTATGCGTAAATATTCTTTAGAGATTTTTGCCATGCATATTTTGAATATTATCCCAGGGGTCTTAGTGATAGCATCAGGGTCTGCTTTCGCTTTAGGTTTCACCAATGAGGTGGGAAAATCCTATGTCAATCTTGATATTGAAATAGGGAAAAGTTCTTCAGGACTTTATCTTCAGAGTAACTGGATAAAAAACGTGAATGATGGCATTCAGGTGAGTGGTGTGGGTATAGGTTATAACGTGGAACTTGGGCCTGTTATGCTAAATGCTGGCGTTAAGGCATTGTACATAGGCCCACAAAAAGGTGATAACGGCGTTGCTTTTCCTGTTGGGACAGGTGTTGAGTTTAATTTTATAGACAGTTTATTTCTGTATGGTGAAGCCTATTCAGCCACAGAACAAATGAACAATAGCGTTAAGAGCTATGAAGAGGCCAACGGTGGCATAAGTTGGAAGCCGATTTCCCTTCTCACGATAAAAGCGGGGTACCGTTATGTTGGTGTCGATGGAAAAAATGGGTTACCTGGCCATACGTTATTTGATGGCCCCTATGTAGGGGCTGGTGTAACATTCTAAAACCACACAGGCCGGCGGTTGATGCATGGATGGATATGAGGTATCACATCCCTTTCCCGCAATACATCGGCGGCTTTCTGGTTTCACACCACGGGTGGTTGCGGGAGAACGCAATCAAAACGATCAGTTAATAGTGCGTATGACAATGCATCTGGCAATTCAAAGTGCCACCATTCAGTAGGGATAGTACAGTATCCACCCGCCTGCATGACGGCGTTTAGCAAAAGTCTGTTACGTTGGATATTCGTATGCAGATCAGGAAAATACTGATGAGAGCGTTCGGTCATTTCATCAAAACCGGTACCCATATTCAGTTCTTTGCCCTCCTGGTTGATGAGAGTAACGTCGACGGCGACACCACGGCTGTGATTTGAACCGAGTTTAATGTCAGCCACGTATTGTGGATCAGGACATGCCTGCCACAGCAACGTCTGGGCCTGTTGAGGACGATAGGCATCAAAAATTTTCAAAGTGAAGCCTGCCAGTTTTGCAATTTGCACGGAACGTGTTAATGCTTGAGCAGCATCGGGGTGCAGCAGGCAGAGGTTTTTGCAGTAAATAACTTGCCCGGTAAGGTTATCAGCACTGGCATATTTCAAATCTATACATACTTCAGGAAGTATGTGTGTCACATCGACCAAGGGTATATTAGGGTTGATTGCATCCATATTATTACAGGTGTCCTTTTTGGATGGACTTAATTCTCATTCAGGTGAGTTGAAACTGAAAGAATATGCTGGAGATTATACAAGACAATCAAGGTGTACAGTTTGTCATTGATACCAGAAATTATCAGTTTAATGCCCCGCAGACGTTGTTGTTCATGCAAATGCACCAGTAGCGCTAAACCTGAAGAATCCACATGTTTCAACTGTGAAACATCAATATTAATTTTATCTAAAAGTAATACATCACGCTGTTGCCACAAAGGTAGTAGTGTTTCACGGTCTAATTCACCCTGCAAGATAAGGGTAGTCCCCTGCTCCTGGTAGTTCAGTGTGGCAATTTGGCTCATTTCTTATCCAGGAGAATGGGTTGTCGAGCTGTAATGAGTAGCTGTTTCGTCAAACCATCAATGCCTTGCTGACGTAGAATTTCTGCCCATTCATTTTGTTTGGTCATGATCATGCTAACACCTTCTGCAATCATATCATAAGCTTGCCAGTCACCGGTTTGACTATTTTTGCGCCATTGAAAGTCCAGACGAATGGGTGGCTGACCATTATTATTAATAATAATCACGCGAATAGGGGCAATAGTGGCATCACCAGAGAACCTTTCTGATGTGATTTCATATCGTTGATCACGATACAGTGTTAAAACTTGGGCATAGGCTTGCTCTATATATTCTTTAAAGGCGGGGAAATAAGCATCAAGCTGAGCAGCAGTGGCCTGTTTATAATAGGTCCCTAACACTAAGGCGCCGGCATATTTTATATGCACATAAGGTATTAATTCTTCGCGCACAATAACACGCAACTGTTCTGGATTTTGCTTAATCAGAGTCTGTTCCTGTTGCAATCGTGAAAAAATATGGTCTGTGACATATTGCATAAGATCGGTCAGATTCGTGTGATCGACGGCATTAACCAGAGGTGTAATAATCATTAATGCGGCTATTAAGAAAGATCTAAACATATTTTATCCTGTAGATGAGATAATCAATAGCCAGATTGATTATTGAGGTGGCGTAGCGTTGTGCTGCCCGGTGCTTTTATATATTAATTGACCAATTAAATCTTCAAGAACTAATGCTGATTTGGTGTCCTGTAATCTATCGCCCTCCTTCAGGAGATGGGTGTCCATAGCAGGATCTTCAAAACCAATATTTAATGAAAGGTACTGTTCACCCAGTAGCCCTGATGTACGAATCGCCAGAGAACTGGTATCTGGAATTCTGTTATAACGCTGTTGTATATCCAGTGCGACCTGCGGACTATAGCTTTTTTCATCCAGTGAGATATCAGCAACACGGCCAATAACCACTCCGCCAATTTTAACGGGCGAACCGGGTTTCAGTCCGCCAACATTGTTAAATGTAGCATACAATCGCCAGGTAGGTTGATAAGTCAGAGATGTTATATTGGCAACTTTCAGGCAAAGAAACAGCATAGCCCCGAAGGAAATTAACATAAATAGCCCCACCCATACTTCATTGTTTCTGCCTTGCATGAACTTAACTCCCAAACATCAGTGTTGTCAGCACAAAATCTAATCCTAATACTGCCAACGATGCCCGTACTACGGTACGAGTTGTCGCTCTGCTTATCCCTGCCGCAGTTGGAATAGCATCATAACCGTTGAAAAGTGCAATCCATATTACAGTCATTGCAAATACCAGACTTTTAATGAGACAGTTTAATAAATCTTTTTTCCAGGCAACGGCATTGTGCATGGCTGACCAAAAAAAACCACTATCGATTCCTTTCCAGTGAATACCTACAATTGAACTGCCCCAAATACCTGCTGCAATAAAAATGGCCGTCAGTAAAGGCATACTGATACAGCCCGCCCAAAATCTGGCTGCGACAACGCGCCTTAGTGGATCAATGGCCATCATTTCTAAACTGGATATTTGTTCGGTCGCTTTCATCAGACCAAGCTCTGCCGTTAGCGCTGAGCCGACTCGCCCGGCAAAAAGTAATGCTGTGACCACAGGTCCTAACTCCCGGAGTAATGACAAGGCGACCATCATTCCTAAACTGGCTTCAGAGTTATAGGTCGTGAGTACCATGTAACCTTGCAAGCCAAGAACCATACCAATGAACAGGCCTGATACCACTGTGATCAACAAAGAAAGTACGCCAACATTATAAAGTTGTTTGAGTAGTAGCGGCCATTGTTTGCTGAATTCAGGTCGTCCTACCAGAGCATGAAATAATATCAAACCTGCCCGTCCAAAAGACGCACAGGTACTTATTCCTTCGCGCCCCAGTGACGCCAATATTTGTAATAACATGAGTTACTCTCTTATCCTGATAGCAGATCAGTGTGATAATCACCGGCAGGGAAACAGAAAGGCACCGGCCCATCCGCAATGCCATCGAGAAACTGACGCACACGCGCATCAGTATTATTCTGTAATTGTTCTGGTATCCCTTGAGCGATAATCTGTTGATTAGCGACAATATAGGCATAATCAGCAATATTCAGGACCTCAGGAACGTCATGAGAAACCACAACACAAGTTATACCCAATGCATGATTCAGTTCATCAATCAGTCTGACCAAACCGCTCATGGTGATGGGATCCTGTCCCGCAAATGGCTCATCAAACAGAATTAACTTGGGATCCAGTGCAATGGCGCGTGCTAAGGCAACACGACGGGCCATACCACCGGAAAGTTCAGAAGGCATAAAATGTGCTGCACCTCGTAGCCCTACGGCTTCCAGTTTCATCATAACCACAGTGTGCAGCAACGCACCAGGCAGATGACTGTGTTCACGCAGGGGAAATGCCACATTTTCAAATACACTCAGATCGGTGAATAATGCACCGGACTGGAACAGCATGCTCATTTTTTTACGTACGTCATATAATTGTTGCCTTGATAAGGCATGAATATTATGGCCATCGAACCAAATTTCCCCGCAATTGGGTATAAGTTGTCCGCCAATAAGCCGTAATAACGTTGTTTTACCTATGCCGGAAGACCCCATGATAGCAGTCACTTTGCCACGAGGTATCGTCATGTTGATATGAGTAAATATTGACCGTGTGCCACGGGTAAAGCTCATGTTACGGATTTCAATCAAATTTGGTTTTTGCTGATGCATTATGGTTATTGTTTTTCCCTTAAAAACGTGATGATGTTGAATCTAATTTTTTCATGAAAATGCAACATTGTTTTTGTGTCTGGCCTATTCGTGTATTTTACTTTGTGACTGTGTACAATCAAAATCGATATTGCTAAAGCTGAATGAATTTTAGCTCATATACCTTATAAAAAGGGCTTTACATGTTTCTTGCCATCATGCTCTTAGTCATTGGCTTGGTTCTATTAGTGTATGGGGCGGACCGGTTAGTCTATGGTGCATCGGTGTTATCCCGTTTTTTGGGTGTCCCACCAGTGATTATTGGTATGGCAGTTGTCGGTATTGGGACTTCGTTACCGGAACTGGTCATTTCAGTAACAGCAACGCTAAATGGTCAGCCAGATATGGCTGTAGGTAATGTCGTGGGTTCTAATATCACAAATATTTTGTTGATTATTGGTAGTGCCGCATTGATTCATCCACTGACTGTGCACTCTGCCATTTTGCGTCGTGAACTGCCACTCATGCTACTGGTGACAATATTATGTGGCTTTGTACTGGCAGATAGTTATCTCAGTTACATCGATGGCATCATTCTACTGCTAGCCGCGAGCCTGTTTACTGTTTTTATGCTCAATATTGCCCGCCTGGCACACTGCGAGGGCAATGATCCTTTGACGATGGAGCAATTGTCTGAATTACCGCAAAATAGCAACAATATGGTAGCAATTCTCTGGTTGGTACTGGCATTTGTTGTGTTACCGTTATCCGCTAAAATGATTATTGACAACGCGGTGGTTATCGCGCGTTTTTTTGGGTTAAGTGAGCTGGTGATGGGGCTGACCGTTATTGCTATTGGTACCAGTCTACCCGAGCTTGCGACCTCTCTTGCTGGCTCACTGAAAGGTGAGGATGACATCGTTTTAGGCAACATTATTAGTTCTAATATTTTTAATGCCCTTATTGTCTTGGGTGTTCCGGCACTCTTTTCCCCAGGGGAGATTAACCCAAACGTTTTCCAACGTGATTATTGGGTAATGCTGGTAGTCAGCATCATCTTAACTGTGCTGTGTCTCCGGCGCAAATACCGCATTGGTCGTATAGCAGGTGTTTTGCTATTCTGTGGGTTTATTGCGTATCTTATGTTACTTTTTATTCCTCCACTGATCGATGCAAGGGTATGATAAAAATCAATGGAAATTGATCATATTGCTTTACTGCCCCGCGTAAACTTCCAAACAGCAGGCAAACAGGTCGTTCAAATTGAACGTGAAGGTCTGGCAGAACTGGATCAGTACATTAATCAAAATTTTATTCAGGCTTGCGAGAATATCTTTCATTGCCACGGCAAAGTTGTGGTGATGGGTATGGGAAAATCAGGCCATATTGGTTGTAAAATAGCGGCAACCTTTGCCAGCACCGGCACACCGGCTTTTTTTGTACACCCGAGTGAAGCAAGTCATGGCGACCTTGGTATGGTAACGTCTAAGGATATCGTGCTGGCTATTTCAAATTCGGGAGAATCAAGTGAAATTTTGACCTTGATCCCGGTATTAAAGCGTCAAAAAATCCCTTTGATCTGCATGACAGGTAATCCTGAAAGTACCTTGGGGAAAATTGCTGATATTCATCTGTGTATCAGAGTGCAACGGGAAGCCTGTCCGTTAGGCCTTGCTCCCACCACCAGCACTACCGCGACGTTAGTCATGGGTGATGCGTTAGCCGTGGCATTATTACAAGCACGTGGATTTACTTTGGAAGATTTTGCACTTTCACATCCCGGTGGCGCTCTGGGGAAAAAACTGCTGCTACGTGTCAGTGATATCATGCATACTGGCGATGCCATTCCATATGTTAACCCTGATGCCTCCTTGCGTGACGCATTACTGGAAATTACCCGTAAAAAACTCGGACTTACGGTTATTTGTGATGATAGCCTGAAGATATCAGGTATTTTCACCGATGGTGATTTACGGCGGGTATTTGATATGGATATCGATCTGAACCATGCAAAAATCGCCGATATCATGACCAGAGGGGGCGTGCGCATAAAACCGCATAGATTAGCCGTAGATGCACTGAATTTAATGCAATCACGCTACATCACTGCATTATTGGTGGCAGATGATGATCGATTAGTAGGTGTGGTACATATGCATGACATATTGAGAGCTGGTGTGGTTTAAAGGATATACATGATCAATACTGAGTATGTAGATACCTGTTATGGTTCAGTCAATCAAGATATCATCAATCGTGCCAAAGACATCCGTTTGCTGATTTGTGATGTTGATGGCGTTTTATCAGATGGTCTTATTTACATGGGCAATCAGGGTGAAGAATTAAAAACCTTTAATGTCCGTGATGGTTATGGCATCCATTGCTTAAAAAATGCGGGTATCGAAGTTGCGATTATCACCGGGCGTAGTGCAAAATTGCTGGAAGACAGGGTAAAAACATTAGGTATTACATTTCTTTATCAAGGGCAGTCTGACAAACGTTTGGCCTACAATGAACTACGAGCTAAATTAGCTTTACAGCCAGATCAGATAGCCTATATCGGTGATGATCTCATTGACTTGCCCGTGATGATACAGGTGGGTCTGTCCGTTACGGTGGCAGATGCTCATCCGCTTATGTTACCAAAAGCGCATTACATTACCCGGATGGCAGGGGGGCGTGGTGCAGTTCGTGAGTTGTGTGATGTAATCTTATTGGCTCAGGGCAAACTAGCCGATGTTCAGGGATTATCGGTATGAATAAGACGAGGTTATGGATAACCTGCATACTGTTGATCATTGCGCTTGTATTAATAAGATGGAAGGTTAATGATGCCGATGCAGGGATCATGCCAAGCACAGCAAATGAGAATGAGCCGACTTATCAGAGTCAACATACTGTTACCTTGGTGTATAACCCCACTGGTCAATTGAATTATAAAGTAGTAGCACATGCTGTTCAGAATTATACCCATAGTGAGTTGACGTGGTTTACCATGCCGGTAATGACATTATTTGATGAAAATGCCGCAGCTTCCTGGTCAGTACGTGCAGATCGAGCGAAACTCACTCAGGATAAAATGCTCTACTTGTATGGTAATGTAGAAGTGAATAATTTGACGGCAACTTCACAGTTGCAAAAGATTGATACTGATAATGCACAGATTAACTTAGTGACTCAGGATGTTTCGTCAGATGATCAGGTTAGATTATTCGGTATTGGTACCACCTCTACGGGTATGAAAATGCGTGGAAATTTTCGTAACAAAACGGCTGAATTGATTGAAAAAGTTAATACTTATTATGAAATTCCAATTCGGGAATAACATGCGTTATTTTTGCCTTACAATCGGCCTACTTTGTATCTTTAGCCTACCCGTTATTGCTATACAGAACGATACCCGGCAACCTATTCATATTAATTCCACTAAACAGTCACTGGATATGAACGCTAATACCGTGATATTTACTGATACTGTTATTATCAAACAAGGTACCATTGAAATTCATGCAGATAAGGTGATAGTACTTCGCCCTGATGGAGATCAAAAACATACCTTCATTGAAGGCTTTGGTAAGCCAGTCACCTTCGTCCAGACACAGGATAATGGCAAACCGGTTAAAGGTCATGCTCAAAAATTGCGTTACGAAGTGGAAAATGAATTTATTGTATTGACTGGAGAGGCTTACCTGGAACAACTGGACAGCAACATCACAGGCGACAAAATCACTTATTTAGTAAAGCAGCAACAAATGGAAGCTTTCAGCAATAAGGGCAAACATGTCACTACAATTTTACTTCCGGCTCAGTTGCAGGACAAAGATCCGCAAAACAATAAGCAAAAAAAGAGTTACTGAGAGTGATGGCAACATTAATTGCAGAAAATCTTGCGAAAGCATACAAGGGCCGTCAGGTAGTCAAAGATGTTAGCTTACAAGTAAAGTCAGGCGAGATTGTAGGCTTGTTGGGTCCTAATGGTGCAGGTAAAACAACAACATTCTATATGGTGGTTGGCATAGTACGACGTGATACCGGCCGTATCCTTATTGATGATGAAGACATCAGTCTGTTGCCACTGCATCAACGTGCCCGTCGTGGTATTGGCTATCTTCCGCAGGAAGCATCGATTTTTCGTCGCCTGAGTGTATATCATAACCTGATGGCTATCCTGGAGATGCGCCACGATCTGTCGCGGGAACAGCAAAATGCACGGGCAGTTGAACTCATGGAAGAATTCCACATAGCACATTTATATGACAATCTGGGTCAGTCCCTCTCCGGGGGAGAACGACGTCGGTTAGAAATTGCACGAGCACTGGCAGCAAAGCCAAAATTTATTCTGTTGGATGAACCTTTTGCTGGGGTTGATCCCATTTCTGTTATTGATATTAAAAAAATCATTAAGCACTTGGGTAATTTGGGATTAGGTGTCCTGATTACTGATCACAACGTGCGCGAAACTCTGGATGTGTGCGAACGAGCCTATATTGTCAGTCAAGGGCATCTGATAGCACATGGAACACCCCATGATATTCTGGCTCATGAGCAGGTAAAACGTGTTTATTTAGGTGAGGAATTTCGTCTTTAATCATAAAGGGTATAATAGAAGCAAAATTAGAGCCCGTCGTTTTTTACCGGCAGATTGAAGTGGTGTTTTAAGTGAAAGAAAATGAGATAAACCACGATCCAGTAATACACTTAAGTTCGGTACTGAGTGTTGAGTGTACAAGAAATTATGTTCGCTGCTCAAGTAAGAAACGGGCTTTGGAAATGATTAGTGAATTGGCCGCCAGTCAGTTAACGGTATCTTCACAGACTATTTTTGATGCCATACTCACACGTGAACGTATGGGTAGCACCGGTATTGGTAATGGTATTGCTATCCCTCATGGCAAACTGGAAACAGATACCTCATTGGCGATGGGTGTTTTCATACGTCTGGAGCAACCTATAGACTTTGATGCGATTGATAATCAGCCCGTTGATCTATTATTTGCCTTGCTGGTCCCAGCAGAACAATGTAAAACACACCTACATACACTAGCGTTGATTGCCAAACGATTAGCAGATAAGGCCGTATGTCGCAGTTTGAGGGTGGCTCAAAGTGATACTGCGCTCTATCAAATTATCACTGAAATTACTTAAACCTGTGTGCAGATGCAAAGAAAAATAATCAGACATAACATGCTGCAGATCCTGGAGAAATCTGTGAAACCTACACGAAAAATAGAGTACATCATAAAATAATAAATCATAATGATAAGTAGGGCTGTGTAATAGATTTATAGAGAAAACAACTGATATACCAAGGAGTTACGACATGATGCTTATGATTGTCAGCGGTCGTTCCGGTTCGGGGAAATCTGTTGCTTTGCATATAATTGAAGACATGGGTTTTTATTGTGTTGATAATCTACCGGTTGTGCTGTTACCACAACTGGCCAGTACCCTTGCCGGGAAATATGGTTGTACCGCAGTCAGCATTGACGTGCGTAATATGCCTGAATCATCCGAAGTTTTTGAAAAAACCCTGGCTCAAATACCCGATAATTGCTCACCTCAGTTATTATTTTTAGATGCTGATCGCAATACGTTAGTTCGTCGTTATAGCGATACTCGCCGCCTGCATCCCCTTTCGCACAAAAACTTATCTCTGGAAAGTGCCATTGATGCAGAAAGCCACTTACTTGAGCTGTTACGTTCGCGGGCTGATTTACTGATTGATACATCAGGCATGTCAGTCCATGAGCTTGCTGAAATATTGCGCACGCGCATATTGGATAAACCTGAGCGTGAACTCACAATCGTCTTTGAATCTTTTGGCTTTAAATATGGCATTCCCATTGATGCTGATTATGTGTTTGATGTTCGTTTTTTGCCCAACCCTCATTGGGATCCTAAATTACGTTTAATGACAGGATTGGATCGGCCGGTAGCGGCGTTCCTCGATCATCATGTTGAAGTACACAATTTTATCTATCAAACCCGTAGTTATCTGGAAAAATGGCTACCCATGTTGGAAGCTAACAATCGCAGCTATTTGACAGTCGCCATCGGTTGTACAGGTGGTAAACATCGTTCTGTTTATATTGCTGAACAATTAGCAGATTATTTCAGGTCTCGAGGAAAAAATGTCCAGTCCCGTCATCGGACTCTGGAAAAACGCATATAATCGTAGTCAAAAAAGGGAGATAAAACAGGGTCATCCGGCAAGACATACCCATTGTTGTTTTCTTGTATAGAGCATGGATAATGTGTTAATCGTCGTTGCTGCCTCAATCACCAGAAGGTACTTTGCTTTAAAAATTTTGTAAATAGACCTACTTTAAGACTGCTCATTAAGCAAAAGATAACGTAGAATGTTTCGTGAATATGAATAAGATGTTATTTGTTGTATTATTGCTAATTAATTAACAAACTATATTGTTTGTTATGTACTTTATGAAGCTGAACTGCCATCCTGAAGGCTACCTGGCGCTTTGTTAATCTTTCGTGCGGTATGCGGTATATGTTTCTAGCGCAATCCAATTGTGAATAATTCAGTTTTTTCACTCAGTTGGTTTTTTTGTGTCTTGTCGCTGCTTCGTATGGTTGGTAGAGTAGTTGGATTTTATTTTCCGCCCTTGGCTTGTAGGATTATCCTTTCGTTATGTTTAAGAAATTTCGTGGTATGTTTTCCAGTGATCTGTCAATAGACTTGGGTACTGCTAATACCCTGATTTATGTCAAAGGGCAAGGTATTGTGTTGAATGAACCTTCGGTGGTTGCCATTCGTCAGGATAATGCGGGCGCACCGAAAAGCATTGCGGCTGTGGGCCATGATGCAAAACAAATGCTAGGGCGTACTCCCGGTAATATAGCAGCGATTCGACCAATGAAAGATGGTGTTATTGCTGACTTTTTTATTACTGAAAAAATGCTGCAGCATTTTATTAAACAAGTGCATAGCAATAGCTTTCTGCGGCCCAGTCCCCGGGTATTAGTTTGTGTACCGGTAGGTGCAACACAGGTCGAGCGCCGGGCCATTCGTGAATCTGCACAAGGTGCAGGTGCTCGCGAAGTATTTCTTATTGAGGAACCAATGGCTGCCGCGATTGGTGCTGGTTTGCCAGTATCAGAAGCCGTCGGCTCTATGGTGGTTGATGTCGGTGGCGGTACCACTGAAGTTGCTGTTATTTCATTAAACGGGGTTGTTTATTCTTCTTCCGTGCGTATTGGTGGTGATCGTTTTGATGAAGCTATCATTAACTACGTTCGTCGTAATTATGGCGCCCTCATTGGCGAATCTACCGCTGAACGTATTAAACACGGCATTGGTTCAGGCTATCCAGGTGAGGAAGTGCTGGAAATTGAAGTTCGAGGTCGTAATCTGGCTGAAGGTGTGCCACGCAGTTTTACATTAAATTCCAATGAAATTCTCGAAGCGTTACAGGAGCCGCTGAGCGGTATCGTCAGTGCTGTGATGGTGGCGCTGGAGCAGTGTCCACCTGAACTGGCCTCTGATATTTCGGAGCGTGGCATGGTGTTGACAGGGGGAGGAGCCCTGTTACGTAATATGGATCGTTTATTAATGGAAGAAGCCGGTATCCCCGTTATCATTGCAGACGATCCCTTAACTTGTGTAGCACGCGGTGGTGGTAAGGCACTGGAGATGATGGCAATGCATGGCGGTGATTTGTTCAGCGAAGAATAGATAAGGGCTTTCAACCAAGAAAGAAATAAAAAGCAACCAGCCGGTGTTACTGATGTTTGTTGGTGGAGCTTGAATTTCTTCTTTTGTTGCTCAGGAATGCGCATGATTTATGAAACCGATTTTTAGCCGGGGTCCTTCGCTACAACTGCGGTTTTTCTTTGCATTTATTGCGGCTGTTATGTTGATTATCGCAGACAGTCGGTTTGGCATGTTCGTGACAATCCGTACTTACATGGACACGATGGTCAGTCCTTTCTATTTTTTAGCCAACGGCCCCCGTAAAATTCTGGACAATATTTTTGACGTACTGGCAACACGCCAGCAATTGGAGCTGGAAAATCGTGCGTTGCGTCAGGAGTTATTATTCAAAAATAGTAATATTCTATTATTGGGGCAGCTTGAGCAGGAAAATGCGCGGCTGCGTGAATTGTTAGGTTCCCCCCTGCGCCATGATGAACATAAAATGGTGACACAAGTTATTGCCAGCGATACTGACCCTTACAGTGATCAATTTGTTATTGATAAAGGCACTGATAAGGGTGTTTATGAAGGCCAGCCGGTTATCAGCGATAAAGGCGTTGTTGGACAGGTAATTGTAGTGAGTAAATTCACCAGTCGTGTACTGTTAATTTGCGATGCTTCTCATGCTTTGCCTATTCAAGTATTACGTAACGATATTCGGGTTATTGCTGCCGGTAATGGCTGTGCTGATGCGCTGCAACTGGAACATCTACCCAATAATGCCGATATCCGGGTGGGTGACGTATTAGTCACGTCTGGTCTTGATGGCCGCTTTCCTGAAGGATATCCGGTTGCCGTTGTTTCTTCGATTAAGATGGATAATCAGCGGGCCCTTATTAAAGCGCGCCCAACTGCAGAATTGCAACGTTTGCGCTATTTATTGTTATTGTGGAGTACTGAGGTTAAGAAACCGGCACCATCACCTCCTGGCAAAGTCCATAAGGTTGCCAGAGAACGATTGATGCAAATGGTGCCCCATGTATTACTGCCAGAAAATGCAGTAGGCCCTGCCCAAGCACCAAACGCAGTAGCACCGATGCCTATACCTGCAGGGAAACCCCCATGAACCGCTATTGTAGTCACCGGCGTTGGGTCATCTGGTTATCATTTCTGATCGCGATCATATTGCAAATTATGCCATGGCCGGCACAAATTTATATGTTTCGACCTTCATGGTTGGAGTTGGTTATTATTTATTGGATCATGGCACTACCGCATAGAGTCAGTGTAGGTACGGGTTTTATCTTGGGTCTGATTATGGACTTGATCTTTGGTTCTACATTGGGAATTAAAGCTATGGGGCTAAGCCTGATTTCCTGTCTTGTTGCCTTTAAGTATCAGCTGCTGCGCAATATGGCGCTATGGCAGCAAGTCTTCGTTGTCGTCTGGCTCTCACTGATTATGGATGTGGTCGCATTTGGAGCTGAGCTTTTAGTCAAAAATGTGTCTTTTCACCCTGAAATTTTATGGGGTAGTGTTGTTAATGGTATTCTTTGGCCTTGGCTATTTCTGTTAATGCGCAAAATGCGCCGTCAACTTTCCGTGCAATAAACAGAATGGGTTTTATTTCGTAACCTAATGAAATTTTATGATTATCCTGCATTGGGTCCCAGATTGTTTTAGATACAATGATCATCAAAAGTTAGCCAGTAAAGCTATGCAAAGCAGCTACTTTGTCAGGGTGCTTTATAAAATAGCAATCATGCTATTACCGCTTTTTTTGTTGGTTGCAACTGGTACATTATTTTTTTGCATAATGTAAGAGAAAAATATGGCAGTTGAATTGGTTATCAATATCACCGGGTCTGAAACACGCGTTGCCTGCCTTGATGATGGTCTATTACAAGAAGTCCATATTGAACGCGAATCCAAAAGAGGCATAGCCGGTAATATCTACCAAGGGCGTGTCAGGCGAGTGTTACCGGGCATGCAGGCTGCCTTTATTGATATTGGTCTGGATAAAGCAGCGTTTTTACATGTTGCGGATATCATGCACCACACTGAATGCAATGGTGACGGGCAAAAAAACGTCGATGAGCGTGATATTGCCAAACTGGTACGCCCTGGACAAGATTTGATGGTACAAGTGATCAAAGATCCGTTGGGTACTAAAGGGGCGCGCCTGACAACAGATATCACTTTGCCTTCCCGTTATCTTGTATTAATGCCAAGATCTGCATACGTTGCTGTTTCTTTGCGTATAGACAATGAAACTGAACGTGAGCGTCTGAAAAATATTGTGTTGCCTTATTGTGATAAGAATTGTGGTTTTATCGTCCGCACTGCCGCACACGGTGTTGATGAGGAAGAACTATCACAGGATGCTGCGTTTCTCAAACGTCTTTGGGCTAAAATCATTGAGCGTAAAAAGCGCAATATTAGCCAGCGTAAATTATACGGTGAACTTGCCCTTGTTCAACGTATCTTGCGTGATTTTACCAGTATTGCATTGGATCACATTTGGGTTGATTCTCGTTTAGTTTTTGATCTATTGATGGAATTTACCCGTGAATATATCCCTGAAATGACAAAAAAGCTGGTGTTTTACACAGAGGGCCAGCCCATTTTCGATTTTTTTGATATTGAAAATGAAATTCAGCGCTCTTTGGATAGAAAAGTCACTTTTAAATCAGGAGGCTATATTATTATCGATCAAACAGAGGCGATGACAACAATCGATATCAATACAGGTGCTTTTGTGGGGTATCGTAATCTTGATGAAACTATTTTTAATACCAATACTGAAGCAGCACAAGAAATTGCCAGGCAGTTACGAATACGGAATTTAGGTGGCATTATCATCATCGATTTCATTGATATGGTTAATGAAGAACATCAACGGCAAGTGTTAAACTCACTGGAGCAGGCGTTGAATAGGGATCGGGTAAAAACCAGCATTAGTGGTTTTTCACAATTAGGTCTGGTAGAAGTAACACGTAAACGCATTCGTGAAAGTATTGAGCATATCCTCTGCAATACATGTCCTGCTTGCCAAGGTCGTGGTACGATGAAATCAGTAGAAACGGTATGCTACGAAATTTTACGTGAAATTGTACGTTTTCATCATACCTATGAATCAAATAGTTTTCTGGTCTATGCGGCTCCTGCTGTTGCTGAAGCTATGTCAGGTGAAACCGCTGATATACTGCATAAAACTGAACTGACTGTTGGAAAGCAGGTCAAAATCCAAGTTGAACCTTTTTACAGCCAGGAAAAGTTTGATGTTGTGATACTGTAATAACCTGCCTCATTTGATACTTCTGTATGGTTTGCTTTTTGATATTCCTTCAGCGGTAGATAAAATTTATATATATACCAATAAGTCACTAACAAACTACTTAGAAGAAGACATATTTTGAAAATTACCAAACCCAATCTGAATCGCAGGTCCTGTTGCTAATGTATTGATTTCTAATCCATCTTCATGCTTTATGTAAGTTCTTATAAATAACCCACCAGTAGATTTTACTGATTTATTGTTATGAGTAATGCTTAAATTATAATCTCCAACTTTCGTTGATTCCCAAGAATAATTAAATACTACATCATATTCTTTGCCTTGATGTAAAACCTGAAATGACAGATCAGTTTGTGTCTTAGATATTCTAGTGGCACTTCCTACGATATCTTCTTTGGTCCCTCGTGCAATAAATAGACCCGGTAGGATTGCATTTCTAGTCCTTTCAGAATCAGCTAATTTAAAAGCTTTAATTGCAACATAATCAGCATCATAATTATATATTGCTATTGTAAAGGGATCCCCGTCAAAATATTCTTTTGCTTTTAATAGAATATCCATACCAACCTGCACAGCTGCCCCATCGATCATCACTATACCTATTCTTTACTATTATATTTTTTTTTAATTATATACATTTATTTTATAAATAAAAGATATTTGTTATCTCTTAAATGGTGCTTTGCGTTCTCTTCTTTTTTGTTTTTCAGCAGATAGCGGATAACAGAGCATTTCACCTGTACTGACTGCATAGGTTATGATAACCAGCAATGGCGTTTTACTTAAAAGAAGAGCAATGTGAGGCGGCTGCTTAACATTTTATCAGTGACCGGTATTACCATCCTTATAGTGGTCGCACTATCAACCACTGCATTACGCATCATGCTACCGCAACTGAATACGTACCGCCCGCAGCTCATGGCAAAAATACAGTCAATCACCGGCATAACGGTGGACATTGGTTATTTGCATGCAAACTGGACGTTATCCGGCCCCACTCTCGAATTACATAACAGTGCTCTAAAATTACCATATGTTAATTTTCAGGCTAACAAAGCCACCCTGGCATTGAACGTATGGCAATCTTTGCTACACTGGCGCTGGCAATTTCAGGATATCCGTTTTCATCAATTGCAAGTCGATTTTACCGCTTCTTCAACACAGCAAGAGAACAATTCGCTTCTTTTACAACTCAATAAAATCAGGGATATTTTTCTCTACCAGGTGAATCATTTTGATTTACGCACCAGCCGTATTTCTTTTCTAACGTCATCGGGAACAAAGACTGTGTTAGTGATCCCGCAATTTACCTGGTATAAGACGCATAATCGGCAACGCGCTGAAGGGAAAATGAACCTTGTGACGGTCAACCCGTCTGAACGTGATCATCCACATCAGTTTGAACAATCGGATCACAGTGTTATCCAAGTCAGGATAGATATCGATAACAGATACACAATGCCAGCTAATGGGGTTGTTTATTTACAAGCTGATCATATTGATATTAAACCCTGGATTGATGATCGGTTACAGAAGCAGGTGGGGTTGGAAAATGCAAAATTGAGCATAGCCTCTTGGTTAAAGGTGAAAGATGGCATCATCAACGACATGACGTTGTTGTTCAAAGAGGGGCAGGCAATATGGCAGGTTGATGAAAACAAACATCAGGTAGCACTTGATAATCTGATTGCACGAATCCAGCGTAAGAATAACGGTTGGCAACTTCATCTGCCAGAATTGAATCTGATCACGGATCATCAGGCCTGGCCCAAAGGCAGCCTCTCTGCCTTTTGGTTACCTGCCAACAATCCTTTGATCGGTGAAGTACGGCAAGAAGAATTACGTATTCGTACGACACAGCTGGCACTGGACAGGCTCCGCCCCTTCTTGCCAGCGCTTACCTTTGTTCTTCCTTCCATACCTGTACCCTTATCCGCTTTGCGGCTTCACGGGCAGATAGCCATGCTGGCACTGGATATTCCCCTTAAGCAGCCAGAGAAAACACGCTTTCATGTTAAATGGCAAGATATAGGCTGGAAACACCAAGGGCTATTACCAGGTATTGATCACTTTTCAGGTACGCTTACTGGATCGATGTATCATGGTCGCCTCACGCTAGATCTAAAAGAGAGTACCCTGCCTTATGGTAACAAGTTTCGGGCACCTCTGGTCGTGAATAAAGCCAGTGGTAGCCTGGAATGGCAAAACAATGAAACAGGCCTGGAATTGTGGAGCGATGATCTGGATATTCAGGCCAAATCTCTGTGGGTAAATGGGGATTTCCGTTATCAGCAACCGATACAGGGGCCACCATGGTTAACTGTTCTGGCAGGCTTGCGTTTGTATGATGCCAGAGATGCATGGCGCTATTTTCCATCACAGCTGATGGGAGATCCCTTAACGGATTATTTAAATGCAGCGTTGCAAGGGGGCAAAGTGGATAACGCTTCGCTCATTTATCATGGTAATCCCCATGATTTTCCCTATAAAAATAACGAAGGCCACTTTAAGGTTGAAGTGCCCTTGCGCAATGCGACCTTTCAATTCCAACCTGATTGGCCTGCATTGACGGGGCTTGCGGTTAATCTCGATTTTATTAATGATGGCTTATGGATGCATGCGGCACAGGCTACATTAGGTCAAGTCACTGGCAGTCATATCACTGCAATGATCCCTGAATATTTGGCAAAGAAATTATTAATTGATGCCGTTGTGGCAGGAAAAGGGCAGGATATCCAAGCCTATTTTAGGCAAACACCGTTAAAGAATTCCGTGGGAACTGCGTTGGATGAATTACAGGTAAGTGGTAAGGTCCATGGAAATTTCCACCTGGATATCCCTTTACGGGCAGGGCAGGAAACCCGTGCTAGCGGTGAAGTCAGATTGAATAACAACCACATATTGATTAAATCCCTGGCAAGCAAAATAGAGAATGTCAGTGGTAAATTCCGTTTTGATAATGCTAATCTCCAGGGTGACAGATTATCTGCAACCTGGTTAATGCAACCGTTATCAATTGATTTTTCAGCTAAAAATAAGCAAAAAAATTATTTTATTGATATTGACCTACAGGGAAAGGGGCAGATTGAAAAATTACCCGGTATTGCTGCGTCTTTCGGACCAGCATTGACCGGTAGCATGCCATGGCAAGGTAAGGTTGCACTTCAGTTACCGGATAATGCCATGGCAAATTATAAGGTTGATATCAGAGCCGATCTCAAAGAGGTCAGTAGCCGTTTGCCGTCGCCATTGGCAAAGAAAAGTGGTCAGCCATTAGCATTAACTATAGGGGCTTCTGGCGATCTGCATGCATTTACCCTGGCGGGCTCTGCAGGTAAAACAAACCATTTCAATAGTCACTGGATAGTAAAAAATCAACAAATTAACCTGGTACGTGCCATATGGCAGATGGACAGTAAAAAAATACTGCCCTTGCCTGCCAGCAAGAAAATCATACTGGATTTTCCCCCGTTAGATGGAGAGCGTTGGTTAGCATTCTTGATCCCTCGAATTTCTGGAATGACGCATGGCAAAAACGCCTGTTGCCTGCTGCCTGTGCCGGTGATGTTACGAACGCCAGCGCTATTCTATGCAGGTCAGAGCTGGCAACAACTCTCGTTGCTGCTTGAGCAGCAGCCTGATGTGATAAAACTCACCGCCAAAGGCCAACAAATTGATGGCACTTTATTAATCCCGCGTTTGTCTCCCTGGCGTGCTGATATTCATTACCTTTACTGGCAGTTAGCGCAACTTACTGAAAATAGTGTGCATATATCATCGATTCAACAGCCATTTAACCGTCAACAGCCTTTTTTTAAAGACTGGCCGGCTTTGATTCTGCGTTGCCAGGAATGCTGGGTAATGGGGAAGTACCTAAAACGTATTGAAGCTGACCTAAAACCGCAAGGACACAGTCTGTTGTTAGAACGCGGTTTAATTGATATGGGTGTTGCGCAACTGACACTGGATGGTCGATGGCAGCGGGATATTAAAGGAGAACAAACCGTACTCAAAGGCAAGATGACTGGACCGCAGTTTGATCAAATGATCGCTTTTTGGGGAACCCGGACTCCCTTAAAACAGACACCTTTTAATATAGATTTTGATCTCAACTGGTATGGTCTGCCCTGGAAACCACCTATTAATAGGTTAAACGGTACGTTAACTGTGGATTTTGGTAAGGGTAAATTGGATAACGTGGCCGGGCGCACAGGGCAATTATTACGTCTGGTCAGTATTGATGCGTTACTACGTAAATTACGGCTCGATTTTAGCGATACGTTCAGCCATGATTTCCTTTTTGATTCTATTTATGGTACTGCCTGGCTGAGTAATGGTGTGCTGCACACCAAAGATTTACTTATTGATGGCTTATCTGCAGATCTTGCTATGGAAGGTTATGTTGATCTGGTGCAACGACAAATCAACATAAAAATAATAGTCGCACCGGATATATCTGCTACCGTGGGTGTTGCAACTGCATTTGTGACAATGAATCCTGCCGTGGGTGCAGCTGCATTTGCCGCTACCCGGGTGCTGGCACCGATATGGAATAAAATCTCGCTGATACGTTATCTTATAATAGGGAGTCTGGATCAGCCACAAATACACGAAGTGCTACGCCAGGTAAAAAAGGAGAAGGCACCATGAAAAACGCTAATGTTGCATTATTGCAACTGTGTAGCAGTGCACAGACTCACTTCAATCTTGGCCAGATTGAGCAGCAAATTAAGCAGTTAAATCCAGGTATCAAACTGGTACTCACGCCAGAAAATGCATTGTTATTTTCCAGTGCGGCCTGTTATCGTCAGCACGCCGAGCACCATAATGATGGACCGCTACAACAGGCCGTTAGTGAAATAGCGCGTCGTTATGGTGTCTGGTTGTTGATTGGCTCTATGCCAATGATTAGTCGTGAATGCGCGCAACGCATCACCACCAGTAGCCTGTTATTTGATTCTCAAGGTGGATTACGGGCACGTTATGATAAAATGCATATGTTTGATGCTGATATCAACGACCATCATGGCCATTACAGGGAATCAGATATATTTCAGCCAGGGCAACATATGACTGTGGTAGATACGCCAATAGGTCGACTGGGAATGACTATCTGCTATGATCTGCGATTTCCTGGATTGTATCAGGCTTTACGCGCACAAGGTGCCGAAGTCATTGCTGTACCTGCTGCGTTTACTCGCTTCACCGGAAAGGCACATTGGGAAGTTTTACTGCGTGCCAGAGCTGTTGAGAACCAATGTATGATATTAGCTCCAGCACAAACAGGAAGGCATGGTGTCAGTCGTTGTACATGGGGACATTCTATGGTAGTAGATGCTTGGGGCAATATTCTGGCGCAGAATACAGAGGCCGTTGCTGCCCTGTCGGTGAAAATCGGGATAAGGCGTCTGAAAAAGATCCGGGATCAAATGCCTGTCATACAACACAATCGCTTCCAGCCAACGCTGGTAAATGTCTGTTATCAAGATTTATCCCCAAAAGAGTGTAAAACATGAGCCTAGCGTTTGTCAGTGAACAATTACTCAGCATTAACAAACTGAACCATCAGGATTTATTTTCGATACTGGATCAACTGGCCGAACGGCGTCTGGATTATGCTGATCTCTATTTTCAGTCCAGTTATCACGAAACCTGGATGCTTGAAGACCGTATTATCAAAAACGGTTCTTATAATATTGATCAAGGTGTGGGTGTGCGGGCCGTTAGTGGTGATAAAACAGGTTTTGCCTATGCGGATCAGATAACGCAGGAAGCATTGCAGCAAAGCGTTCAAGCTGCTCGCAATATTGTGCGTGAAAGCGGTCAGGGCAGAATAAAAACATTGGATGAAATTAGACATCCTGCCCTCTATGCATCCCTGAATCCATTACAAAGTTTGCCACAGGAAGAAAAAATTGCCCTGTTGCATCGTGTTGACACCCAGGCGCGCGCACTTGATAAGCGGGTACAAGAAGTACATGCAAACCTTACCGGTGTTTATGAGTTGGTGCTGGTTGCGGCGACAGATGGCACGCTGGCGGCAGATGTGCGTCCACTGGTCCGTTTATCTGTCAGTGTATTGGTTGAAGAAAATGATAAACGTGAATGGGGCAGTTGTGGCGGCGGCAGCCGTTGCGGTTATGACTATTTTTTTGAGTTTGTTGACGGTGAAATGCGTGCCGATGTTCACGTGAAAGAAGCAGTACGCCTGGCATTAGTGAATCTTTCAGCAGTTGCTGCACCTGCAGGTAGCATGCCAGTGGTATTGGGCGCTGGCTGGCCAGGGGTATTGTTACATGAAGCGGTAGGCCATGGACTGGAAGGAGACTTTAATCGGCGAGGTACCTCAGCATTCAGTGGTAAACTGGGTCAATTGGTTGCCTCAGAATTGTGCACTGTGGTGGATGATGGCACTTTGCAAGGGCGGCGGGGATCACTTGCCATGGATGATGAAGGTACACCCGGGCAGTACAATTTATTGATTGAAAACGGTATCTTGAAAAATTATATGCAAGATAAGCTGAATGCGCGTTTGATGGGAGTAGCACCAACGGGCAACGGACGTCGTGAATCTTACGCACACTTACCGCTGCCAAGAATGACAAACACCTATATGCTGGCAGGTAAATCCACGCCAGAAGAAATTATCAGCAGTGTGGAATATGGTCTGTATGCACCAAACTTTGGGGGAGGTCAGGTGGATATTACCTCCGGTAAGTTTGTGTTTTCGACCTCAGAAGCGTGGTTAATCGAAAAAGGTTGTATCACCCGGGCCGTAAAAGGTGCGACGTTGATTGGCTCAGGGAGTGAGGCGATGCAACGTATTTCGATGGTAGGTAACGATCTGGCACTGGATAAAGGTGTGGGTGTTTGCGGTAAAGCCGGTCAGAGTGTTCCTGTAGGTGTAGGACAGCCGACGTTAAAATTGGATCAGCTGACGGTGGGGGGAACAGCGTAACTGATTCTGTAATGCTTTTGTAGGAGGTAACAGAATCCAGAGCCAGCATTCCCTGCCCTATGTGCCCTACATCAATCTGTAATTTATGGATGACACACGCACGCAACCAAAAAGGCAGGGGTTCATTCTGAATTCAGGTTATGAAAAATAAAATAATTTATTCGTAAAACAATATTTTTTTTCTGTTTTTCGTGTATTATACCGACCTGATTCATCAATAAAGGAATGATAAACAATGATTGCTTTGAATACCCCGGAACGTCTTGCCCGTTTCTGTCAATGTATGGCTGTTGTTACCTGTTTACTGATAGCTACCATGCTACTGTTCAATACACTCTGCTGGTATTACCCCAAGCTGGCTTTAATAACAACAGGGTATGGGATGGAATTTTCATTGACTGACAGACTGATATTCCATTCAGGCATCGATATAACACTACTGCCATGGTGGCAGAGAGCAGGGGGAATTATTCTGTCTGGTCTGCCTTTACTGGCTCTAATCAGTAGCCTGTATGCCTTGTATCGCCTGTTTCAACTTTATGGCCGCAGGGAATATTTCTCATCTTCATCTGCTGTGTGGTTGGGAAAAACAGGCCATGGGATGATATTATGGCTCATCTTGAGCATCCTGTCGGAACCTTTTCTCATGCTGTGGTTGACTCAAAATGAGCGGGTCGGTCAGCGCATAATATCACTTAGCTTTACCTCTTCTTACGCTGTAGCACTGTTTTTGTCCGCCTGCATTGCAGTCATAGCGCGCATTTTACATCAGGCAAGTGAGCTCAATGCTGAAAACCAGAAATTTGTATGAGGCTGCCATGTCAATTTCCGTAAAACTGGATGTTATGCTGGCACGGCGTAAAGTGAAATCGTGCGATCTGGCAGCAGCCATAGGTATTACTGAATCCAATCTTTCATTATTAAAGCAGGGAAAAGTAAAAGGGATCCGATTTGCCACTCTTGCGGCCATCTGTCAATACCTTAACTGCCAGCCCGGCGATCTGATTGAGTATCATACTGATTGATAACATCTCTGTCATAAAAAAGCGGTGCGGCTCAGGTCGACCGCATCCCACTTTTTTAATTTTTATCCCCGCGTTTAGAACGAGTGTAGAGTGTCAACATCATTCACAACGAATGATCTTCAATACGATACATTTTCCAGCATGAATCCAGTGTGAAAAAATAACTCACCAGGAAATCAGTGTCATCTTTGCCAAGTTGCACCTCTACATGATTTGGAGAAATTTTATTGATTTCCATGAGGTTCATGGAATATTCCTTGCGTTCAGTTTTACCGGGGACGAGTGGAAATTTAGCGTTTTGAAAACTGATCAGAGAATGGACAGGAGCAGGCGCTGGCTCTGCTTCCACATCAATTGCTGAATACTTTAATGGCCAGACAGTGAATGCCTGTTGTAAGTCAATGCGTTCTGAAAATACTTCAAAAAATTCAGCAAAATCCTGTGACGGGCAGGCTAATGATAAAGATTCATTGTTGGCCGGGGGATCGGTATGTTGTTGCTGAGCAAGTGCATTCAGGGCTAATCCTAAAAAAAATACGACCGATGTATACTGCCAGCCTGTTGCTCTAATATTCATATCATGACTCACTATGGTAGGTATTAACATACTGTAAAAAATAGAAATTAACGTTGTCAGCCAAATAATGATGACGCCATAATTTCTGCGCTAAGGCATGAGAGCTACCCTGGATTTTGTATTCAGGATCCAATACTCCTCTGGTAACTCTCACTCCTGCAGGTACGGCTCTGTTACATCAGCCCGTGGCTCATACTGATGATGCCACTGGCGAAGCGGCCAGACTGGTCCATTTGCCAAGCGCCTCAGTCAGTGCTTCCCGTTTTTGCCAGGTATCGCTTTCAGGTGTTTGCACGCGCATCGCGGCCATGGCACTGACCAGATTATCGATGTCTGCGCCACTTAACCGGGCGTCATTCATGACGATATGCTCGATTTTTTGGCCGGGTTTATCGTAATAACCCTCCACGGTGACTTTTCTTGTTGTGTCATTACGGAAACGGATGAGCAAATCACCTTCTTTTTTCTCAAATTCAAGCTGTTCCTGCGCGGTTCCCTGTGCTGCCATCAGTACCAGTGTATCCTCACCTGCTGTATCCTTAATGGAAGCTTTGCCTTGCACATAATAGACATCATTACCGGCTTTACCCTCCATGTAGTCTTTTCCTGTCCCCCCCAGAAACACATCCGCCATTTGGCCGCCCGACAGGATGTTTATCCCACCGAATACCTGCAGATAATTGCGTGCTCCTTCCGTACCCTGGAGAGTATTTCCCAGGGCGCTGTGGTCAATGATCACCGTGGATGGACTGTTTTCAGTTAAAATGCGACTGCTGCCATCCAGCGTCAGATATTGCTGTGATGCACTGAATACCTCCAGCCGATCTTCGTGCTTCATGGTCATCTGTCCACTGGCCAGATATGCCATGCTGCCATTGACATGCAGACTGTGCATCTGACCGAGAGGATCACAGACGTCAAGATGGCGCGAATACGTGCTGCTCATGAATCCGGACAGACGGATTTCAACATGGTTTTCAGGCTCACTGACGTGACTGAGATGGAGGTCATTGCCCTTAACGACCAGCTTCGTCTCTGACAACTGCCAGGGAAGAATAAGGGTATCCTGTTCTGACAGGTAGAATAGTCTGGCATCAGAATTATCTATTTCAACCACCCCCCCCTTCGAATCTTCGATGAGATAGGTATCTGCTCCTCCCTTGCCTTTCATTAGGGTGCCCGCACTACCCGTCAGCAACTCTGGCAGATCTGACCCATTCACCTCATTCACGCCATCCTTCCGTGTGACGGAACGAAGCTCGAGATTAAACATCGCTGGCAGCGTAATTTCGCGTGCCACATTCTTACCCGCTACCTGTTCGGATAACTCAATACGTGCTCCTGCTGTTTCACCCTTGGCGTGGAAACGAATATTGGTCAGCCCACCTTCTTCTTTTTGGGTACCGTCAAAGGAAACCACAATACCGCTGAGGGCTTCCTTACTGGCAGGGGGCTTAACCGTAGTTTTCATGTGAAAACTAAAACCATCCCGGGTAGTAAAATACCAGGTTGATGTCTTCTTATCCGGGCCAGCGTGCGCATTGGCATAAAAATGATGGAGACGATACTGAACACCGTCATTTAGGGTAATGAGCAGGTGCACTCCTTCTGGCGTCATGCTCTTAATTTCATCAATGCGATACTCAAGGCTGACATAGCTGTCTTCACCCTTGCTGTAATCTTCGATAAGGTCGGTCGCTGTAACCACAGTACTCCCGACTGTCGGCACGCGCCCTAACTGATAGCGATCAGTACCTGCTCCCCCTTTGAAGGTTCCCTGAATACCTCTAAGCACATCATCACCCGCTCCTGTATCGATGGTATCCCGACCGCCAGCACCGTCAATAACGTTGTTTGCGCCATCTCCCGTCAGCTCATCGTTCCCGCGGGTACCCGTAAAGTTTTCCATGTTCGAAAAAGAAACTATTTTTCGCCGTGCAGAGCCCTTTTTCGGTTTTATGGACGCTTCACCTTTCGGTGCGTTGACGACCACACCATGCACATTCAGTTGGCTGAAGTCCAGGGTGTCTGTACCCTCATTCCCATCCAGTACACACTGCGTTTTGTCATCCAGCAGCAAAAAGCTGTCTTTATTGATACTGCCTTTGACCTCTTTCTTGCGTCCTCCGCCCAGATGGAAAACAAAATCACCGGCCTCTGCTTTTGCAGAAGCGATAAATTTGTCTGGTTTTGCATTTTTGCCTGACGGCTTATTGGACGGACTCTCCCCGGCGTTTAGTTTCACCAGTGACACATCAGACTGACTTTCCGCACTGGAAACAATGGTATAGGCATACGTCACCCCACTGCTGTTGTCCAGTGAGTATAGGGTACGTGCCGTATCACCAAAACCCAGTATCCGGTGGCCGGAGAACGACAGGCTTTCCCTTTCACCATTGTTGGCTTTCGCACGATAAACACTGAACTCTTCCGTAAGCACAAAAGACCCATCCTGCTGCTGACGCGCAACCTGAAGCTGCCCGTTTTCGTTGACCACCACTAAGTCTGCCAGACCATCTCCATTCAGATCCTGGAAGAAAATGCCTGAGCCAAGCAGACCGCGCTGCGGCAGCTGCAATCCTGCAGGTAATGGCTGGGTCCAGCTTACATCCGTCGAATAGCTGCCATCTTTTTGCCTGCGGTATTTGTAGAAACTGATTTTGCTGCTGTTTTGGTGAATACAGAACAGCGCCAGATGGTTTTCCTCATCGGCAGCAAAGAGCTTGGCATCAGGCTGTCCTCTCAGGATGCTCAGCAACGTTTCATGTATTTTGCCTGACAGTTTCTCTGATATCGTCGCACCACTCGTTTTCTTTCCCCAGATAGAGGCTGGCAAATCCACTGTTCTAACCGGCAGGTTCAGAAGTACACCATCCTGAGAAACAGCGTCCCTTACCTCACGTGTCTGTCTCACACTGATAAATTCATCAGGATTGAGCTGCACCTGCTGTCCAGCAGAGGAAATCGCTACATACTGTTTCCTGTCCATATCGATATCAATGGCGCGCTGGTACGTTGTAGGTGGATCGACTCTTTCGGAAGACACGTATGAACCACCAGGCATACCCCCTACAGAATAGGCAACATATCTTGGCTCTGTATGGATTTTGCCAGGCACCACTTCAGGATGGAACTGATAAAGGGTTTTTATCTCAGGCTGACTGCCAAAAGTCGCCTGTCTTTCCTGCTGTGCTGCCTCTGCCAAGGCTGCCTTGAGTTTGCCGGCATCATATGCCGTCTGTAAACGGGCTGGAACACTGCCGAATATCGAGCCAAAACCCAGCTCAAATTGATCCCAGCCGTTCAGTTCCATGTACTGGGAAAATTCCTGCACGGTTTTAATGCCGTTATAAATCCACAGCCCGACAAAGGCACCCACCAGTATCGCCCCGCCTATCGGGCCGGCCCACGCCATCAAAGGCCCGATAACCTTTAGCGCTGCCCCGGCCGCTGCCACGCCAAGACCAGCTGCAATACTGGAAACGACAACAGCAACAGTGCCCGCAGTCAGGACCGTGCTAACGATGGCTGTTGCTATGTTGACACCCAGATTCACCTGCAGTTGAGCCAGCTTCCCTTGAAGCTCTGCTTTCTCTCTACCGCTGGCCTTTTGATGCAGGGCTTCCAGCGTACTCCGTTCCTTCAATGCGGTATGTACACCGTACCATGCCAGACCGGTACCCACCGCAGACAGCACGCTCCCTGTTACCCCTGCAAACACTCTGATACCCGACGCTACCCGGCTGCCCATGCTGATAGCGGGTCCCTTCAGCCCATGCGTGCCCTTAACTGCCCGGGTAACATGTACATCTAAATTTGCACTGTTTACCAGTGCGATGGCTTCATCGCTCAGGTCAACACCCAGTTCCGCATAGGCCATTGCCCTCTCGGATACCAGTTCCGCGCGCTCTGCAACACTCAGTGTTTCATGCTGCAGGCGCCCATTGATGATTCTGATGCGACTGATGGCCGCCACTGCGCCCAGTGCCAGCACGCCCTTGCTGGTGGGCCCGATAACCGTGTGCAGCTT
>JACCDN010966247.1_pt1 | contig 30481 bp, 23 predicted proteins | sample 7441691 | NCBI WGS metagenome assembly JACCDN01 (sample SAMN15323439, study PRJNA562643) | freshwater metagenome | isolation source: river surface water | place: USA:Blue River Watershed | collected 2017-08-16 | reverse complement strand
GGGATCAGGTCGTCGGTCAGGCCGAAGACGACCAGGTGCGGGACGGGGTCCCACGGGGCTTCCATCCAACCCGGGAGGTTCACTGGCTGGGCGGCGAGGCTTTGGCGGAAGCGTTGCTCGCCGGCGAGGGTCAGGGCCAGGCGTACCCATTCCGTCGCGGACAGGTCTACCCCGTGCTGGTGGGCGCAGAGAGAGCGGACGGTTTCCTCGATGGCATCGGCGACCGTCTTGGAGAACTCCAAGGCTAGCGGCTCGCCGGACTTAGGAGCGTCGATCGAAAGGGAGAGCAGGCTTGCGGCTAGTTCCCGGGGCGTCAGGGCGGAGAGGGCCTCGACCTGCTTCAGGATGCCTTGCAGCGGTTCACGCAGGGCGACGACTTGCTTCCACTGATAGCGGCCACGTCGGTCGCTCTCCGGCGGCTCAGCCAGATTCAGGACGAAGTCCAGAGTGCGGGCCAGGTCCTGCGGGGGCTTCAGCTGGCTCAGGGCGTCGAGCAGGGCGTTCAGCGCATGGAAGGTTACGCGTCCGCCGGTCAGCTTGGCGGCCAGGGGAGGGTGGAGGAGCGTGCGGCGCAGCGTCGCGAACGTCGGGGTATCGAGGACGTCGAGCAGGGCGCGGACGCGGTGATGGACGACGTGGCCGGAGTGGAGTTCGCCCAAGGGGTTCACCGCTTCGGCGCCCAGGCTGCGGAGTTTGTCGGCGATCAGCTCCGGGTAGGTCTCACGCTCGCATGGTGCGATCGCGAAGGTGCCGTGCTCGGGCTTCGTATGGCCCAGCAGTTCCGACATCCTTTCCGTCGCGTGCGTCGGGTCGCTCGCCAGGTGGACCGAGTCCGCGAAATTCGGCCAGGGAATCTGGCGATTCGCCCAGCGCTCGGGAATCGGCCGGCCCCATTCGTCGAACAGATGAGCGTCGGCCGCATCCGCGCCCACGATGATGTGGATGTTCAGGCGGTCTTTGCGGCGTTCCAGGGCCTCGAGCAGGAGCGGCTGAGGTTCCAGCAGGCCTACCAACCAGACATCCGTGACCCCTTCCGGCATCCCGTCGCCCTTGGCCAATTCCGTGCGCACCTGGTTATGGTCACGCTGGCCTAGGCGGTTGAGCACGTTCAGGTAAGCCAGTTCAAGACGGTGCAGGTTGTTCCAGCGATCCGGGTTGGTCTCGACCACGGCAGCCACCGCCGCGAAGTCGTGGCCATCACGGGAAGCCCCCAGCTGATCGCGCAGTTGCATCAGCTGCTCCGCGAACTTCTTCGCCTCATCGAACGTGAAGTCCGGCGTCGACTCCGCCGGGAACAGGGCAGGGAAGTCCGTCCGCGAGAAATGCGGACTCGTCAGCACCTCCACCCAGGCCAGCAAGCAGGTCTCCTTCGACGCCACCGGCCCTCTTGGTTTGTCCTGGGCCTCCGAGCCTCCGAGCCTCTGAGCCTCTTCGGCATGGTCACCCCAATTGAGGAACTTGTCAGGCGTCTGGAATTCTGGGAGCAGGACGCCATTCGGCGCCTGCTTAGCCAACTCCTCCTGGATAAGCCTCGAGGCGAAACTCGAAGGGACGATGACCCTGTGGCTTCCCATGTCTACGGGCATGCCTCTTCGGTCTTCGAGGAGGCTTGAAGCAACGGCCTCAGCGAGAGGTTTTAACCACCCGGTATAAATGGACGAACAGTGGGGCATTAACGCTTCCCTTGCTTATGCCTACAGGGTGGGTCTTCTGCAATCCCCTTGGCGCAAGTCCGCCAAATAAAATTTAGGTCACTTGGTCAGCCTGAACTAACCTTCCTGGTCGAGAAGTTCGTTCAATTCCCAGTCGCGCATGCGGGCATACGAGGACTTGCTCTTAGGGGTCAGCAGTAATGCCTTGGACAGGTAGTCTCTTATGGCCTTAAGGGCCTTCGAGCGGACTTCATGATTGCCAGGGCTTATTGCTAGAGCTCCGACCCCAGGGATGAGCTCACGGTATTTCTCGAAGGATTGGTTGAGTCCGCCATCCGCGGCTTGTCCACCCGGGAATAGGATCACTGAAGCAGCGGTGCCGCGGATAGCCTCGTTATAGGTATGCATTTTGTAAACATCCTCCGGCTTGGCGTCGTCGTCGGCGGATACGGAATCTTGACGGTCGAAATCTCCGGCCAGGTTGAGGTCAAGGTTCGCGATGCGGAACTTGGCGTCAAAGTGGATATAGGTAATTTCACCGAACTTTTCCGCCGACCTCCTGCACAGTTCAAAGTTGGACCCATAGATTACAGGAAAAGTTTCAATGGTGTAATCTGGTCTCAGCGTCAGCGAATAGCTAGTGTAACCCGGGCCAGGCTTGAAGGTGCGATTATAGTAAAGTGCGACGAAGCGGGCCGCTTCACCTTTGCCGATCCGTAGTGTCAGCCGCGGAGCATCGCTCTTGGGCAGGGTAATCGAGGCAGTCCCTTCGGGGTTTAGCTCTTTTACGTATCTCCGGTCTAAGTTTGAAGCTCCGGCCATTCCTTCGAGTGCGTCTGCCAGGAAGAAGAAAAGCCAGTATTCGTAGAGGTCGGGTACTTGTCGGTTCTCAGCCGTAGGCGAAAGAGCGCCATCGTCATTGATGTCCTTGATGGAAAGCGTCTTATTCGAGATGACCCAGCTCCGAAGATAGTGTCGGTAGCCCTCCCGCTTCTGTAGTACTTGATTCTCTAGGGGGATTCTCCCTTGGCGCCCTGAGGTCTTTATGACTTCGAGTCGCGACTGCTGCTCATACTCTGCGTGCAGTTCGGAGGCCAGTTTGGTGAGTCTTGGGCCGAATGCAGGGTCATCCATGATGACGCGGCATGCCTCGGCGAATTGACTGATGGCATGCTTGATGAATCGGTTGGGTGCGGTATCGGTGGTGTCCCGGCGCTTTCTTTCAATGGCTTCAAGCGGCACCGGTTTCCCGGCGCTATTCATTCCCCATCTGATCCTGCCAATCGGGTCACCCATTGCGTGCATGCCGTTTGCCATGCCAGCTGGTAGCCACCGGTCGTCGGACTCTAGTTGTGAGTGTGGGCGCGCTTTGATCATGCCCATGGCCGCCTTGAGTTCGTCGATGGGCAGTGAAGCTTGTAGCAGCAGGAATTTCTCGAGCGGTCTCTTCTGTTCGCCTTCGGTTTCGATTAGCTTTCCTTGCGTGGGCGCCTCGGGGTCGAAGAGAAGGGACACGGACTGTTCAGTGAGGTCGCGCAGTAAGGCGAGATACTGTTCCTCGTAGGAGAGCTTGGCGGATACCACCTCGAATCGAAGTTGGGCTCCGTTGTGGATGCCAATCCATCCCGAGCCCAAGAAGTTTCCGAAGTTTAATACCCCCTTGGCTTGTCGTGCGTCGATTTCCCAGCGCGTGCTGATGCGCCTGGTGTTGCACAGAGATGAGGTGACGGTCGGCAACTTGTCTTCTGCGATCACGGTTGGCCCTCTCTTGGAAGTGACAAAGATTTCCCAATAGTAGTCCGTATTCTCTAGCAGCCGTAGTCGGCATAGGAAGTCTGCCTTGCTGGCGCCGGCATAGAGTATCCTTCCTTCTTTGCTGTTTGGTCCGAATAGCAGGGGTTCCTTCGAATCACATGCGAGCAGGGCAGGGCGCGCCTCCTTGATGGCCTCAGAGATTAGCTTATCCAACTCGGCTGTTTTACCTGACTGTTTTGTGCCCACATAAACCCAGTAGTCCTGGCTGATTTGAGCCAGGACATACTCGGACTTAATCGGGGATTCAATCACTGGATGAAACTCACGAATTGGTCTGCTTTAAGCTGCCTGCTCATGGATTCCAGTTTCTCCTTGCATAGCTCGAGGTCGTGCTTGTCGGCGACTTTGGTGAGGTCTTCCAGAACTTTGCTGAGCGTTCCGGAGGCGCCATTAAGCTTGGGCAGGGCTTTCTGCAGTATTGCTAGGTCGATGAGGTTCTTGGTATCTTGTGGCGTAACAATATCTGCTTTGGCGAGGGCCTGGGCGCTCGCGACAAAATTGAGGCATTCACGGGCAGTCCTATGCGCGAAAACGAAGCGGGTTCCTTCTAACGCCGCGTGAAGATCTTTCAAGACCTCGGTCAGCAGCTCGTGGTCTTCCTTCGGCAGTGCTTTCTCCGTGAGGTGAGACACCCTCATGAACTCTTCAACTTTCTCGGGACTAAGTGCCGGCAACTCGCTCGGTGCGACGCCCTCTAAGCCGCTTGCGATCTCGTCCCATGTGACCTTGAACTCGATAACATGCGCACGATCGAGAACCTTTGGGCTGAACATGTAGGTGGTTTCGTCGATGTTGACGGTTCCGATGACGAAAAGGTTATTAGGGTATGCGATTTTCCCTGGGACAGGAATGCCGTCTTCAGTCTTGAGGGGTTCAGATGAGTCGTGTAGTTTCAGTGGCTCCTTAGATTCCATTGAACTCAAGAAATCGGCGAAATAACGTTCAACGTGCGAGAGGTTCATCTCGTCCAGAATCAGGAAGTGAGGCTTCCCTGGGGTTTCCAAGGCCTTGAGGATAATCCGCAGGGCAGGGGGTGCGATATAGGTCTTCCCGCCTTCAGCCAAAAGATTGCGGAACCCAAGAAGTGGCCGGTTGTCGGTCCAATCTGCACCTACGGCTACTACCTCAGCATTGGATGCTCCGGAGATTGAGGTGGCGATAAGTTTGGCAGATCTTGTTTTGCCTGTTCCTGTTCCGCCTGCTAGGATCGTAAACGGCTTACAGGAAGCAGAATTAATTAGCCGGTTCGTGAGTGTGGGGTGGCTCTGACGTATGACTTCCGGCGCTCCACTAACTGTGCTTTGCTCTTCTAGTCTGGGCGTGATTCCTAAGCTATCGTAAAGGGAAAGGAGCTTTTGGTTGGTAGTTGTCCTGGCTTCGCTTCCGGCACTAAGCTTTAGTGCTTCTGGGTTCCTTGAGTACGACTCGGTCAATTCGACGTATTCGCCAGTGAATTTGCCGTTTTCGTCCTTGTTGAGTGTGCTGGTGGGGAAGAACGTTTTTCTTCCCGCAGGCAGGGTGCCGTGGAATACCATATCAGCATCCTTGTAGTTAGTGATCTTCATTTTCCAGCTATCGACTGTCCGGATTGCAAGTCGAGATCGGGTTACTAGTTCTGCTATATGTTCGTTGAACGTTTCTCCTTTTGCTTTTACATGAATCTGCTGAATTAAAAACGCGAGTGCCCGATCGCTGTCGGACCACTTTACACGATTAGTGTAGCGAGTGTTGTTAGATTTAATTTCCATTAGTTGATGAAGCTTACGAATTTATCCGCCTTGAGCTGGCTGCTCATTGATTCGAGCTTCTCCTTGCACAGATCGAGGTCGTGCTTGCCGGCGACTTTGATGAGATCTTCCAAGACTCTGCTTAGCGTGCCGGTGGTGCCATTGAGTTTTGGCAGTGCTTTCTGGAGGACGGCCAGGTCGATTAGGCTCTTGGTGTCTTGCGGCGTAACAATATCTGCTTTGGCGAGGGCCTGGGCGCTCGCGACAAAATTGAGGCATTCACGGGCAGTCCTATGCGCGAAGACGAAGCGGGTTCCCTCTAGCGCCGAGTGAACGTCTTTTAGTGTCTCTATCAGTAGCGCGTGATCCTCATCTGATAGGTTTTTTTCACTGAGTTGAGATATGCGCATGAACTCTTCAACCTGTGCGGGGATCAATGCGGTCAGTTCGCTGGGCACGGCTCCTTCCAAGCCGTTTGCGATTTCTCCCCAGGTGACCTTGAACTCGATGACGTGCGCTCGATCTAGGACTTTCGGGCTAAACATGTAGGTCGTTTCGTCGATATTGACGGTTCCGATGACGAAGAGGTTATTGGGGTATGGGATTTTCCCGGGGATCGTAATGTCATCCTCGGTTTTGAGGGCCACGCTCGAGTCGTGTAGCTTGAGCGGTTCTTTTGACTCCATGGAGCTCAGTAAGTCGGCGAAATAGCGCTCTACGTGCGAGAGGTTCATCTCGTCCAGAATCAGGAAGTGAGGCTTTTCTGGGTTTGCCAAGGCCTTGAGGATGATGCGTAGGGCAGGGGGCGCTACATAGGTCTTCCCGCCTTCAGACAAAAGATTGCGGAAGCCGAGAAGTGGCCGGTTGTCGGTCCAGTCTGCACCTACGGCTACAACTTCTACGTTTTCATCGCCTGATATGGAGATGGCCTGTAATTTAGCTGTCTTGGTTTTTCCGGTCCCAGTTCCCCCTGCAAGTACTAAGAATGGCTTTGAGCTTGCTGACGTGAGGATCTGGTGGGTTTGCCTTCGTCTCGATTTTTGATCTTTTTTGGGGAGGACCTTAAATCCGATTTTTTCAAGTGTCTTGAAGCATGGGGTTTCGAGTCCGCCTTTGAAACGGCTACCGTCAATTGCTAGTCCGGTTGATTCAGTGAACGCTAGGCCAATAATTGCCTTGGGCGGATAAGGTTTTCCATTAATAAAAACGTCATAATCTATAGATTCGCTGAAGCCCTTTGGCACCCCGCTTTCATCGATAACTTTAGCTGCACGCTCTGCTCCGCTCTTGGTAACCATTCCAAAGTCTGAGATTATTTCCGGAAGCGGTGTGATCCCCGGTAGTTCTTCGGTTTTATATCCTAGGCCTGAGTAGAAATTCCTGATTTCTTCCGTGGGAAAGGTGGCTTCAAGCAGCGCAATCCTTCTTGCTGAATCTACGTTGGCTGAGTACCGGGTAATGAGTTCGGGATACTCCTTTCGGTCGGCCCCCCCTGTTGGGCCATCGCCTGTTGCACACGCCACATAATTTTCGATCTTTCTTTTCCAGCTTAGCGAAGACCTTTTGCAATGTCTCGACGCGCATATCATTTGGTAAATCTTTTGGCTAGCTCTTGCTCGACGATTATCTCTTAGCCATGAGTGCGCGAGATACGCTATTGCCTTATCGCTCTCAGTGAAGCGATTGCTTTCAGCGTCTGTGTTGCTTGTGCTTTCTGTCTCCACGCGAAAATGATTACCTTTATACTTCTTTAAGCTAGGAAAATTTTAGGCCTGGACTGGCTGCGGTTCTGTGCTAGTAAAAGTAGGTGCGACGCCCAGTGCCTGTAGTTGATCTTTTTGCTGGCCCTGGGGGGCTCGGAGAGGGCTTCTCTAGGGTGAAGATCAGGGGGCGTAATGTCTTCAAAACGGTCATTTCCGTTGAGAAGGACCCACATGCGCACATGACGCTCTCCTTGCGGGCCTTTTACCGGCATTTTTCAATGAAGGGTCGGCGGCTGCCCGATGAGTACTGGCAGGTTCTCCGGGCAACTTCCAAGCCGGACAAGGAGGCTGCTTGGTTGGCTTTAAAGAAGCATTCAGCCTGGAATCAGGTGAAAAAAGAAGCCCTGTGTCTTGAGCTTGGTAAGCACAATAACCCCATCCGAAGGAAGATCACTAAAGCGTTGGGCATTAAGAAGGGGCAAAAAAGCCATCCTAAGTTCGTTTTGATCGGGGGCCCGCCTTGTCAGGCCTATTCACTCGTAGGCCGATCGCGCATGCAAAATCATGACGGTAAGAAGAAGGATGCCCGTCACTTCCTTTATAAGGAATACCTTGCCATTATCCGTAAATACAAGCCTGCGGTTTTCGTCATGGAAAACGTTAAGGGGCTAAACACCGCCTTGGTGAACGGTAAACCTATCCTCCCTGAAATTATTCGTGACCTTGAGTCTGCAGGTTATGAGCTAAGTTCATTGGTGGATAAGCGTGTCGATGCTCCGGCTTCCGAGCTGGACTATCTGATTAAGTCAGAGCGATTCGGTGTGCCGCAGACTCGCCACCGCGTTATTATTGTAGGTAGAAGGGCGGAGACTCGATTCGGTGCAATTGAGGGTCTTGTTCCTGATGCTAAGCCTGTCTCTGTGCGGTCCGCTATAGGCACGCTCCCTAAGCTTGCTGGCTTGAACTCGGAGGAGCCTAGGCCAATCGATGCACCTGAGAAGACGGGGGCTCAATATCTTGTACATGTCTCTCGGCGTAGGGGCATGCCAGCTGCCCTGGCAAAATTCATAAAACCCCAGGTTGTCGGCTTTAAAAATGTAATTCTCAACCATGAGGCAAGGTCCCATATGGCTTCAGATTTGGTCCGTTATCGTTGGTGGGCCAAGAGGGCAAAGAAGCTTGGAAGAAGTCCGACCGTTGATGAGATTCCGGATCGTGATCGGAAACGTCTTCTTCCCAATCACGCAAACTTAGCCTCTGGCAGGGCAGATACTTTTGTAGATAGGTTCAAGGTGCAAGTTGCCGATAGGCCCTCGGGTACCATCACTTCGCATATTTCGAAAGACGGCCACTACTACATTCATTACGATCCTTCCCAGGCCCGGAGTTTATCGGTCCGTGAGGCCGCCCGGATTCAGACGTTCCCTGACGACTACTTCTTCATGGGCAACCGGACCCAGCAGTACCACCAGGTCGGCAACGCCGTTCCTCCTTATCTTGCCTATCAAATTGGCAAGGTAGTAGCTCGTGCTTTAAAAGCTTAGTTGTCCTGCTTAACCAGCGATGATTTTTCGATCTTCGTCTGTGAGCGTATCCCGGATGGCTAGATGTTTGGAATACTTGGCCAGTACCTTACGTAGAATATTCGTCTGCTTATCGGATGGAGCACGGTCCAGTGGGATAAGTCTCGTCGCCATGGTGTCGCATACATTAGCTAGAATTGGCCTATCTCCGTTATAACGAGAGAGGTCGGCAAGACGACTCCACTGCTCCGCGGATAGTTTCCTGAACACACGGATAAGCTCAGCTTCGCCTTTTGAGCGGGCCATGTCTTTAATCGAGAAGTGATCCCACTCGGCGTTAGGAGTCAGTGATAGTATGATTCTTTGGGACAATACGTATTCGCGACATTCAGCTCGCTTTGCCCATTCGCTGATATTTTTAGCGCCGGCAGAATCTCGGATTGCTTTGTCACAGGCAGGTATCGCAATCCGTAAGGCTTGATCGATATCTGGAGGTATGTCTTGTAAGGACCAGATTTTACGCCACGGAAGTTTCTTTTCGGTAAGTTTAGATAGAACGGCAATAGCGTACGCGACTAGGTTGGCTCGATATCCTACAATGCCGAGCTCTGTTGAGATTCTTTCACCTTTACGTTGGAGGATGGCCAAGCAGCAAACGCGCTTGAAATCCTCAGCCCCTGGCAGCTGGCTAGTATCAGCGGTTGTCGTCGTGGCGCCAAGTACTGACATTAGTCGTGCGAAGCACTTTTGTCCGCCAAGACTAACTGAGTGCGCCTCTTGCTCCCAGGAAAGAAGATAGCGTGAGAGGTCTGTTTTTGTGAACTTAGTCCGGGACGGGTTACGTTCTTTAAACTTATTCTTTTGTGGTACCGTTGAAAGTTTAGCTAATTCTTCGGCGTACTGCCCGCGGACACGTTCATAGTACCAACGAATCGGCTGGCCTTCGGAGTCCGCGTCACGGTCAGCTTCGAGTTCGCGTGAATGGCGTTCCATTTCGATATGCCAAGGGTTGTTGGCGAAGAAATCAGTCTCTTGAATTTTGTTCTGAGTATTGGCGTAGCGGGAAATTCTCGGCACAAGTTCGTCGATCAATGATTCGGGTACGACTGTTAGCTTCATTGCGACTCCGATTGCAGATACGTCAGCTTTGTCCTCTCTCACGCATCTTGCAATTGAGGCTGTTGTTTGGCCGCCATTAACGATTTGGAAGTCATCTGCAGAGAGCAGGTGATAGGTCCCTTCTGCACTTTTCCGTAACGTGACTTTCGAGGCTGTTACCGATATGCCATTGTTGAAGGATAGGAAGTGTTCGGGTTCCGTCCGGATAGTCTCACGTATTCCTTTGTTCACCTTTCCTGTGAACTGTAGGAATGCGCGCACATTACGTTCCATTAGTCTCATTCGATATTCTTCGTAAAGTGAGGCTAAGAATTCTCCTGGCACCTTGGTGATAAGGACTCCGACCCGACCTTCTTGAATTTCATTAGCTTCATGATCCGATACGAGGCACGGTAGGCCCCCGATTGTTTGAAAGTTAGCTACAAGTTGTTCTCGTCCATTTTTGCGTGTGCGGACTAGTCTGTCTGCATCCCATACTGCAATTCGAACCGAGCTGTCAGAAGCGACGCTTGCTCCTTGGCTAGTCACGCTACCAGTCGTTAGAATGCAACACGTGACACGGCCATTATCGGCTCTATATTCAGTTCTGAGGGATCTAATGAGGTCGTGAGCCGGATCGGATTCGTCGAGTGCAGGATCTTCTCCTTTTGAAATGGAATCTATGGCGCCGAGCATCATTTTTATAGCCATATCTAAGTCCTTCTTGGGGCAGGTCACTTCAGGCCAAGGCCTGTCAAGTTCTATGCTGGCATGTGAGTCTACGACTGCAACGATCGTCATTAAGCCGTCGTCTTCGTCTATGTCATATCCATCGATGGCAAAATGATTTCTCCCGACTTTGAATCTAATTGGGGTGTACTGAGGATTTGTCAGGAATCCAGCATCAGCAACAATAGCGGATAACGTTCTGAACATTGCCTCATCCCTGTGGAGACCGCCTTCTATGCTTATGGCGGCTTCATGGATTTCTTGGCGTATGGATTCTATACTCATTTGCAGAGAATGTGTGAATTGTTGATCTTGAAGGATTCAACTGCGCCAAGCTCGATTGAATATTTCAGGTTTCCTATGCCGCCTGGAATGTTTCGGGTTTCTATGTGAGGAAAACCTTCACGGACTGAAAATAAGCTAAATTCAAGGACCTGCATGCGGTCGTTGTAATCATTCGCGTGTAATTCAAGATATCCGTAAGCAGCTAATAGTTCTTCGAATCTTTGTACCTGCATGCCGCTCATTTGAGATTTCAGGTTATTTACTGTTTCTGCTAAGGTCATACCTTTTGTCGCCCCTGCAGAAATCTGAACTGCAGCAATTTGCATTGGTTTTACAGAGTCGATGGTAATCTGATCTGCGTTCGAAATATAAATCTTTGCGCCAGACTCAGCACGCCACGTTTTAACTTCGACTGCACCTTCATCGAACCTGAAATCATGCAAATCACGTTCAGGCCCGTGCCAAGACTCCAGGGCTTCATCAACGCCTCGCTTAGTTATCGCAATCGAGAGCACGTGCAATTCCCCGAAGAGTCCGCGTACTTCTTCGTTGCTTAAAAGTCCGTCTCTGCGTTGCAGGAATCTTCGCCAGAGGGCAATCCGTCGTAATACCTTTTGGGCGGCGGTAGACTCATCTTGAGATTTCTCTACTTCCGAGACAAGATCAGCACCCATTGCGGCAAATAAGTCTTTCACGGACGGATCGCTGAGCAGTATTGGGAGCCCGAGTGTACTGTTGCCTGCTGCAACTGGGCGTTCAAATGTGAAACCTCGCCCCGCATCGGGTTTTGGTAGTTCATCTAGGCTTGATGCCGGAAATCTGACAAGAAGACCCGGCTTTCTGTCGGTTGATCGAAGAATAGCCCCAATAGGTAGATTGCCGCCTTTTAGCTGTTTAAATAGATATGGTCCGTCGATTTTGCTATCTACTTTCGCGGCAATTTCTTCCCACAAGTTAATAAGATCTTTTGGGCTTATGTTCATAAGTACATGATTTAGTTCTCTTCGCCATCTTCTTCTATCACTTCGCCGAACATTTCTTTTATCTTCTTTGGGTTACAGACATAGTCGTGCCCTGAATCATTGCTAGAGGCGGGGAAGCTGACAGCGACACCTATCACCGGCTTCTTTATGTCGAACTTCTGTGACAGGCTTTCGGGGAGATTTTGTGGTATGATTGGGTAGACTAGCAATAGTCCTCTCTTGTTCGGACGTTTCATTCTGTATGCGCTAGATCGGGATATTTTTCCTTCACTTTTAGAGTGCTCTTCGAGTGCCGAATTGAATTCATTTTCGGTTAGATCAATGGCTTCATCTTGTCCCATTGCTACCCCTTTGAAGGTGAATTGATCGGGGCGATTGTCGGTTTTTGAATTATCGATTTTTCGTTTTAGGGCAGGGTAGCGTCCACCTTCAATCGCACGTTCCTTAAGTTCGCTGTGTCCAACAATTGCGACAGTCCACTCGGTCAGCTCGTTCTTTTTGTTCATTGATTCGATGAAGGAGGCAATCATCGTCGAATCGTTGGTCGTTGCTTCGAAGCAGACATTTATATTGGCGTGATACTTTCTCAAAAAATCTACCACCGGCTCTGATTTGACAGAATGCCATCGGTGATGATGCGAACCTTTACTTCCGCCATTCATAATGTTTCCTGACACGGCATCTCCGTAGTCCTTTTCAAGAGTCTCAATGAGTTTCACGAATGACTCATGGTTCTGTTGCGTTGATGAATACGGAATGTCGAGGGAAGAGACTAAGCTCTCCGAAAAGTGAATCCTTACCGATTCGCCCCGTCGCATCTTATTCATGGCAGTTACCATGAGGTCAGCCCTAGGTTCACGCACCCGAAGGCCATATTCTGTCGGCCTTTTCTTTAGGAACGCCATTCTGCTGAATTCTCTTCTCAATTCTTCGGTCGCTAATGAGATTGTCATGAAGTTATGTACCACGCTCGTTGGAGCGTAAACACGACAGAGGTGAGCGTAGCCAGGACGATATCCGAACCATCTCCCCATTTGCATAAGCGTATCGTAGGCCTTAGCACTTCTCATGAAATAACTCACTGAGAGTCCTTCAAGTGTCAGGCCTCGACTTAGGCGATCTCCGCCTACGGCAATAACTGTTAAGCCATTAGGCGACCCTGCATAGTCAAGGTTTTCCTTGGTTGTGCTGTTGATGTTCCTAAATTTTATTCTATTGAATGCCGCTTCAATCTTATTGGAGACTTCTTCCCATGTTGGAAGCACCGGCTTGACGAGTTGTTGCGAAGGGTGATCTAGGAAGCTTTGGAATTTACGATCGAAAGTTTTCTCCCAGAGTTCGTGAAGTTCTTCCAAACTCTTTGTTCCTTCTGGATGATGGCGTATTCTTTCGATGAGGGAAGACAGTTCGTTTTCTACATGCTTCGTCACTTGTTCCTGTACTTCGTTATATCGGCTTACGTGAACGAGCATGGACATGTGCGCAGCATCGTGTCCAAGTGCAATCCGTGCCGCGACTCCAAGTAGGAAACTGCGGAGTGCGTCTTTAAGTGATTTGGGTAGGTCGGGTGATACCTGATGGGTTTTCTTATGCTTTGCCGGCAGCCAGTCGTCCGCATCGTCCGCAGGCACATGCATCGGCAGTGCGGCTCTCCTGGGGATGCCAAGGTCATCGTCTCCGGGATGTCCGAAAACGGCTTCTGGGCCTATATAGTTAGTTGGTGTGTCCAGGTTGATGATGAATGATTTTGGGAAGAGATCTGAGCCTTCGTCTTCGGGGTTTCTGTCGGACCGCTTTTCAAAATGGTTCTGATCAGTGAAGATATTTGCGTAAGGTGTTGCCGTGTATCCGACAAATCCGACTCGGTCACATCTCCATAGCAGTTGACGTATGAGTTTGTTGATAGTCGTCGGATCTGTTTCAGGGTCAATTTCTGCAGTATTGATCGATGAATGGTCGGCTTCGTCGTCAATTATGAGGGCGGGTACTTTTAATGCCTCGCCGTTATTAATAGCTTTTAGCCAGTTGAGTACATTAAGCAAAATAGATTTATTTTTCTTAATTACTAAGATCACCGGCGCTTGGCCTAGCACGACGTGCGCTGTTGTGGTTACAGTTGAGTTGCAGTCCCTCTCTACTGAGGTTAATGTAGTTATGTCGGGTATTGTTAGCTTCGGATCGCCGTTAATATCAAGTTTCAGTCGTTTTTCTGACCACAGCCTTACTCCGAATTGCGCAAAAGATTGCCGGCTGTTTTTGCCGACAATCAAAGACTCGACTCGCTCTTGCGTCTGTTGGCGTAGATTTTCGTGAATTCCTGAGAGAATAATAATTAGCTTGTATCCAGCATCCAAGCCTTTCGCTGCAAGTGCTGTGTAGTGTTGGGTTTTTCCTGATTGGACGTGTCCCACGACGAGTCCACGTCTGTCCCATATTCCTTCTCGTTTAGGGTCTCCAAGCAGGTCTATGACCTCATTGGTGCTTTCATCTAACTCATTCATTACCTTAAGTGGTCGTCTCACCTCAGAGTCTAAGTATTTTTTAAGCCATGGCCAGTGAACCCAATTGTCTGCCGTAGCTGGATTAATCCATCGGACGTTCTCTTCGTCATCTACCAGTGTTTCGCTTTTTCCGATTGAAGTAATAACATGAGACAAGGCCTCATCTATAATTTGCTTTCGATACTTTAAGAGACTTGGGGAATACTGAAGCAGTTCGTCGATGGTCTTTTCAACTGCATCAGGCGTCTGGATGCCTGTTTCGGCAAGAGTGCCCAAGGCAATTTTAAGAAGGGTTTCTTTGGATTTCATTTGTTGAGGTAAATTCGAATTTCTTTTGCGTTTAATGCAAACGGCTCAACGGATAGTACGAGATTTGTGGCGTTTTCTAAACTATTTCCCTGTGCTACTAACAGGCTTATCGTTTTTTTTGCTAACTCGGCGTTTAGCTCGATTTCAACGGAGGTCAGTGTGTCTTTGGCACCGTTGGTCGTTCGCTTTGGATCTTGAAGGATCGCATCAAGGGGTAGAAGTCTTTCGAAGGTCTTGATAAAAGCTTCTGCTAGTTCTGGTTCGCTGATGGCTTGTTTGAGCGATTGAATGACGGGGTGGGCACGGTTTATTCGAAACTTTACCGAGTTAGGCGAGGGTACCTGGTGCCAGAAGCTTGCTTTTAAGATGTCAGCTTGGCTTTCGCCTTTAGGTGCTTGTCTAATCCCGCGAAAGTTGAAGGCAGCCTGAGACTCTCTGCGGCTGGCCTCGCCTATTCTTTGAAGGTCTACTAACAGCCAAGAAGGGGGTGATACTTTTGATTTTATCACGTCAAGATCCCACTTTTCGTCTAGGTTGTTTTTTAGGTCTATCCTGATCCGCGCTAGTCGGCAGCTCTCGGATGTATCGAATAATCCAAGCCATCCACCTTGCACGATGAGTCGTTTCGCTCTGTACACTAAGAATCCCTGGTGCCCATTCCATCCTTTTGGACCCTCCATCTGGGCGTGTTCTGTGTCTGTTGTGGTGGAGTGATGCGGCAGAATGTATGACGTCACGGTTACATCTGAGCCTAGGAGCTCGGTGTGCCTTGATGTAGCTTTATTGAACGGATCCCATGGACTTATCTCGCTATTACCTAGTTTGATTTTGATTCCTTCTTCGATGAACCGATGGAAGGTCATCCCTAGGTGCAATGATATCTTCTTTGTGATATTTGCTGAATTTCTCTCAGTATTTGAAAGCTGTGACGATCTGGCCGTGAGTCGGTCGACTTTGGTTATGATGACCACGGTGCCAGTGGCTTTGGCGTTTTTGGCGAGGGATGAACGCGCAAAGATGGCTTTCGTCTCTGTGTCTAATCCTTCCTGCATCTTCCAGCCTTCAGTTTCCATGAGTTCTAAGTCCCAGCAGAGTATTTTCAGTAGTCCTCCTGAGTCGCGAGTTGCCACCGTAAGTTTTCGACCCATCGAGAACGACGCGGTTTTAAGGCCTAAGCCAAATCGTCCGAGGTCGTTTACCCTTCTTTTATTCTTTGGGCCTTTGCCGCCCCAGCGCATCGCTTCATGTAGTCCTTGGTGAGACATGCCGACCCCATCGTCCTCGACGTAAATATAGCCGTTTTCTTTTTCGGATTCTGAAGGTGAAATCCCAATGAATATGTTTTTTGCCTCTGCGGTGATGCTGTTGTCTACGAGGTCGGCTATTGCTGTTTGTGGCGAATAGCCGATGCTTCGCATGCCGCCAACCATCGCTGAAGGGTGGGGGATGTTCTCGATTCCTGGACCTGCAATATCCCCCTCATTTTTTATGACGGTTTCTATGACTACATCTTTGTCCGCGCTGCCTCCCTTTGTTTTTTTCTTCGAATGCATGACGTTTGATCGGATTATGTGTTAAATAATAACTAGGCCTCGAGGGCAGCTTTCCATCTTCTGGAGTGTTTTGAGTGATAAATGCATTTTACTTACTTATATCAGTTGCTCGTATTTCCGAGAGAAATCTATGACTTGGTTCACATGATCATAAGTTAATATAAAGTCTTAGGTCGGTGCCGAAATGTGGCTAACGTTGGCTAGGTCGTTACTCGTAAGGTGTTGATACTAAAAGTATGGATTAAATACGGATTTGGCATCAGGCCGATTCAGCAACGGCCCGCCCCTTGTTTGACGGACTACAAGGCCCAGCTTAGCCGGGGCCAGGACGCCCGTTTCAAGGTCTCGGTCATCTCGGGCTACCACTTCACCTGCGCCCTGACCGGCTACCGCCTCATCGCGTCCAAGTCGACCTATGTCCCCCTAGAGGCCGCACACATCCATGCCCACTCCAAGCGACGCCCGGATACCCCTCACAACGGTCTAGCCCTGACCCCGACGGCCCATGATCTCTTCGACGCCGGCCTCTGGACAGTAGATGACTACCTCCGCACCCGCGTGGCCAAGTCCGACATCGCCGAATCCATCCTTCCCGGGGGCTCGCACTTCAAACTCGCCGACCTCCACGGCCACCCGCTCTCCTTCGCGCCCCAAGCCACTCTCCGCCCCGACCCCGCCCACCTCGCCTGGCACCGCCGCGAGGTTTTTGCTCTCTAAGCCGGCTCAGCCTGTTTTCATTAAGTCAAAAGATTAACTGATGTAGTTCGGGTATCTTTCAGTGGTATCGTTCGGTTTTAGGGCACTATTGAGTTCCCGATTTGGGATTTAATATTGATTAACGGTTAAATATTAAGTCATTTTAATAAATGCGAAACGTGCTATTTTTTGTTCTCTCTCCTGTGATCGCGCTCGCCCAGTCTTTGGAGAACGTAGAAATCTATGAGATTTCAGACATGGTCGGGGTGCAGGTTTACTATGCCAGCCACATCAAGGTTGAAGGCATGAAGGACTCCAAGAAAATCGATGCCGAAGATCGCGCCGCATTGCTTGGAGCTATTGGCAAGACTGGCATCGCAATGCCGAGGTTCAAGGTGCCTCATACGGAAGATAATACGACCGTGAAGGGTTGTAAGATGCATGTCCTTACCATCAAGGATAAGGACGGGGGTCTAAACTACGTTGCTCAGAATGAGCACAAAGGTGGCAAGGACGAGCTGATGGTTATCCGTAGCGACGATGCAATTAACTGCTTACTTGCTGCTGAGGGGGTGATTCAGCTCTATACTATCCACCTGAATGTGACTTTTCCCGAGGGTGAAAAGCTTGTCACCATGCAGACCACCCGCAACCGCCCTCTTGGTGTTTCTACGATAACTGTTACCGGGAAGGCTAAGCGTATCAAATAACCATGTCCTCCCGATTCGCATTCCTTCTCGCACTAGTCGCCTTCTTCGGTGCGCCCGAGGTCAAGGCCGACGACGTCCCGTTCTTGGTGACCCGTCTGGATGTCTACCTTTACGACGAGAAAAAGGCACCTAACGCCGACTATTTCGCCGGAAGCGTCGAATGTAACTACTTCAACCGGGAGAGTAAGCTAAACGAAGCCCGCGAGCTCGCCTACGTTGTCGCCCGCGCTCGTGGGTTCTACGTCGACGGAGCCGGTCGCTTTTACATCATCTGCTGCATCAAAGCCGGCGGCTCGATCGCCACAAAGGTTCGCTGAACGTCTTCCTGGTGCAAGCCCTGTGCCGCATCGGCCTTAAAACACAGGGAGGGCCAAACAAGGGGCAGGCCGTTGCTCGTCAGGTGCTGATACTAAAAGCGTGGATAAAGTGCGGATTCGGTGTCAGGTAGATCTGCTAATGGCCTGACCCTTTTAAGCGTAAGCTGCGGCTCGAAGGACGGTGGCGGCGTGGAGGCGGGCGGTGTGTTCGCGGTTCCGGTTGTAGCCGCCGCCGTAGAGGACAACGGTAGGAATGCCGGCCTGGGTGACTAGGCTGAGCACGTGCTCGTCGCGGGCGGCGAAATGCCCGTCGTTCAGCTTCATCTGTCCGAAGCGGTCGTCCTCATGAGGATCGGCCCCGGCAATCCAGAAGACGATGTCCGGCGCGAAGTCGTGGATGGGCGTCTTGAGGCTGCCGGCGAGCGCTTCGAGGTAGGCTTCGCCGGAGACGTAGCGCGGGAGTTCTACGTCCAACGTGCCCGGAGTCTTGATGGACGGGTAGTTCTTGCCGACGTGGATCGAATAGGTGAAGACCCGTGGGTCCTCGGCGAAGACGCCATGGGTGCCGTTGCCTTGATGCGCATCGGTGTCCACGACGAAGGCTCGGAGGTCAGGTCGCGAGAGGTGTAGGTCGCGGATGGCGATGGCTACGTCATTGAGCACGCAGTAGCCTTGGCCATGGTCCGGGAAGGCATGATGCGTCCCGCCGGCGAGGTTACAGGCCAGGCCGTCCGCTAGGGCGGCCTCGGTGGCCGCCAAGGTTCCGGCGACTTCCAGCCGCGAGCGGGTGAGCAGGGCCTCCGACGCAGGTAAACCAAGTTTGAGCGCCGCGATCGAGTCGAGTGCTCCGGTCCTGATCTGTTCGAGGTATCCGGCGGTATGGACCCGTAAGAGCTTTTCAAACGGCGCCGGCTCGATGCCATGGACGGATAGCGAAGGCAGGCCGGCAGCCCGGATCATCGCCTCAGCCCGCCAGAACTTATCCATCGGGAACGGATGTTCCTCAGGTAGCGGGAACACATACCCCGGATCATAAAAGCAACGCACCTCCCGATAGAGCCCGAAAATCCTGCGGGCGCAACCGATCCAGAAAAATGCCACACAATGGGGTCAGACCCTATTAATGGGGTCTGACCCCATTATCCGTCTAGGGGGTGGCTGTGATTGAGGCTTCAACCTCCGATCGGAGCATGGTCGTATGGCCCGACAACCTCGCTCCGAAAGCCCCGACGCCATTCTGCACGTATACTCCAGGGGAAACTATCGAACCGACATCTTCGCGGATCCAGGCGCGGCTGGCTCGTTCCTGACATCGATGCACGAAGCTACGCTCAGGTCTGGCTGGCACCTCTACACGTTCGCGGTGATGCCTAATCACTTTCACATGATGCTGCGGACGCCTCGGGCCAATCTCGCCAGGGGTATGCATCTGATGCTTTCAGGCTTCGCCATCCGGTTCAATGGCCTAAGGGATGAGCGTGGGCATGTCTTCCAGGGCAGATATCACGCCAAGAAGATGCCTTCCACGATTTCGGCAGGAAGGCTGTTCGATTACATCAATCTAAACCCCGTCCGTAAGGGACTGATGTCGGTCGATGATCTTGCACGTAGCGAGCTCAGCGCAATCCGTGGTCTGTGTAAGCCCGCCTTGCGAGGAGAGACACGACCCGGTGAGGCCCTTGAGCGTTTCATAGGCTATCCTGATAAACCGGAAGGGTGGGATAGCTATAACGCCCATCTCAAGAAGGTCTGTCTCGAAGATCCTGAGGCGACGATCTTTGAATCAACTTGGACGAGCGGTGAGATCATTGACCGGCGGGAACAGGCTAAGAACCCCCTGGGAGCTGGCGATCCTTCGGGATTCAATCAGGCTGAGATGGAGGCGCTCGAGGATCGCCACACTGAGGCCACCTTCGCTGAGCTGCTAGCTGATACAGGAATGACTGAGGCAGATGTCGCCCGCGAACATGGAGTCAGAGCGTGGAAAATGTCGATCGCCGCCCAGATGTTCAGGCTAACCACGGCATCACTCCCTTGGGTGGTCCGTAAGCTTAACGCCGGCAGCGTCAGCCACTTCAGCCACTGCCTACGTAATGGGGTCAGACCCCATTAATAGGGTCAGACCCCATTATTGCCCGCGCTTAGCGGAGCACGAAAGCAAAGAAGGCGAAGGTCAGGACGATGACGATCACTAGGCAGCTGCAGTATGGCCCGCAGCCATCGATGCGGCGCTGCCATTTGTCCCGGAAGGCGGCTTCTTCGTCCATGCTGTGTAATAAGCGCAGGCCTGATTAGTTGGCAGAAAACCGCTGCGCGAAGGGGCTGATGAAGCGCTCTTCGGGCGAAGTATCGACGATGGCGAAGGTGACTTCCTTGAAGGCGCCGGCGAAGTCGACCGTGAGGGCGCGGTGGAAGAGCTCGGCGACCTGATGGCCGTCATTTCCGAAGGCTCCGCAACCCCAGGCGCCGAGAATCAGGGAGTCATGGCCGTGGGCCTGGGCGACGGAGAGAATCTTACCGATGCGCTGTCGAAGTACCTCTGACAGCTGGGCGGACTCCGCGGGGCTGGCATGCTTGGCCAACGGAGCCGCGGAGGTGATGAAGGACGCGTGGTAAGGGGAGGGGAGTAGGTCGTGCTCGTCATCCCGGAACACCGGGACGTCCGGCGAGTAGATCATGGCGTCGCTGTAGAGACACCCGCCCTTGGCCCGGTGGTAGCCATACATGGGCCAGTCCTTGAGGGTCAGGTACAGGGCGCTGGAGCGACAGAGGTATTCCTCCTGGGCACGGGCGCCGCTGAGGAAGCCGCCGCCAGGATGGGTGGCGGAAGCGAAGTTAAGGGACACGACGTTGTGTCCTTTCGCCTGATGCCGGCGATGGGCGGAGAGGGTGGTCTCATTGGTGACTTCGAACCGCGTCTTGTGGGATCCCTTCTGCGGCGCTGGGTGGTCATGCTCAGGCGCGTAGTAACGGGTTTTCTTCAGGGAGTGGGTCACGTGGGCCGTGATCTCGACCTCGCCGACTGGGCCGACGTACTTGCCGGCTTTGGAGATGGCGACGGCTTCCTCGCCGAGGCGTACGGCAAGGTCGCGAGGGATGCGGGGTTCGAAGTGGCTCATGGGTAGGAGTTATTGCTGGGAAGGCTTCAGGCGCGGGCGCGGAGGTAGGCGTCGAAGCGCCGGCTGATCTCCGCCTCGGTCGGCATGGGGATGGCCTTCTCGAGGGCGTCGCGCAGCGGAAGGTGGGCGAGGTCGATCAGCGAAGGGATGAGACGGACCATGCGGGCGACCTGCTTCTCGGTGGGCTGGCCATTCTCCAGCGGGAAATCGACGCCGAAGCGAATCTCGCCGTCCTCGAGGTCCATCTCGACCTGGATGATCTTGGACTCCCAGTTAAGCTGGTTGAGGGTGCGCAGGACGGCGGCCTGCGTCTCCGGCGAGGCATCCTTGGGCAGGCGGTAGGCCATGGGAGTCTGGATGCGCAGGAGTTCGCCGTCTTCCTCGAGCCGGATCATGATGTTCACGCCGTGATCGCCGTCTTCGTCGGTGTAGAGGTCGGTGGCGAAGCTGGTGCGGATGACGTCATCCTTCAGCCTATGTCTGATGTCGGCGGAGTCGAGGAGGGTGGAGATTTCTTTAATTGTAGAAGCCATTGAAATGAGAGTATGGAGTTTAGAGTATGGAGTATGGGGGCTTAACTAGGGGGCACGTGGGCAAGTTGACATGTTGGCAAGGGAGGCAAAGCGAAGGGAAGTGAGAGGCTCAGAGGTAACGAGAGTATCGAGTCTGGAGTTTTGAGTATAGGCGACGATCAGATCCGGGTGGCGGGTGGGTGTATTCCTTGCCAGCGTGTTAACTTGCCAACGGATCAACTGGTCTGGCCTTCGAGCTCCGCCAGCGCTCCGCGGATGAATTCGGCGACGGGGTGATCTTTCGAGAAGTGTTCCTCGAAGAGCGGCAGGGCCTTCCGGTATTCTCGGATGGCTTCGGCGGCATAACCCATCTTCTGGTACATGAGACCGAGGTTCTTGATGACGTAGCAGCCATGGTCTTCGCCGGCGGAGAGGAGGGCACGGCGGAGATTGGCTTCGGCCTTGGGGAATTCCTCCAGATGCACCTGTACGAAACCCAGGTTGTTGAGGAAACGTTCCTTGGCGCGCTCATCGTCGAACTCGGGGTGCTCGGTGGCGGCTGCCATCTGCTCGAGGATTTCTTCGGCTTTGGCGTACTGTTTGGCCGGGATATAGATGTTCACCAGGTCCTGTTTGACCGAGAGGACGTCGGGATGGTGCTCTTCCTGCTGCGAGCGGAGCAACAAGCGCACGGCCTGTTTGAGGCGGTTTTCGGCGCGGCCGGGCTTCTGCAGCTTAAGGTCGTTGGAGGCCGCAGCTTGCTGGATATAGGCGAGGTTGCGGTAGCTGATATTACGGGCGCCGTGCGTCTGGAGGAGGGCCAGGTCGTAGGCACGCTCAGCCTCGGCGAAGCGGTCTTCGCGCTGATGGTAGTTGCCGAGGTAGTAAAAGATCTTGCCGAAGACGGTGCTGGGCGACTGGCCGCGATGCGTCACGACCGGCGCGGCGGCGTCGATGAGTTCGCGGGCTTCCTCGTGGCGTTTGACCTGCAGGAGGGCTTCGCCCAAATGCATGGCCGTGCGAGCCGCGGTGAAAGTCGGCGGATCTTTGTCGAGCTTGCAGACCGCGAGGCCGCGTTCGAAGACCGGGATGGCGTCATCATACCGCTCGCGATAGTTCAGGAAGATCCCGAAGTAGAGCAGGGCCATGCGCAGGGCAGGGAGGTGCGCCTCGATCGTCTCGTCACACAGATCCATTGCTTCTTGATAGGTCTTCTCCGCGACTTCCGGGTGGTCCTGCTGGTTGTTGCATTCAGCGAGATCTTGGAGGGCGTCGACGATCTGCGGGATGCCTGCTTCCGCCTTACGGATGCGGACGCGTCGCTCGAGCATGGCCAGCTCGGGGCCGGGCTCCTTCATCTCCGAGTAGAACAAGGCCAAATCCAGGCAGACTGTGTCGACCTGGGTGCTATCGGGTCCGAAGTGCTCCTCCGCGAACGCGAGGGCCTGGGTGTACTCCGCGCGGGCCAACTCCATGCGGTCGGCGAAGCGGTGTTCCTTGGCGGTGGCCACCCGGTCTTTGAACTCGGCCAAAAGGGCTTCTTTGTTCGGTTTTGACATGATTTAGAACGTTTTAGGTATACTCTGACAGTAACTGTTAGCATTGCAAGAGGATAGGTTAAGGTTTAGTCATTTCGGGAATTCCCCGACCCAAGCTCCCCCAACACCATGTCCCTCGATCGCTTCGTCCAAGCCCAGGAAAAGACCTACGCGGGGGCGCTGGCCGAACTCAAGGCCGGCAAGAAGACCAGCCACTGGATCTGGTGGATCTTCCCGCAAATGAGAGGGCTGGGTAAGACGGAGTTTTCGATCCTCTATGGTATCGCCGACGAAGCCGAAGCGCGCGCGTACCTCCAACATCCCCTCCTCGGCGCCCAGTGTCGCGAATGCCTCTCGGTTGTCCATGGGCACCTCTGTCAGGCCGGCGTGCCTCCTCTGGCTCTCATGGGCAGCGAAGTCGATGTGCTGAAGCTTGGGAGTTCGCTGGGGTTATTCAAGAAGGTGTCGCCGACCGAGGACGCCAAGCTCCGCGGTCAGGCTCAGGACATCCTGAAGGTCTTAGGGTAGGGGCGTGCGGCCCGCGCGCCCGCGGATGACCAGCCGGTCATTCCTACCCATGTTGGGTATAAGCGGTAAGCGGTTGGGGCTGCAGCGAGGCGGCTAGTGAAGCACGCGGTGCTGCCCCTACCTTGGTCAGCGCAGCACAAAGGCGAAGAAAGCGAAGACCAGGACAATGATGATCACGAGGCAGCTGCAGTATGGCCCGCAGCCATCGATGCGACGCAGTCATTTGTCCCCTGCAGGCGGCTTCTTCGTCCATGATGACAGGGTGGGGTTCGTCTGATCGATAGGTTTTTATTGGGATATTTTAGGAGAATATTATATTTTATTACTGTATAAAATTACGCTTGCCAGAGAAGTATCCAGCGGCATGTTGACAGCCGCTATGAAGCATACCCTACTGACCGTCTCCCTCCTGTCCGCCGCCGCTGCCGTTTCCGCGCAGAGCGCCGGTTCGCCCAAGATGTCCTACGATTTCATCCGCGCTGGCTATGTCCAGGGCGAAGAGATCAAGGGTATCGCCCTTTCCGGCACCGCTCTTCTCGGCGAGCACGTGCTGATCGGCGGTTCCTACCAGGACCTCACCGCTCGCAACCTCGATGACGTCGATGGCGAAGCCTCCACCTTCAACCTCGGCGCCCGTTTCGGCGTCGGCTCCGGTGACATCATCATCGGCGCTTCCTACGGCCAGCTGCAGGGCGCGGGAGTCGACGGTGGTTCCGTGGTCGCCGTGGCCGCCAACGTCACCTCGCTCGGCATCGCCTACCGTCATTCCTTCAACGAGACCTGGGAAGCCTTCGTGAGCTACGATCGCGTCCGCACCGAGTACGCCGCCGGCTCCTACGACCTCTCGACCGGCCTCGCCCTCGGTACCGCCGACAGCCAGTCCGACAACCAGTTCGGCGTGGCCGTCCGTTGCAACGTCTCCAAGGAGATCGACGTCACCTTCGGATACGCCTGGGTTGACGGCGACGGCGCTTGGTCGCTCTCGGCCGGCTACAACTTCTAAGCGGTCTTCATAGCACGCTTACGGGTCCGGCGAGTGCCGGACCCTTTTTGTGCACCAATCATCATCTTAAAATGCGAAATAAAACACACATCCTCTTGTTGCTTAGCCTATCGATGGTGGGTTGCGCCTCCATCACGCGTGGCACCAAGGAAGTCTTCGTGGTCGATTCCACTCCGCAGGATGCCGAAGTCAGGCTTTCCAGCGGCCAGGTCGGACGGACTCCGGCCAGCTTCGAGGTCGGCCGGCGGGATACCTTGACGGTCTTCGTGAGCAAGCCTGGCTACAAGAGCCGGACCTTAATCGTCCAATCCGAAGTCGGCGGCGGTGGCGCCGCTGGCATGGCGGGAAATGTATTGTTCGGTGGCATCATCGGTGCTGGCGTCGATGCCGGCACCGGAGCGATGTACGAACATAAGCCCAATCCGCTCATGGTCCAGCTGGAGCCTGAGTCAGCACCGGCGAAGCCTTGATTGGAGAAAGGCAGTCATGTTCCAAGACCCGGCCTATGGCCGGGTCTTTTCTTTGGAGGTCTTTAAAGACTGGGTAGGTCATCCCTACCAACCGCGGCTATGCCGCGAGCGGTTAGCGGTTGGCGGTTGGGGCTGCAGCGAGGCAGCTAGGGCAGCACGCGGTGCTGCCCCTACCTTATGCGTTAGCGCTGGCGGGAGGCTGGGGAGCAGGCAAAGTAGGTCGCTCGTATGTTCAAGGGCATCGCACAGTATTTCGCCGGGGTCGGGCGGGCCATGCGGGTTCGTTCCGGCAAAGGCGAGGCGCATGCCGAGAGGTTGAAGGCTTACGGCGAGCTGAACCGGCTCGAGCAGTCGATCCCGTCCGCCAGGGCCGAGGTCTTGGCCGCGGCCGAGGCGATCGTATCCGAGTCGGTCATGGCGGAGATGCGGACGACCCCGATCGCCGACCTGAAGGACTACGGCGCGGCGGTCGGCCCTCTGCAGGCCGCCGGCTTCCGGACGGTTTCCGACCTGGTCGGGCACACCCTTGGCTCTTTGCAGCGTCACCGGGGTATCGGCGAAGTGACGGCTAGCTCGGCCTTGCAGGCGCTGGCGACGTTCCAGTCCTCGGCCCAAGCCCATGTGCGCCTGCTGCCCGACCCGGATAACCGTCGGCCTTCCGACACCCGGTTGCTCGTCTCGTTGGTCAAATATGAGACCTTGGTCCGGGAGCTCGGGACGCGCCCGGTGGAGGCCCGCATCCGTTTCGACGACACGACCCAGCGACTCCAACAGACTCAGGCCCGGACGCGCCTGAGCGATCAGCTGCTCTCGGTCTCGGCTCAGGATGAACTTGCCAGGAACTGCGACGCCTTAACAGTAGAGTTCCGCTGGATCGCGAATGAGGCACGAGGGCTGGCTGATTACGCCCAGCGTCTCGCCTTCGACCCTGCGGTCGTCTGGCGACGCTACACGGATAACTCGGCATCGTTCATCGCCTTATTGGAAAGCCTGTTGCCGGCCAGGGCCGTCACGAAGGGCGCCTTGGCGACCCCTGACCTGCGCGGCGGCTTGCCGGCGGAGATCGCCGATGCGGTCGAGGCCACGAAAGTCGACCTGCGCCTGCTCACGGCTACCTTGCGTCGCTACCAGCAGTTCGGGACCCAGTATATAATCTGCCAGAAACGCGTCCTGCTCGGCGACGACATGGGCTTGGGCAAGACGATGCAGGTGCTCGCGGCGATGTGCCACCTTGCGGCCCTAGGTAAGAAGCACTTCTTCGTGGTCGCACCGAACAGCGTGCTCATCAACTGGGAGCGCGAGGTTAAGAAGCATACCAAGCTCGGCGCCATCGTCGTACACGGATCGGACCGGGATGATGAACTCGACCAGTGGCGTCGGGAGGGCGGGGTGGCCATCACGACCTACACCACGTTGAGCCGATTGGTCGATGGCATCACCGAGATCGATTTCCTGGCGGTCGACGAGGCCCACTCGGTCAAGAACAAGCAGGCCCAGCGCACTCAGTCGGTCATGCGCCTGACCAGCATCGCCGAACATGTCGCTTTCATGTCCGGCACGGCCTTGGAGAATCGCCTTAGCGAGCTCCAGACGCTTGTGACGACCGTCCAGCCGGAGCTCGATCAGGAGGTCCTGACCCTGCTGAAGCAGGTCCGGCCCGCTCCGGCCGAGGTTCGGGAGAAGCTCGCGTCGGTCTATCTGCGCCGTACGCAGGCGGACGTCCTGACGGAACTACCGGACATCACCGAGACCGATGAAATCGTCCCGCTGGAGCCCGCGGATGTGGAGGCCTATCGGGCGAGCCCTGACAACCTCATGCATAAGCGCTTGGCCGCGACGATCGGCGCGGGCGGCTTACAGTCGGCCAAGTTCGATCGGCTCAAGGAATTGCTGGAGTTGTATCGTGACGACGGACGTAAGGTGGCCGTGTTCTCCTATTTCCGGCAGGTACTCGATGATGTCAGCACGCTCGTCGGCGGTTGTGCGCAGATCCATGGGGAAATCAGTTCTGTCGAACGTCAGCAGGTCATCGACCGTTTCTCCGCCCAAGAGGGCTTCGGCGTCCTTGCCCTGCAGATCGAAGCCGGAGGCGTCGGTATCAACCTGCAATGCGCCCAGGTCGTCATCCTGATGGAGCCTCAGTTCAAGCCTTCGACCGAACGCCAGGCCATCGCCCGGGTGCGTCGCATGGGTCAGACGCGTAAGGTAAACGCGCACCGGCTCATCGCCAAGGGAACCATCGACGAATTATTGGTCCGCCTCGTGGCCGAGAAGTCGCAGATCTTCGCCGACTACGCCCACCAAAGCTCGGTCAAGGATGCCAGCGGCATGGCGATTGATACGGGAAGCGCGGTGATGGCGGAGTTGCGACGCGCCGTAGGCGCGTAAGAACGACTAGATTTGTTGACACGTTGACAAGTTGGCCGGTTGACAAGAGCGAGGCAGATGAGCTGGCCGGCTGGCAAGTTGACACGTTGACAAGGGAGACGACGCGAGGCGAAGCCGCGCAGGGGGCACGTGGGCATGGTGACATGGGGGCACGCGCTCGCGCGAGGGGTGATGCTGGCAAGTTGACACGTGGGCAAGGGGGACAAACTAGAGTCACTGGGGCTCGGAGGCCCAGAAGATAATTTAGTAGTAAGTATCGGGGATGCCCATGCCCGGGTGGCTGGTGGCGGGACTGTTCGATTCTGTCATCTATTCAGTCATCTGTCATCGATGCAGTCATCCGTTCTGACAGAGGTGCTGCCCCTACCTTGAAATCAGCGGAGGGCTTGGATGACGGAGTGGTAGGCGGGTTTGGGCTGGCCTTGGCGGTCGAAGAGGAGGGGGTGGTTGACGCGCTTCCAAGGGAAGTTGTTGAGCCAGCTCTGGCCGTCGTGGAGGTTCCAGAAGGAGACGCGGATGATGACGTCGGGATAGCGGCGGAAGAGCTGGAAGAGCTTGCCGTATTGTTCGGCCTGGCGGGCGAGGATTTCGGGCGGGCAGCCGTCGGCGTACGGGTTGATCTTCGCCATCTCGGCACGGTGTTTGCCGCCGTCGGCCCACCATCGACCGCGCGGGATGACGTCGATATCGAGTTCCGAGACGACGGCCTTCATGCCGGCGGCACGCAGGGCGATGAGGGTCTTCTCGAGCTCGGCATACGGTACCTTGTCGATTTCGTAATGTCCCTGCAGGCCGATGGCATGGACGGGCGCCTTGCGGGCGCGCAGTTCGGCGAGCAGCTTCAGCATCTGCTCCCGCTTGCCGTCGAGCTCGTTGTTGTAGTCGTTGTAGATCAAGAGCGCATCGGGGTCCGCCGCATGGGCGTATTCGAAGGCTTTGGCGATGAATTCCTCTCCGCAGGCGCGGGTCCAGCCGGACTCGCGGAGATAGCCGCCGTCGGCGAGGGCTTCGTTGACCACGTCCCACATCGCGACCTTGCCGCGGTAGCGTCCGGCGACGGTGTCGATGTAGGATTTCATGCGGGCGAGCAGGACTTCCTTCGAGGCGGGCTTATCGCCGTCGAGGTAGAACCAGGCCGGTGTCCGGTCATCCTTGGCCCAGACCAGGCAATGTCCCACTACCTTCAGGTCCTTGGAGCGGGCGAAATCGACGAACTTATCCGCTTGTTCGAAGCGCCATTCGCCGGACTTAGGCTGCAGGGCGGCGGGCTTCATGCAGTTCTCCGGCGTCACCATGCCGAACTGGGCGGTCAGCAGAGGCCAGTTGTCGGGTTGATCGGCGATGCGGTCGGAGAGCCCGACTCCCGAGCCCCACGGCGAAGCTTGGCGCAGCGTCTGGGCCGGAGCGGTTGCCGCGACGAGGAAGGCGAGGAGGGGGAGAAGGCGGAAGAGGGGCATTGAAGGCAGATCTAAGATAGAGAAGCAGATGTAGGAGGGAAGATGAAGGATGGATTCTGATTAGGGGGCACGTGGGCAAGGTGACACGTTGGCAAGGCCTGCCAGCAAGAGCCAGAGCTAGGGTTTTGGCTAGATAGAAAAGGGCACGATGTCGCAGGGGTGCTTAGGCACAGAGGATGAGAGAGCGTAGGGGTAGCTGATGCGGTGGTAGGGCTAGCTCTGGCCCAGACCCTGGCTCTAGCCCTGCTTCCCATTCTGTCCTCGATTCAGTCCACGATTCAGCCATCAATTCAGGCCTTAACTCTCTGATATGCGTACCTTGTTATGTTTTCTGGCAGTGAGTCTTTCCGCCGCTGACGTCACGGTCGAGCAGGTCAACAAGACGATCGGCTTGGAGCTGTTCGCTGATGCGAACCTCTGGGACGATGATGCCAAGGCCGTCGCCGAACGACTGGCTTGGCCGCAGGAATCGGAGACCACGAACGACGCCAGCTATCGTCTCTACCCCAAGGACGATTACCGGATCCTGGAGTGCCGTCCTTATTCCTGCTCGTTCCTCTCTGACCAGAACAAGCCCACCTCGCTCTCTTTGATGTTCGCGAACAAGGGCGACTCCGTCTCGATCGGTTCCAAGGACGCCAAAGACAGGGCCAAGATCAAGGCCCGCGAGGAGCAGATCAAGGATTACAAGAAGGCCATCGCCGATGACGCCAAAGATCTGGAAGAGAAGCTCACCAAGCTTTTCGGTAAGCCAACGCTCGGTAGCCTGGGGAATGCGCAGGCGACGCGCGAAGTCGTCCGCCGCTGGAACTGGAACGGCCACGCGTTCCTGCTGGCGGCTCCGAAGGACGAATATGTCGCTTTGCGTATTCTTTCCACCAAGTCTGCCGATGAGGGAGGTCGCAGCCGAGTATCCGACTCCGAGCTTTTCGCACGAGCCAAGAGCCGCGTCGAGAAGCGCGCCAATGGCGACGTCATCCTCAAGGACATCCCCATGGTGAATCAGGGTCCCAAGGGTTACTGCGTGCCCGCCACCTGGGAGCGTGCCATGCGCTACATGGGCGTCCCGGCGGACATGTATGTCCTCGCCATGGCCGGACAGAGCGGCGCGGGCGGAGGCACTTCGGTCGTCGCCATCGCCAACGGTGCCAAGGCCGCGGTGACCGGGGCTTATCGCAAGATCGAGAACGTCAGCATGAAGGTGGACCCGGGAACCGTCGACAAGTACATCGACCAAGGCCTGCCGATCATGTGGGCCATGTTTTCGACCAATCAGTACAATGAAATCGCCAACAGCCGGACCAAGGAGCGTCAGGGCATGACCGACCCGGTGGCCTGGAAGAAGGCCGTCGCCGACGCACGCAAGGGGCAGAAGCCCTTGCAGCCGAATCGCAACGAAGGACACGTCTGCATGATCGTCGGTTACAACAAGATCACCGGCGAGGTCGCCGTGTCCGATTCATGGGGCCCGGAGTATGAAGAGCGCTGGATCCTCGGCGTCGAGGCCACTCAGGTCAGTCAGGGGACGATGACGGTGATTGGGTTCTAGCTCGCGCAGAGGAACTGCGCGAGAGGGGGCACGTGGGCACGGTGACACGTGGGCAAGGTGCGCACACGAGAGGCCCGGAGGCTCAGAGGCTTAGTTGACCAGAAAGAGACATCTCGGGTTGCAGGTGACGGCCCCAGGACTCGGGTGGCGGAGAGGGTAGGGGCGTGCGGCTCGCACGCCCGCGGATGACCGGGCCGGTCATCCCTACCTAAGATAGATGGAGAGAGCTTACTTGGCTTCGAGCTTGGCCTCGAGCTCTGCTTGAAGTTGTTGGCTTCGTTCGCTGGCGCGCTTGATCTCGTCCTCGCCGAATTCG